>FWPV01012665.1_pt1 | contig 12936 bp, 12 predicted proteins | sample 2228371 | NCBI WGS metagenome assembly FWPV01 (sample SAMEA103939776, study PRJEB20133) | metagenome | reverse complement strand
GGTCGCTTTTTCCCTTTATTCGAAAGATTATTAAAAGAACATAATATGCCCGACGATATTAAATACCTTTCTGTTGCTGAAAGTGCTTTATATATGTCGCGTTCGCCTGCTGGTGCTATTGGTTTATGGCAGATAATGCCCGAAACAGCCAAATCATTAGGTCTGATAGTTAATGAATTTGTAGATGAACGACGCCACCCCGAAAAAAGCACAATTGCCGCAATAAAGTATTTAAAACAGGGCTATAATCAATACCGTTCGTGGTTGCTTGCCGCCGCAGGATATAATATGGGTCATTCAGGAGTGCAAAATAATTTAGACTTTCAATTAACTAACGATTTTTTTGAGTTGTTTTTAAATGAAGAAACGAGCCGTTATCTATTTCGTATTGCTATAATTAAGGAAATTATGCAAAATCCCGAACGTTATGGCTTTAATATGAAAGAAATAGAAATATATAAACCTTTTAATTATCAATTAGTTAAAGTTACTGATGAAATTTCTGATTTAAGTGCCTGGGCACGTTCATACGGTAGTAACTATAAAGATGTAAAATTATTAAATCCCTGGATATTGAAACGAAATTTACCTAAACCACCTAAAGGTATGTATTATGAAATTGCTTTACCAAAAAAATAGGAGGATTCTATGAATAAACTTATAATTTTTCTTTTGTGCCTGTTCACGGATTGTTTTTATCATAACAGCATCAAGTGTATTATCATTTTTGTTTTCGAGCATTTTTTGTGCGATGTATTTTCTTCTCTCATCGTTTAGCTTATTTATTCTATTCTGAATCATTTCGCGTTCATTACTCATTTTATCTAAATAAGCTTTTCTTTCATTTACACTCATTGTTTTCATTTCGTCAGGTAATTCTTCATTCTTTAATTCTTCAATTTTTACTGAGCCATCTTTACTTGCATCAACAAGATCCCATCCGGAATTTTTGTACTGTGCTCCGGATTTTGTGACTGATCTTTCCACCATCACACCTGGACTAAGACTCATAGAATTCGCATCCTGTTCAGCCTGAAGTTGTTTCTTTTCTCGACCAGCAGTACCGAAGGCAATGTAAGTTTTATTAAGTTCCTGACCAAGTTTGATGATCTCAACATCCTGAGGTGCATCAATGTGAACTAACTCTGCATTATGATCAATATTCATATACTTGCCGTCAGCTAAATCTGCACCGTCTTTCCACATAGTCTGAATTCCTTGCTGATAGTTTCCACAGAAGATAGTATTAATAATAATTCCTTTGCTGACAGCTTTTCTGCAAGCATCCTTGTAATCAATATCACCTTGAGTGAATGGTTCGTTGCCGGCGATGAAAATTACTTTCAAAATATCATTTGATTTATTCCACTGAAGATTGTTTACAGCATCGAGGATAACTTTGCCACAGTATTCCTGTCCTCCATTTGTTTTAAGTTTAAAAAGTTCGTCTGATATTTTATCAAGATCCTGAGTGAATGGAACAATATTTCTCAAATGCCCTTCCTGAGCAGGAATAGCGTCCTTTCCATATTCATAAAGTGCAACGAATAATTCAACATTCTTTCCATTCTTTTTAGTTGTGGCTAATTCATTTACTATTTTCCACAACTGGCTTTTTGCCTGATCAATCAGACCATCCATGCTTCCACTTGTATCGAGAAGAATTGCTAATTGTATGGAATTGTTTTCATCTGATTTGTTATCAACTTTATGATTTGGAAATGTTGATATTGTGAAAAGTAATACTAAAAAAACTAAAAGGGATTTCATAACGTCTCCTTTTATTTTAAGGATTAGTAAAATTAAAACTGCTGCTTTCACGAAATGAAAAGTGACTTTGTTCCAGAAGTTATAAGAAAAGTATTAAGAAGCGGATTTTTATCTATTCAATCACAAAATCGAAATATGTTTGAGGAAATGGTTCATTCCGTAATGTATAATGCCACCACTCTTCTGCAAGATTTTTAAAACCATACTTATCCATTAAAGAGTTTAATAATAATCTGTTGGCTCTTTGCTGAGGAGTTAAATTTGGATTTTCAGTATGGGATAATTCATTAAAACAATCAAACCCGGTGCCCATATCAATACTGTTATCCTTAAATCTTTTATCAACCGATTCATAACATTCACATTGATTGTTTATATCAAATTCCGGTTGGTGGGGAAGTGGAATTGGAACAATAGTTAAATCTACTGTGCTTCCGCGGCTGTGTACTGATTTTTCAGCGATGTATCCATCAAAAAATAATCTGCTCTTTTCAACAGTTGGATAAAATTCTTTTTTGGTTAATGTATCTGAAAGATTCTTAGCCCATCTTACAAAATCATCAACAAATAATCTGCTCTTTTCAACAGTTGGATAAAATTCTTTTTTGGTTAATGTATCTGAAAGATTCTTAGCCCATCTTACAAAATCATCAACTGAACGTTGGGGACGATAAGCATCATAAATTTTTAATGATAAATTAAATTTTCTTAATTCAGCCTGAACTTTAGCAAGAGAATCTGCCGCAGCTTTGGTGATGTAGCACTTTTCTGCTTTGTAGCCCTGGACAGGAACACCTAAAAAATTATGGTTTGTTGTATATCTTAAATCTAAAACAATATCCGGAATTACTTCTCTGATTTCAACAAAGCCAACAGGAATGTTCTGAGGGAAAAGGTTTAATGAAATCGAAAGAAGAAATATGGATAATATTTTCTTCATAGCTAAAAAAAGTTAATTCTGTTTCCAGTGACAATCAGTACAAAGATGATCTTCAATCGATTCACCAAGGTCCACGGGATGTTGAAAAGCCATTCCCTTTAAATCGGTTCTTGTGTTACCGTTAACATCAGTCTGGGAGATTATCAGATGACAACTGTTGCATTCGTTTGATATAACTTTTCCATCATCACTAACGTGATTGCCATCGTGGCATCTGAAACACCCCGGCGTGTAAACATGAGAAATGTTATCAGGAAAATGTTTCCAGTTTGCATTCATATAAGGGAAATAATTTCTTGCATAAATTTTCTGTATGTGTTCAATATTTGCAGAAATTAATTCCTTGCTGGAATTATAAATTTCAGGATAGTTAACTTTATAAAAACTCTCTATCTGAAGTTTAATACTATCCAAAGCAATTTCACGAGATGAATATGTTTGTTCGAGAGCCTGCACAGAGATACTTTTTATATACGGAAGTGATTGACTCATCAATCCTGTTGATAAAAATCTGTTTACTGTTTTATCCGGCTGATGATAAATATGTGAGGCACGATTATGACAATCAATGCAATCCATAGTTCGCATATTCTCCTTATTAAAGCTTTTCTCATCAAATTTTGCTGATTTATCTCTGAAAATAGTTTCTTTACCATCTTTGGATTTTACTTTAACCCACGGTATTTCCAGTCTTCCTTCATCAGTATGAATATATGTAATAACATTATCCGGATTGGCATGCCAGTGAATTCCTTCGATTGAGCCGAGCTCACTTCTGCCGCCGCCTATTTTGATGAGCATACTTAGCTGCGCTCTGGAATTGTTTTCATCAGAAATGTAGTAAGTGTGATCAACTTTTTTTTCATTGAAAAAATGAGATGGATTATGACATTGTTCACACGTACCTTCTGCTGGGCGCAGTTCCTTAACCGGCGTAGGAATTGGTCTTGAATATTTTGTGAAAAGAACTGAATAAACCTGATAAGCACCTGAAAGTTTTGATTTAACATACCAGCTTGTTCCCGATCCAATGTGGCATCCAACGCAGCCCACACGTGAGTGAGGAGAATCAAGATAGGCAGTGTACTCTGGCTCCATAACTTTATGGCAAAAAGTTCCACAAAATTCATCAGTTTCTGTGTACTCATAAGCTTTGAAACTTCCAAAAGCAGAAAACAACATCAATATTATTGTTCCGATTGAGAAGGTTAAAAACATTGCTCTTTTTTTGGGATCATTTAGATCAATCACCGGAAGAGGTTTCTCTCTAACCTTACCTTCTCTTTCGCGTTTTCTTTCTCTGAATATCCCGTAAGCTATAAGAAGTAAGCCAAGTATTAATATCGATGGGATGATTATGAATGTTAGAATCCCCATATACACATTTTCTTCTGCGCTGAAAAAATCAAGAATGAATAGAAATATTATTAATCCAAAACTTAGTGAGGCAATACCGGCACCAATTAGTGTGATAGGATTATAAACGTAATTCGGGAATCTTTTCTTCATATTAAACTTCCTGAATTAAGGAAAAATGATATGTAAATTAAAAAAAGTTTTAGAAATGAAACTAAACCTGATCAATATCTTCGTCAGCAATTGATCTTTGTTCAGCTTGCTGTTTCTTAATTCTTTCAAGTTCAAGAGGATGTTCTTCGGCCATTTCTGTTTCAGTTAAATGCCCGTTAAACCAGGCAAGACTCATGGGGTAAACATCAGGATTAAAAATAACAAAATAGAAATGCCAGATTACTATTGCTAAGAATGCAAGCCATGCTTCATAATAGTGAATCGTTCTTGCAATATCCCATTCCAATTTAGAAAATACACCTATGTAATCAATGTAAATCCACATTAACAAACCGGTTAAGCTCATAACGATTGTTCCCCAAACCAAAGCCCAGTATTCGGCTTTTTCAACATAACTGAATCTATCAAGTTTGGGTTTTGTCTTAGAGATTCCGAGATTAAACTTTGCAACGCCAATTGCATCTGTAAAATCACTTAATTTAGGGAAAAGATCTTTTACAAGTTGTCTGCCTCTTTCAGTAAAGGCAACATAGTAGATGTGATACAAGCTAACCATTATCATTGCAATAGCGGCAATTCTGTGAATCCAGCTTCTGTACTCAACAGCATCGGTCCAGATATCTCTTATGTGACTTACCCACCAGGATTCCGGGTAGCGCAGCATAAATCCGGTTACAACCAGAATCATAAAACTGATTGCCATAGTAGCGTGTTGAATTCTCTCATTGACAGTCATTCTTAGATACAATGAATGCCCGTGATTTTCTTCAACCATTTTTCCTTGCTGCTTAAGTTTTCTGATCTTTGCTTTTCTGTAGAAATCAATTGCATTGTGAAGGAACATACCACTCAAAATTGAAAAGAGTAAGAAAATGTAAACCGTTGATATCCAGTAAAGAATCGGTTCATCTTCCTTTTCAAGAGTAACGTGTATGCTGCCTTGTGTAAATGTTTCATTTGCACCCGGATGACATGATCCGCAGGTTTTTACAAGATTGCTTTTATGCACAGTTGAAGTTGGATCAGATGATGGTTTGATGTTGTGCACACCGTGACAACTTCCGCAATTTGCCACTGATGCAGAACCACCTCGCAGCGCAAGTCCATGATAAGATTCAGTAAAGGTTTTGTATCTGTTTGCAGCTAATCCATATTTTTCAGAAAGCTTAACTGATTCGTGACACGGCGAACATATCTCCCTTGAAACATTTTGAAAAGCAACCGGTGCGTTCGGATCATTTGCTTTCATTATGTTATGTTCACCATGGCAATCAGTACAGGATGGTGCATCAGTATTTCCTTTAAGAACTAATTTTCCGTGGATACTTTCACTGTATTCATCTTTTATTTCCGAATGGCATTTACCGCAGGTGTTGGGAATATTCTGTTTGAAAACGCTTGAACGGGGGTCAACCGCTTTGATAACTTCATGTGAATCATGGCAATCGATACAACTTGCAGCATCACCATTATTTTTAACGTGTAATGAGTAACCGTGAATACTTTTATCGTATGCGCTTATAAAACCGGCAGTGGCATTTGTACGATTCCTAACATCAGGATTATCCAAATGGCAGGATAAGCACAAATTTTCCTGTGCAATCTTTAAATCTGTTTTATTTTCAAAACCTGATTTTGTAATGCTTGCTTTATGGCACGAAATACAATTTGGAGCACTCTTATCGCCTGCTTTAAAGGATTCGTAGTGTGTCGAACTGAAATAGTGTGTCCCTGCATCCTGATGACAACTTGCACAAGAGGTTACTAGATTATTACCAACCCATTTGTTTTTAGAATTTTTAAGTGAGACAACATCGTGAATACCATGGCAACCTTTACAGGAAGTATCACTTGTTTTTCCGTTGCCTTTTGATTTTAGTATCTGTGGATGAAACGGGTGTTTTGTCAGTGCGCTTTGATGGCAGCTTGTGCAATTAATTTCCTGAATATTTTCTGCGTGAGGCATTGCCTCAGCATCAAATCCTTTGTGGCAGGAAACGCAACTTAATTTTGAATGTGCAGATACTTTGTAAACATTTTCATCTACGAAAAGGGAAATTTCCTTTCCGTTTTTTTCCATAGTGAGTTCATTATCACTATGGCACATTAAACAGTCATCATTCGATTGAGCATATATATACGAGGGTAGAATAACTAATCCGATTATAAGGAGGGTTTTTGTATATTTTAAGATGTTTGGGAAGCATCTTAATTTATCGATTGATGAAAGGCAATGTGCCATAGATGATTTTATCAAAACTATTCTTCACCTTTTAAGGTTTGTAACCAATCAACCAGAACCTTTAAATCCTCATCAGATCCTTTAAATGCAGATTTATGATCTTTATCATTAAGTTTGGCTTCTTTTTTAAGATACTTCATTAGAAATTCAGCAGTTTGATCTTTTCCAACTGCAGATAAATCGGTTGCATCAGATTTTTTGGATTCGATGCCGGCTGATTTAACTGTGTGGCACATATTGCATTTGTTATCAACAAATACTTTTTTTCCATCACCCTCCGGATTGCCAGCTAGTGTAAAAGCAAATCCGTAAAGAGCTACAATTGTAATAACCAATGCAAGATATAATAAGATGTTTTTCATTTTCATTTCCTTAATTATTGAACTTAGTTATTGAGAATTTGACCTTTTTATTACAATTAGAATACCAATAATTTTCCTTCATAAGTGTTAAAAAACGGAGTGATTTTTCTTTGAAATCAGCTTGTTTTCTCAGCTTTGGGAAGATATTATTTGATGATTCGCAAGAATTGAGAATTGTTCTTCTTCATGCCTATATATTTGAATAAACAGTGGTGTATAGCATAATACTTTTAGCTTTCAGTTAAGATATAAATTTATTCGTTTAATTAAAACTTACTTGGTTATGTAGTAGGCAACAAAGTGGGAATTTTAACAGAGATTTCATTCAAGTCAAATGGCTTATAAAAAATCTCATTCACAAATCTTTTTATTTTTTCTTCTGATTCCTTAATACGATTATTAAAAACATAAGTTAAAATCAGAGGAACTTCTGAACGGCACTTTTTGAATTGTTCACACTTAATCTGTACATCTTTTGATGGCTCGGTATCCATAATAACCAAATCTGCAGAATTGTTGCAGATTAACGAAGACACAACTTCAATATCAGTTGTTGCCACTACTTTGTAATGGGTTTGAAGGTACATTAACAAGCTGTAACACAAACTGAAATCGGGACTATATATAACTACATTCTTCATTAAGAGTTTATTTAAGTGGAATTTAATGGTGTGTAGTGTCTATTTGTGTGCCAAATTGTTAAATAGGCAGTATATATTGAGGAATGAGTAAAATTAGTCCAAATCTCAATGATTCCAGACAATCATTCTCGCTATTGAAAACAGATAAAATAGATGATTATAAATATTGAGAATTAAAAAGCTAATTCATTTTCAGATCTTGATATCAAGTTCTTTAAGTTTTCTGTATAATGTTGAAAGCCCTACTTTAAGTGCATCAGCAGTCTTCTCTTTATTATTATCGTTGTTTTCAAGAGCTCTCATAATAAAGTCACGTTCAAACTTTCTTACTGAATCATCCAGCGAGCCAGTAAAAGAAAATTCTATATCATCCGATTTTGGTTTGAACGATGGCGGAAGATCAGCCAAAGAAATCATATCGCTCTTACAGAAAATTACTGCTCGCTCAATAATATTTTCCAATTCTCTTACTTCACCTTTCCACTCATGTGAAAGCAATGCTCTCATAGCATCATTATCTATCCCGCGAATATTCTTATTCAATTCTTTTCTGTATTTGTCAAGAAAATGATCTGCAAGCAGGGGAATATCTTCTTCGCGTTCTTTAAGAGATGGAAGATGAATATCAATAACATTTATTCTGTAATACAAATCTTCTCTAAATCTACCTGCTTTAACTTCTTCTTCAAGATTTCTGTTTGTTGTAGCGATAAAACGCGCATTAACAGGCAGAGAAACGGTTGTTCCCACTGGGGTATATTCTTTTTCCTGAATTGCACGCAAAAGTTTTACTTGCAGTTGCGGAGGCATTTCACTTATTTCATCAAGAAACAATGTGCCGCCATTTGCCGCTTTCATATATCCGTCTTTGTCTGAAATAGCACCTGTAAATGCCCCTTTCTTATGCCCAAACAATTCACTTTCAATCAGGTTTTCTGATATTGCTCCACAGTTTACTGCAATAAATGGTTTATTTTTTCTGTGGCTTTTATAATGTAGTGCACGAGCAACAAGTTCTTTACCCGTTCCGCTGTTACCACTAATTAAAACCGTGCTGTCTGTTTCTGCAACAGCTTCGATCATTTCAAATATTTTTTTTATGCTGCTGCTTTTCCCAACTATATTCTCAAAATCATATTTCCTGTGAATTTCTTCACGAAGGATTTTATTTTCAAGCAGCAAGTCTTTTACTTCAAAAAGTCTTTTTGCTTTTATCAGCAGTTCATCAAACTCAACTGGCTTAAGAATGTAATCACTGGCACCATTTCTCATAGCTGTAATAGCTGTATCTAAAGAACCAAATGCTGTAATAATTATAACCGCGGTTTGAACATCATAGGTTTTAATTTTTTCAAGTAGTTCTGTTCCTTTCATAACAGGCATTTCAATATCAGTAATCACCAAATCATAATGTGTTGCTTTAACTTTTTCAAAAGCCTCTTTTCCGTTTTCTGCTTTATCTACTTCATAGCCTTCTTTCTCAAGGATAAAAAAGAGTGAGTCGCGTATTATCTCTTCATCATCAACAACTAAAATTTTATAAGCCATAATATTCCTTAATTTTTCTAATGAACTGGTAATTTAATTGTGAAAGTTGTTCCTTCTTTAATTTTACTTTGAATTTTAATATCCCCCTGAAAACTTTTTATAATTCCGTAGCTAACCCACAGCCCTAAACCTGTTCCTTTACCTTCTTTTTTTGTTGTAAAGAAAGGCTCAAAAACTTTAACAAGATTTTCTTCCTTAATTCCAATTCCTGTATCAGAAAATTTTAGAATTATAAAATCACCATCACTTTCTGAAGTTACTACAATTCTGTCTAGAGATGATTCACTTTTCTTTTCTGAAATAGCATCCACAGCATTTAGTAATATATTCACAAAAACCTGTTGAATCTGATCAGCAATCAATGGCAGCATCGGCAATTCAGGATTAAGTTTCGTTTCGAATGAAATATTTTTTGCCTTGGTACCAACTTTTGTAATCTCAACTGCTTCCTGAATAACTTTATTTACATCTGTTAACTCAAGCTCGTAGTTTGAAGGTCTTGAAAAATCAACCAGGTCACGGATAATTTTAGAAATTCTGGTAACCTGACTTTTAACCAAACCGAGTTTCTCATTAACGAAAGGATCATTGCTGGTTCTTTGTGCAACCTGAACCAAAGCAGAAATTGAAGCGAGCGGATTTCCAACTTCGTGTGCAATTCCTGCCGCAAGCGTTCCGATGCTTTCCATTTTTTGTGTGTGAATTAACTGTCTTTCTAAAGTTCTTTTTTCTGTAAGATCACGGTGGATACCAAAATATCCTGTAACTTTACCTGTTTTGTCTATTATTGGAGAAACGAGTAACTGAGTAAAGTAAGGCTCTCCGTTTTTTTTCTGATTTTCTACTTCACCAACCCACTCTTTACCACTTGTAATTGTTGCCCACATCTTATCCCAGAATTTAGAGGAGTTTTTTCCGCTGCCAAAAATTCTTGGATTTTTACCGATCAATTCTTCTTTTGTATATCCACTAGCTTTTTCGAACGCTCTGTTTACATAAATCATTTTGCCATTCAAATCTGTTATCTGAAGAGGATTAACGGTATTCTCTGCAACGTTAAAAAATCTCATCAAATCAGTTTCTTTACTTTTTTCTTCGCTGATATCTCTTGCTGTAATCAGCATCAATTTTTCTTTTGTACCATCAGAGGGATAAGGAATGAAAGTAAGTTTTACATTTATAAAATGTTTTTGAAAAAATAATCTGGTTTCGTACTCAGCTGTTTTTGAATTAGTAAGTGAATTTTTATAAATATTTTCTGCTTCACTTCTGTCACAGAGTTCAACATAGTCAAAAAACAGATCAGGATTTTTTCCATCAAGTTCCAATCTTTTTGAAGCGGCGTCATTAAAAATTTTAATCTCTCCTGTCTCATTAACAATAAAGCACATATCCGGGAAACCGTCAAAAAAGGAGAAATCTATTTTATAATTATTTTTATTCATTAATATCGAATTAGATTGAAAAAGCAATCCAAAAATAAACAAAGTGTGCGTATTAAATAAATGGAAAATATCACACCTCCCACAATTTTTATAAATAACAACAACAATTAAAAATGATTTTATCTCACTCTTCTTTTTTCTATTTTTCAATATGAGTGAGATAATAAATATCTTGAAATACCGCCTGGTGTGGTTGAATGTTTTACTTGTTCTGGCGGCGATCATAATTTCCTTTTATGAATACAGAGCATCTGCATTTTTATTTATTCTATTGAGCAATCTTTATGATATACTCGGTTATCATTTTGCTTTAATAAGAAGATCTGATCATATGCCTGAAAAAATTATCGTAAGATCTTACAGAATTAATCAATTGATGTACGATGTTCTTTTGCTTTTAATAATCGGACTTCAGTTTGATTGGATTGCAGCTCTTGCAGGCTGGATAATGAAACAGTTTGGCTTGCAGGATGTTTTGTATTACTTTTTTCTTTCTAAAAAATTACCTGAAAAGTGGACGTGGATGAAATGGACTCCGCTTGGTTTCTTTAAAGGCAATTTAACCAGTTCTGAAATTCTTATTCAGGCATTTATTGGAATTATTATTTCTTTAATCATATTAACACTTAGATAAAACAGGATTTTTATGAAAATCGTTTTAGTGCAATATAATCCCGCCTGGGAAAACAAATTAAATAACCAGGAAAAAATTATACATCTGCTTTCGCAAGTTGAAAAATCAGATCTCGTTGTATTTCCGGAAATGACTTTAACCGGTTTTACAATGAAGTCAGGAGATTTTGCTGAAGAATTAAATGGAGAAACATTTAAGTTTTTTTCAACACTGGCAAAAGAAAAAAAATCAGCAATTTTTTATGGTGTAATTGAAAAAGGACGAAATAAAAATTTTAACACTCTTGTTCATATAAACAATCAGGGAAAAATTTTAACTGCATACAGAAAAATTCATCCGTTTTCTTTTTCATCTGAAAACATTTTTTACGGAAGGGGAAAAAATCCTGTAGTAACTAAAATTAAAGATGTTAAAGCGGGATTGTCTATTTGTTATGATTTGCGTTTTCCTGAATTGTTCAGATATTATGCTAAAGAAAAAGTTGATCTGATTGTAAACATTGCTAACTGGCCCGATACAAGAATTGAGCATTGGAGAGCGCTCCTCAAAGCAAGAGCAATTGAGAATCAATGTTATGTTGTTGGCGTAAACCGGGTAGGTAATGATCCGAAACTCCATTACAATGGTTTCTCAAGTGTTTTTGATCCGATGGGAAAAGAATTACTGGCATTGGATACTGAAGAAATAAGAAATGTTGAGATTGAAAAAAAATATGTTAAAGAGGTTAGAAATAAACTGCCATTCTTAGAAGATATATATCTTGTTTGAAACAGAGGAAAGTTATTTCTAATTAAGAATCTCTTTTTGTTTTTATCATCAAAATGTGGATTGTCACTCCAACCGCAATAGCTAACAGCACTAATTTTATCACTAAACTTTTTGTGAGCAAAAGTGCCGAAACCAAAATCATTGACCAGAGAAATATCAGGTTAAATATTTTGGATTTAACAGTCAGTCCGCTTCCATCCTGATAATTTTTAATGTATTGCCCAAGTATTTTATGATTTCTTAACCAATCGTTAGCTTTTGGTGAACTTTTTATGAAACAGGCCGAAGCCAGAATCAGAAAAATGGTAGTAGGTAAAACAGGAAGGAAAATCCCGATAACACCAATTGCAACCAACAAAATGCCACTGATTAGGTAAAAGTATCTGTAAATTTTTGGTAATTCTAAAGAATTTTCTTTTGTTTCGTTTGTCATAATCGGAATATTCTATTTGTGCGCAGCAAAAATCAGTTTTTTTTTGTTATAAGTCAATCAGATAAATTTTGTATAATTACATAGGTTTTTTTATCAGAATAATCAATTACTAAAAAATGATAACACAAAAACGGACAATTAATTTTTTTGATTGTGATCCTGCAGGAATAATTTTCTATTCAAGGATTTTTGAATTCTGCCATTCAGCCTACGAACAAATGATTTCCAGTTTTAACTTAAAGGAAAATTACTGGATGAATGAAACATACGTTGTTCCGATAATTCACTCGGAAAGTGAGTATGTTAAGCCAATAAAATATGGAGATGAAATTACCGTCAACGTTCAGGTTTCGCAACTTAAACATTCATCTTTTGAGTTAACTTATACAATTAAAAGAGAAAAAGAACTCTGCTGTCATGCAAAAACTGTTCACGTTTTTGTTGATAAGAAAAACTGGAAGAAAAAAGAAATGTTTGATGATCTGGTGGCAGGATTAAAAATGCATTTAGTTTAAAACAATTTTCTGATTTTCTCTCTTTCAAGTTTGCCTAAAACTGTGCGCGGCAGCTTATCAGTATAATAAATCTCTTTTGGAATTTTAAAACCTGCAATTCTTTTTTTA
>FWPV01012659.1_pt1 | contig 12943 bp, 13 predicted proteins | sample 2228371 | NCBI WGS metagenome assembly FWPV01 (sample SAMEA103939776, study PRJEB20133) | metagenome | reverse complement strand
TCAGAGGTGGCTTGAAAACAGTTAAAAAGTATTTTAGATGGGAAAAAAATTTGCAAAAACTTGATATTATATTAAGAAAGGTAATAAAATAAAAAAAATAAATATTTTATTATTTCTATTAATTTGCTCAGTTATATTTTCATGTACTGTAATGAAAAGGCAGGTAACTGTAAAGCCGCCTGAAACAGTAGATGAAATGAAAGAAACAGAAACAGAAGCAAAAAAATTATATGATGAAGGCAGATATAAAGAAGCCATAGATTATTTACTGGCTTTGTTGAAAAAGGATCCTAAAAATCCTGTTTATTGGAATCAACTGGGCAGTGTTTATGCACAACTTAATAGTTTTGATAATGCAATACTCTCGTATAAAAATGCTATAAAATACGACCCCAAAAATGTAAAAGCAATGTATAATTTAGGTATTATCTATTCTGAAAAAGGTTCAAAAAAAGAAGCAAAAAAAGTTATAGAAGATGCTTTAAAGATATCTCCAAAAAATCCTCTTTTACAGGCGGCTCTTGGTAACGTTTTGATTGATGAAGAAAATTATGATAAGGCTCAGAAAGTTTATGAACAGATAGTTGCAGTTAAACCTGATTTTGACATAGGACATTTCAATCTTGGAGTTATAAATTATCAGAAAAGAGAATTAAAGACAGCGAAGAAGAATTATGAAGATGTTTTAAAAATTAATCCAGAAGATATGGAAGCAAAGGAAAACCTTGCTGCTATTCATATACTTGATTCTGATTATGAAATGGCTATAAAATATTTAAAAGAAGTAATTGACTCAAACCCGCAGGATGATATTACACTGGAAAATGCATACTACAACATGGGAATAGCGTATTTGCGATTGGAGAAATATCAGGAAGCATTTTCAGCATTTGAAACAGCACTAGAAATAGAACCATGGGATATGGCTGCTTATATAAATGCTGCTATTCTTGCTGAAAAATTGGGTTATAAAGAAAAGGCAATTAAGTACTGGCAGAAATATGACAGATTATTTCCTGTAAACAAGAGGAAAAAGGAAATAAAAGAAAAATTACAAAAACTTGGCGCTAAGATTCAGGAAACTCCTGTTCAAACAAAACAAATAATACCTGAGTCAAATGGTAATATCAATGGGAATAATGTAAAAAAATGAAAAAAATTTATTTTTTTGTTTTTTTTCTTGGTGTTGTAGTAATTTGTTTCGCGGCAGATTTTGAAACCACTTATGAAAACGCGCGCAGATTAATGAATGAAAATAAAAATGCAGAAGCTCTTGTTAATTTAAAACAGGCTGAAGTGATAGCTCCTGAGAATAAAAGAATGCATATTTATATTGATATAGCAATTTGTTACAGAAGATTGAAAAATTATGATAGGGCGATAGAATATTATTTAAAGGCATCTAAATTTTCGCCTAAAATGGCAGATATCTGGTATAATATCGGGCTTGCAAATTATTATAAAGGTAATTTAAAAGAAGCAATAGCAAATTATAACAAGGCAATTGAACTGAATTCAGATTATACAGAAGCATATAATGCCCTTGCAATGACATACAGGGATCTGGGTCTTGTTGATATTGCAATAAAGACAATAAATAAATCACTGGCTATTGATAAAAATTATGCTGGTGCATATAATATTTTGGGAAATTGTTATGAAGATAAGGGCTGGCATTTAAAAGCAATTGAAATGTATAAAAAAGCTATATCTCTTAAACCTGATTATGTATCTGCATTTTATAATCTTGGAATTGTATATGATGAAATCGGGCAATATAATAAGGCAATTGATTCATACGAACAGGCATTGAAATTTAATAATAAGGATGCGGATATTTATTTTAATTTAGGTGTTACATATATGAAAGTAAAACAATTTAATAAAGCACAGGATATTTTTAAAGAAACTATAAAACTTAATGATTCAAATAAAAAAGCATTTGAAAACCTTATTGAGGCGCTTAAAGAGTCAGGGCAAATCAAAGAAGCTGATGAATGGGAACAGATAAAAAAAGATAAATTCGACAGATAGGAGAGAAAATGGAATACGTAATAATATTTATTGCAGCATTTGTTTTATGTTTTATTTTTGTGCCTCTTGCTATGACTGTGGCATATAAATTTGATATTCTGGATAAACCTGTTACAAAACTTAAAAAGCATTCAAAACCCATCCCTTACCTTGGCGGAGCAGCTATTTATTTTTCTTTTGTAATAACAGTTATAACTGCTAAATTGTTTTTATACCAGACATTTCATGGAGTTATAGGAATTCTGATAGGATGTACAATAATGTTTGTGGTTGGATTGATTGATGATATAAAGAATTTATCTCCGTATATTAAACTTTTTTTCCAGTTTCTGGCATCTTTAGTTCTTTTAAAAGTAAATCTACATATAAAATTTATGGACGAAAACATATTAAATTATATATTGACTATTTTATGGGTTGTGGGGGTAACCAATGCATTTAATATAATTGATATTATGGATGGTCTGGCCGGTGGTGTTGCAGCGGTTGCCTCAATTGCATTTTTTATAGTTGCTTTTATTGCTGGTAGGGTAAATGATATGATACCTGCTATTTCATTATCTGGAGCTTTATTTGCTTTTTTATTTTTTAATAAACCACCTGCAAAGATTTTTATGGGAGATGCAGGCTCACTCTTTATAGGTTTTTTATTAGCAACACTGGCTCTAAATGGCGGTTATTCAAGGGTAAATAATATTGCGGTTTTAAGTCCTGTTCTTATTCTTGGAGTTCCTATTTTTGATACTTTTCTTGTTATGTTTATGAGAATAGCCAAGGGGCGCCTTCCCATTTATGGTTCTGATGACCATCTCGCACAGCGTCTTGTCATGATAGGGCTTTCAAAACCAAGGGCTGTTTTGTTCCTGATATTACTTACCATCATACTTTCTTTTGTAGCGATTATCAGTACTTTTTTAAAACAGGATGGTGCGTTTATTCTATATCTTTTTATACTTATTTGTGCAATGATGTTTGCCATGCTTGTTACATCGGTTGATATGAAGCATTACCATAGAATACATCATAGAAGAAAATAATAAATTATGAATAAAATTAATACTGTTATAATCGGTGCTGGTTTTTCCGGACTCTCTGCCGCCCACATATTAGAAAAAAATTATATTATACTGGAAAAAGATACAAGACCGGGTGGTTATGCCAGAAGCGAAAATATCAGGGGATTTACTTTTGACTGGACCGGACATCTGTTGCATTTCAGGAATGAAAGGGCAAAAAAATTTATTTTAAAAAATGTTAAAACAAAACTAAATGTTTTAAAAAGAAATTCATTTATTTATAGTAACAATACTTTCACAAGTTATCCCTATCAGACAAATATGTATGGATTGCCATATAAAATTATAGAAGAAAATTTAATTGGTTTTTTATATTCAAAAACAACTGGAATTTCAAAAGAAAATTTTAAAAAATGGGCAATAAGTACTTTTGGAAAAGGCATAGCGAAAAATTTTATGCTGCCTTAAAATGAAAAATTATGGAAATATCCACTTGTAAAATTAACAATTAACTGGCTTGGTAGATTTGTACCGGTTCCATCAGTTGATGATATTTTCAGAGGTATTACAGCAAACAAAGTGGATACCGGATATAACATAGTTTTTTATTATCCTGAAAGGGGTGGAATTGAAACAGTAATAAAGCATATTTATAATAAGGTAAAAAATAATGTGTTATTAAATAGCGAAGTAAAGTCAATAGATTTAAAAAAGAGAATTTTGTACTACAATTATAATAAAATTAATTATAACAACATAATTTCTTCAATGAATTTAAGGCAATTTATAAAAATAACCGGAGATAAGAAATTAAACAAACTTGCATCACGGTTAAAGGCGGTATCTGTTTATTGCCTGAGTATTGGCTATAAAGATAACAATAAGGACACTAAACACTGGGTCTATTTTCCCGAGAAAAAATATCCTTTTTACAGAGCTGGTTTTTTCAGCCAGTTTTCTAAATACAATGCACCAGCAGGCATGTCATCTGTTTTTGTTGAAATTTCATTTAAAAATAAAGTTCCTTATTCGATTAATTCAAAAATAATAAATAATTTAATTGATACAGGTATAATTAAAACAAGAAGGAATATTCAATTAATTTATCCGATGATATTAAAGGACGCCTATGTAATATTTAACAGAGACAGAGAAGAAGTTTTACCTGAAATAAAAAATTATCTTAATAAGCAGGGAGTTTATCTTGCAGGAAGATGGGGGAAATGGGAATATTCATCTATGGAAGATGCAATTTTAGATGGGTTTGAAGCAGCAGAAAGAATAATAAAAGAAGGATAGTATTTTTATGGATAAAAAAAATATAGCAATAATAATAACGCGGCTTGACCTTGGCGGTGCTCAGAAAATAGCATTATATCTTGCGGAAAATATTGATAAAAATAAATTCAATGTCCATTTAATAGCAGGTATGGGTGGTTATCTGGATGAAAATGCAATGAAATTAACAGGAAAAGGAGTAAAAGTTAATCTGTGGAATGAAATCAAACATCCAATTCATCCTGTTTTTGATATCATGGCTGTTATAAAATTATGGAGATATTTTGTAGTTAATAAAATTGATATAGTTCATACACATTCATCAAAAGCAGGCATACTTGGCAGGAAAGCAGCTTTTCTTGCAGGAGTCAAGCGAATAATCCATACTGTCCATGGTTTTCCGTTTCATGAATATCAGAATCCTTTTGTACATTATTTTTATGTCATAATAGAAAAGATTTTTGCAGAAATAACACATAAATTAATCGCTGTAGGACAAGATGTTGTTGAATATGGTTTAAATAAAGGAATAGGAAGTAAAGATAAGTATATAATAATAAGACCGGGTATTGAAATCAATCTATTTAGAAAACAAAAAAATTGTAGAGAAAAATTTCTAAAAAAATACGGATTAAACTCCAATTTATTTACCGTAGGAATGATAGGCAATTTAAAAAAACAAAAAAATCCATATGCTTTTATTAAAATAGCAAAAATGTTAATTGACAGATTAAATGATATTCAGTTTATTTTTGCCGGAGATGGCAAGGAAATGAATAAAATAAAAGATATAATAAAAAAATACAGGATAAGTGATAAAGTTAAGTTTATTGGCTGGACAGATGAACCGGAAAAATTTCTAAAATCCATAGATTTATTTTTATTAACTTCTTTATGGGAAGGATTGCCCTGCACTCTGGTACAGGCAATATGTGCTGGTAGCCCTTGTGTTACTACGGATATTGGTGGAAACAGGGAATTTATGAAAGATATCGGATTACAGGATTATATTTATAAACCAGAAGATTACAAAAAGGCAGCAGAACTTATTATAAAAATAAAAAATAAAGGACAAAAAAAGGCTAAAATTAAAAAATTATTCGAATATGATTTTAAATATGTTTTAAAACAACATATCGCAATTTATCAAAAAGACGTAAACTAAATTCGGGATGATTCGTCAAATAATGATATAAAACAATATTTAAAAGGAGGTGAAAAAATACTTCACACAGTATGGGTTTTATGTTATATTAAAAAAAATATTTTAAGGAGGATAAAATGAGAAAAGTAATTTTATTGATTTTAGTTGTTGTTCTTTTCTTTTCTGTAAGTGCTGTATTTGCGGGAAAAATGACCGAAAAAGAACAGAAATTAATTGCTACAAGTCAGGAAAATCAAGAGAGGACTTATTACCCGAGAGATTTAAGACCATCTCTTATTAACCTTCATTTTGGTTATCCCTACATGGCTGGCGCAACATTCTCTTATAATTTAAATTCTATGTTTGCAGTTGGTGTGGGCGCAGGAGCATATTTCCCGGGTATAGCAGGTGGAATACATACTAATATTTATTTCCTGCCATCAACAGTTTCTCCTTATTTATCAGGTGGCATAGTATTTTTAGGCACAGCTTTGCAATCAATGGTTTTTGGGGCTACAGCAGCAGCAGGCGTTGATTTTGCTTTGAATAATGGGCTCTGCATTAATTTAGGAGCTGTTTATATTGTAACATTTGCTGAAAGTGAATCTACGTTTGGTACTGCCTGGGGAAAGACGGCTCATAATTTTAATGACCTTGGCATTCAGATGGGGCTTGGAATAAGATTCTAAATATATATAATGGTAGTGTCAAAAGTTCTATGAAAGAAAATTATAAGAGATGGAAATATTCAGAAATGTAAGAGATGCGGTTTGTTATGTGCGTTTTACATGTGCTGTATATGTAAAATATATGATTTGAATTTTTTGTAAAAAAAGCAAAAATTATAAAAAATCATAGATAAAAATATATGAAAATTTTTCAAAACATTAATATAATAAAAAGGAGGACGATATGAAAAAGTTTTATCTGTTTTGTTTTATCGTTGTTTTTTCGTTTATTTTATTTAGCTGTAGTTCAACAGTTCAAAGAATTGACACATCCACGATAAAGGATCTGTCAGGTAGATGGAACGATGCTGATGCCCAACTTGTTGCGGAACAGATAGTTGATGATATGTTAAATGGCGGCTGGTTGAAAAAGTATATCAAGAAAACAGGCAGGGAACCAAGGGTGATTGTTGGCACAATAAAAAATAAGACAGATGAACATATTGAAATAGATGTGTTCAGAAAAGATATTGAAAAAGAATTGACAAATTCAGGTGAAGTTGTTTTTGTTGCTTCAAAAGAGGAACGTGAAGAAATAAGGGATGAAAGGACAGATATGCAGGAATACTCATCTGAAGCCACAAAAAAGAAATTTAAACAGGAGTTAGCTGCTGATTTTATGATGAAAGGCGTTCTTACATCAGTAAAAGATGAAAAGGGTGGAGAAAAAGTTATTTATTATCAATGTGATATGGAACTTTTTGACCTTGAAACAAATGCAAAAGTATGGGTTGGACAGAAGAAAATAAAAAAATACATTTCAAAACCAGGACTTGGTTTTTAAATAATTAACTGAGATCAGGCATTGCCTTTTCTGGCAGTGCCTGATCTACCAAAAAGAGAAAATGATATGAAAAAAATAATATTCTTTTTTTTCTGTATTTTAATAATATTTTTAACAGCATGTTCGGTTCCTTTTCATAAAAAACTGGACCAATATATGGTTGCTTGTCAGTATAAGGAAGCAGACGAACTCATAGAATCAGAAAGAACCAATCCAAAAGAGAATATATATTCATATAAAAATGAATTGCTTTATTATTTTGATAAAGGTGCGGTGCGTCAGATGATGGGTGATTACAGAACTTCTTCAGAAAATCTTGAAAAAGCTGAAGATATTATAGATAAATTATATACAAAAAGTTTAACCGATGAAACATGGTCATTTTTTTCAAATGATTTGAATTTAAATTATACCGGCGAAGATTTTGAACAGGTAATGGTAAATATAATTAAGGCATTAAATTATATGTATTCTGGTGATTTTAATGGTGCAGCAATAGAAGCAAGAAGGATTAATTATAAATTAAACTATTTTGCTGATAGTTATGGAGAAAAGGCAATATATACTGATGATGCTTTTGCAAGATATCTATCCGCTTTTGCATATGAAGCAATAGGGTCAATTAATGATGCATATATTGATTATAAGAAGAGTTTAAAAGCGTATGAGAAATACAATAGTGTTTATGGCACGGAGGTGCCTGATTTTATAAAATCAGATATTTTAAGAATGGCAGATGCCTTGAAGTTTTATGATGAGATTGATGATTTTAAAAAGAACTGGGGACAGGATGTCCGATTTATAAAATACAATGAACTGAAAAATTCAGCAGAGGTTCTGGTTGTTGTTTATGATGGGCTTCCTGCTTATAAAGTAGATGAGAGGGCTATGCCTAAATTTGTTAACAGGGGTTATGCAGTTGAAAAGGTTATTGTTAAGGATGCGGATAGAGAATATTATTCAGTTATTGCGCAGGATATAAGTAAAATTGCAATAAAGAATTTAGAAAATAAGAATCTTGCAATTGTTGCTAAAACAATTGCAAGAAATTTAACAAAAAAGGTTGCAAAAGAAATACCCATCTTAAATTTTTTTATAGGTGAAGAAAAGGCAGATACAAGAAGCTGGAGAACAATACCAGGTAGATTTCAACTGGTTAGACTTCCTGTTACTCCAGGCAGTAAAAGAAAAATAATAATTGAAATTTATGATAGAGGAAGATCTGAACCAAATCAACAGATTTTTGAGGTTTATTTGAAACAAGGTCAAAAAAAAGTGATTCCAATATATTATTTTAAGTAAATAAGGAGATTTATATTTGAAGAAACAACTATTTCTTATATTAATTATTGTTTTAACAGCGTGCGCTTCTTTTAATTTTTATAAAAAAATAGATTCTGCTATTTTATCCGGTAATTTCATAGAGGCAGACCAGATAGTTGAACAGGAAAAAAAACATTATGCAGGCGAGCACGAACTTCTTTATTATTTTGATAAAGGTTCAATTCTGCAAATGGCAGGAGATTACGATGGGAGTACAGCACAACTTAACAATGCGGAGTTAAAAATAGAATCGCTTTATACCAGGAGTGTGACCAAAGAATTATCTTCTTATTTCACAAATGATATGTCACTGCCATATGAGGGTGAAGATTTTGAGCAGGTAATGGTTCATATAATAAAAGGGCTTAATTTCATGTATAAAGGTGATTTTGATGGCGCCCTTATAGAAGCAAGAAAAGTCAATCACAGATTAAATGTGCTTTCAGACAGGTATGAGGGTAAAAATATTTATAAAGAGGATGCATTTGCAAGGTATCTTTCTGCAATTGCTTATGAGGCAAAAGGTGAAATGAATGATGCCTTTATTGCATATAAGAAAGCATTAAATGTATATAAAGATTATAAGAATCTTTATGGAACTCCCATTCCACAGAATTTAAAAAGTGAATTATTAAGAGCAGCAGATGCAATAAAGTTTTATGATGAAATTGAGCAATTTGAGAAAGAATGGGGTGAAAAAATACAATTTGAAAGATATAAAGATTTTAAACAGAAGGGTGAAATTATTTTTATAATTTATGATGGAATGGCTCCATATAAAATAAGTAAACATATAGATTTTCCTGTAAAAGAGAAAGATAAGATTTCTTATTATGTAAAAGTTGCATTCCCGCAATTTGTTGCAAGAGAAAATGTCATTTATGACGCAGGAATAGAGTTTAATGATGTTACTTTTAAAAGTTTTATTGCTGAAGATATAACACCTATTGCAATCAAAACACTTGAAAATAAGAATTTTTTAATACAGGCGAAGGCAGTGGCACGCGCTATTACAAAATACCAGACTGCAAAAGCTGTTAGTGACGATGGAAAAAATAAATGGCTGGGACTGGCAGCAAATATATTTAATGTTGCAACAGAACAGGCTGATACAAGAAGCTGGAGAACATTGCCCGGTAGATTTCACTTATTACGAGTTACTTTAAACCCCGGCCAGCATCAATTAAAATTAAAATTGAATTTTATAAAAGGTGGAGTAAAAGAGCAAAATTTTAATGTTAAAATAAAGGAAGGAAAGAAAAAGGTGATACCGGTATTTTGTTTTAATTAAATTTTTGTAAACAAAATTATGGTTGTTGACGTCTAAAGTATAAAATAAAAAAAGGAGGATTGAATATGAAAAAATTTAAAAAAGTTCTTGCAGTGATGTTGATGGTTTTTTTTATTTCATGGTCGCTATTTGCTTATATCCCGGAGAATAATGAGGAGAATACTTATTCTGAAAGAGTGGAAAACCCATTTTTTGAAGTTACCCAGCTTATAGATGATGGAATAAAAGCAATAAGGCAGGAAGTGGTAAGCTCATCGTATGAGAGCAAAAGGACTACAAACCTTGGAAAAAAAGGTGTGGAAGAGGGAGAATCAGGCAAGGAAGAAGTGACATCCAAAGACATTCTGTATTATGAACCAAAGGAAGAAATATATGAGGCAAAGGAAGTAATGGATGAAATTTTGATATGGACAACGATGTACAGGACCACATCCGCAGACGATGTTGTAACATATAAAAAGATGTTGAATTTTATCAAAGAAAAACAAAAATATCTGGAAAAATTGATAAATGCGTTAAAGTATGAAAAAGATAACAAAGATCTTGTTATGCAATATAAGTTAAAGATAAAGAAAATAGATAAGGATTATAAAACTTATAAGAAAAGATTAAAAGGCAAGATTTTATTAATTGAAAACAAACCCCTGCCAGAACCATCACCGGGCGAATAAAACATAAACATATTATAATCGTAGTTTATATGTTGTTGTAATGTATTTATTAATTAAGAGGTGTAATTATGTTTAAAATTATTAAAAAAATTCTAAAATTTCTAAATTCCCAGGCGGATCCAGTTGAAATAGCCATAGGAGTTATACTTGGATTATTTGCTGCTTTTTTATCGCCAGCGTTTTTTAATGTTATATTACTTTTTTTATTAGCATTGCTTTTAAATTGTAATTTTGGCATATTCTTTCTCAGCACAGGATTATTTAAAATGCTTACAATATTAATAGACCCGATTGGAGATGTTGCAGGCAAATTTATTTTAACAAGAGATTTTCTGGTGCCGTTATGGAAAATTATTGCAGAAATTCCTGTTCTGAGTTTAACTTCATTTAATAATTCTGTTATTATGGGAAATTTTATTATTGGTATAATTTTATCGCCTGTCATCTGGCTAATAACGGTTAAGACGGTAGAATTTTACAGGGAAAACCTTAAAAATAAAGTCATGAAATTTAAGATTATGCAGATATTGACAGGTATGGATATAATGGAAGGGAGGGGAAAATAATGAGAATAATAAGACCTGCAGGATTAATATTTTTTTCGGTCCTTTTAATAATGATAGTTTTATTTAATATCTTTTTTCTTGATACAATGGTAAAAAAAACATTTATTAATTCAGGAGAGGAAATATTTAAATCGGTTGTTGATATAAAAAAAGTAGATGTGCAGTTATTAAGATCCAGGTTAGAAATACACGGAGTGCAAATAGCTGATAAAGACAATGAATTTAAAAATCTTTTTGAGGCGGAAAAGATAGTTTTTGATTATGAGTTTATACCGTTACTTATGAAGAAGGTAATAATTGATAACATTGAATTAAGCGGATTTGCAACAGGAACAAAAAGGGGAAAATCAGGTAAATTACCGGAAAAAAGAATAAAGGAAATTGAAAAGAAAGAAGAAAAAACAAAAAAAGAAAACAAAGTGTTTGCAGGTATCAGCGCTAAGATAAAGGATAAAGCAAATAATGAAATAAAAAAGTTACCGGTAACCAGAACTATTGATAAAGCCATAAATTTAAAAGATAAAAAGATTGAAGACCTGATTAAAAAGGAAGATACACAAAGTTATAAAACAATAATACAGTCAAAATCAAGGATTGAAGAATCTAAACAACAGATTGAAAATAAAATAAACATATTAAATATTGAAAAACGTTCTGAAGAAATAAAACAAAAAGCAGATAGTTTTAAATCCATAAAAGTATCCGGTGTTTCAGATATACCTGCTGCGCAGGCAAAGTTAAAAGAACTGGATGCTATAAAAAATGAAATTAATTCTATAAAAAAAGATGTTGATTCAATAAAAAATGAGGTAGATCAATTTGTTAAATTTACAGCAAACATCCCCGATGACATACAAAATGCAAAAGATAATGATATTCAAATAATAATGTCAAAAATGGACCTGGATGTATTAAATGCAAAGGATATTGAAACGGCAATTGTTGGTCCTATCTGGAAATCAAGGATTGATAAATTATTTCAGATTATATCTTTTGTAAATAAACATATACCAGAAGGCAAGAAAACAAAGAAAAAAGGTTATTATCAGGTTGTGCGAAAGAAAGGGACAGACTTTCATTTTCTTGCAGATAAACCTTCTTTCTGGATTAAAAATATTAAGATGTCTAAAAGCGATAAGACAGATGGGATAGGCATATCGGGTAAAATAACAGACCTGTGTTTTGAACAGAATTTAATAAATAAACCCTGTATTGCAGAATTGAATGGAAAAAAGCAAAATAAAACCATAGGGGTATCAATAAAAATAGATAGGATTTCTGACATAAATGATGTTTATCTTATTAAAGCGTCTGGTTTTAGCACCGAAGATGCTGGATTAAACAGTATGGACTACGGGAATGTAAAATTTGTCAATGGTTCTATTGATGCATATATTAAAGCAAATATGGATGAAAAGAAGATAAAAATAGAAGGTAATGTTGATATTTCCAGGATAAAATTTGATGCATCAGATAAACAGGATATTTTGTTTACTGTGCTTTCTTCTATAGAAAGTATGAAAATTAATATTAATGCAGTTGCTGTTGAACCTGATTTCAGTATTAGCATAACTTCTGACATATTAAACAAATTAGATGCTGCATTAAAAAAGGTTTATGGTAAAAAGATGCAAGAAGCCAGAGCAGAAATTGAGAAACAACTAAATAATTTAATTAAAAACGAAAATGATAAACTGAATCAGTTATCAAAGCAATCAACGATGGATTTAAAGAATAAAGTCAGTGATATTACAAAAAACACACAGTCTCTGGACACTTACGTTGACAATATTAAAAAAGATATTATAAAGAAAATAGGAGATACACAAAAGGGAACGACAGACGGGGTGTTAAAGGGGATGTTTAAATAATAAAATTTTCAATTTTCGTTTTTACGTTTTGAGATTTAAAAGATATCAAATCATAAGTAAATAACATTCAATTTAAATATTAAGGCATACCTTAATCTGTTTTTGATTGTCAATTCACTATTTTCGGGTAATTCGTAAATAATGTGGATAAAATCAAGAAAAGCCCTGTAATTAAAGCAGAAAACTTAAAAACAGTGTTTTTTTCTAACTTGATATATTAAAAACACAAATCTTACC
>FWPV01011953.1_pt1 | contig 12947 bp, 12 predicted proteins | sample 2228371 | NCBI WGS metagenome assembly FWPV01 (sample SAMEA103939776, study PRJEB20133) | metagenome | reverse complement strand
ATCTATTTTACCTGCGCCAGCCAGCCGATAGCTTGTCTACACACAAACTCGCCTACGCAAACTAAAGACCTTGGAGGCGCCAAGCCTAAAAGCTAGGAGCAAATACCGCGAAGGGTCCGAAAGTGGGTAAGAGGAAACGCGAATCGCCTTCTGGCGCCTTTATCCGAGCATGTGGCTGGCGCAAGCTACTCCTTTGCTTAGAAATTTAGCTGGCTTCTAACTAGTCTTTAAGCTCAGTAAAAGTACGACTAATTTCCAAAATAGGGTGTTATTCCGCTAAGTACAACCCATTAAAAAAGGCGACCGAGGCCGCCTTGAAGGTTTTGAGTTATGTGTCGTGTGGAATAGGAAACGAAGTCCCTACGTCTCTGGGTTACTTTTTTAGCTTACATCGCCACTGCATTCACTTCACCCAAAAAGCGTTCTGCGTCGAGGGCGGCCATACAGCCGGTGCCGGCTGCTGTGATGGCTTGGCGGTAGACCTTATCCTGGGCGTCGCCGCAAGCGAAGACGCCCGGTACATTGGTTTTGGAGCTGTCGGGCTTGGTGATGATATAGCCTTGCTCGTCCATGTCGATATAGTCTTTGAAGATCCCCGTATTCGGGGTATGGCCAATCGCCACAAAAAAGCCCTGTACGTCGAGTCTACGCTCTTCGCCGGTGCGCTTGTTCTTCACGATAGCGCCTTCTACCACCTGATCGCCCAAAATCTCTTGGGTTTCGGTTTCAAAGAGGATTTCAATATTTGGGGTATTCTCCACGCGGTGCTGCATGGCCTTAGACGCACGGAAATGGTCTTTGCGCACAATCATGTAGACCTTCTTGCAAATCTTCGCTAAGTAAGACGCTTCTTCACAGGCCGTGTCGCCCGCTCCAACAATCGCTACGTCTTTACCGCGGTAGAAGAATCCGTCGCAAACAGCACAAGCCGATACGCCGCCGCCATTGCTCTTGAATTTCTCTTCAGACGGGATGCCCAACCACTTGGCCGAGGCACCGGTCGCGATGATCACCGTCTCTGCAATGATGGGTTTGCTTTCGTCTACGGTCACTTTAAAAGGTCTTGAAGAAAAATCTACAGATGTCACCAAGCCAAAACGGATATCGGCGCCCAAACGAACGGCCTGCTCTTTAAACATGGTCATCATCTCCGGACCTTCAACCCCATTAGGGAAGCCCGGGTAGTTTTCTACTTCCGTGGTGATGGTAAGCTGTCCGCCCGGCTGCATGCCTTCATACATCACGGGTTTCATATCTGCACGTGCCGCGTAAATAGCAGCGGTATAACCGGCAGGGCCGGAGCCTATAATGAGGCATTCTACATGTTCTACTTGCTCTGTCATGACTGACTCTTAAAATTTTGTACGAATTTGACCAATTCAGAGCAAAAACCTGACACAAATTATGAACATCCTGCGGATGGCGGAGGGCGAAGGGCATGGAGCGGAGAGCAGGGAGCGGAGAGCAGGGGGCATGGGGCCCGAAAGTAGAGACTCCGCTCCGCTGCGTCGCACTTTCGGGTAAAGAGATGAAAGGATTTGTGATTTCTGATCGTTGATTTTTGATTTGGGGGTTTGAGTGGGTTTTCTAATCCGTCCTTGGAAGTGAAATTATGAGTTATGAATTGTGAGTTTTGAATGACCGTGCTAACGTTTTCGGCCTCATAGAGGGGCGCAAGATTTTGCGCCCCTCTATGAGAGTACCTAATCGGATTTATGGGGTTGTTGATAGGTAAAGTATTTGAAACGAATCTCTCTGTGTACTCCGTGAAAAACTCTGAGTTCTCTGCGGTAAAAAGGTCCATAGTCCATGGACCATAGACCATGGAGGAATCAAGTAATAGGATGAGTGCATCCTGCTAATCCCATAATCCTGCAAATTCTGATTCAGACAATGGAGTGCTAACGCCCCGGCTGTCGACTGCTGATAAGCTGCGCGAGCTGCAGTTTTCGGTCTCTTAGAGGGGCGCAAGATTTTGCGCCCCTCTAAGAGAGTACCTAATCGGATTTATGGGGTTGTTGATAGTTAAAGTATTTGAAACGAATCTCTCTGTGTACTCCGTGAAAAACTCTGAGTTCTCTGTGGTTAAAAGGTCCATAGTCCATAGACCATGGAGGAATCAAGTAATAGGATGAGTACATCCTGCTAATCCTATAATCCTGCAAATTCTGATTCAGACAATAGAGTGCCAACGCCCCGGCTATGGTCCATGGTCCAAGGTCCATGGACTTCTTACTACCCTTTCCTCACCTTGGAATTTCCCGCTGCGAATTTGAAAAGCTGGGCGGGTTTATGACTTACTCCCGATTGTTTCTCATTTAGGGGTTTGATGTGCTCTATTTTTTTAGCCGTTTTGCGGAAGTTTCGTTTGTCTAATTTTCGATCCAGAATTACTTCATAAACCTTCTGAAGCTGGCTCAAGGTGAATTTTTGCGGCAGGAGGTCAAACCCAATTCTGTTGTGGTTCAGTTCGTCTTTTAAGGCATCCCAAGCTCGATTTAAAATCGCATTGTGATCAAATGCCAAGCGCGGAACTTCGTGAATAGCATACCAGGCCGAAGATCGGGCAAAAGAACCAGCGCCGGGAACATAATCCTCCATCTTCACTACACTGTAATAGGCAATGGTAATAACCCTAGCCTCCGGATTGCTGCGGTGCGTTTTGAGCCATTCAGCATCGGCTTCTCCCTGCACCCGTTTCGGATCGCCAAAGGCATGGAATTGCTTCAAGAAAATACCCTTAAGTTGCGTCAATTCAGCTAAAACCCGCTCAGCCGCTTCATCAAGTCCTTCTTGCTCGTAAACTAAATCCCCAGGCAAGGCCAATCGCGTACTCTTCGGTATATCCTCAGATTCTCTGTTATCCGGTTCTATCAGCAGCACCTTCAATTTGTCTTCATCAAAACCAAAAATCACACAATCAACTGAAACATGGGGATTGACTATGTTTAACTCGGAAGTTATGTTAGGTTCGTGCATAGAAGGGAAGGGTGAAACTAGCCAAATATCAAAATCACTTATTGTAAGAAGTACACTTTTTAACAAATTGGAAATCAGATATTCCAATCTAGGTGTTTAAAAAAACACGGTGCAATTTACATGAAAGGATTTGAAATTGAATAATATTGAATAGCGAATAGGCAATCAAATGATATTGATAATAGATAGCGGTTCCACCAAAAGCGATTGGTTATTGGTAGAAAAAGATGGACAGTTTGTGGACTCCTACAAGACCATGGGCTTTAATCCATTTTTTCACTCCAGTGGCTTTATAGCGAGCGAAATTGGGAAACACGGGAACATCCTCGGTATAGCCGATAAAGTGACGGACATCTATTACTACGGTGCCGGCTGTTCTTCTGAACATTTTAAAGGAATCGTGAAAGCGGCCTTGCAGCAGCACTTTAAGCTGGCCCACGTTCACGTAGACCACGACTTACTTGCCGCTGCCTATGCCACCTACGATGGGAGTCCGGCTATCAGCGCCATCTTGGGCACAGGCTCCAATGCTTGCTACTTCGACGGTAAGGAGTTTAGAGCTTTGAATGCCGGCTTAGGCTATATCTTAGGAGATGAAGGTTCCGGAAGTTATTTCGGTAAAAAATTACTCGCTGCCTTTTTGTACGGACAAATGCCAGACGATTTAGCGGCCGAAATGCAAAATGAGTTTAAACTGAATCGTTCGGAAATCTTCCACCACGTGTATGAACTGCCGCACGCTAATGTTTACCTCGCAGGCTTTACACGGTTTATAGCGAAACACCTCGACCAGGTTTTTATACAACACATGCTGGTGGAAGGAATGCGCGAATTTTTCCGCATCCATGTGCTGGCCTATCCGGGTTATGAAAAACTGAAGGTCCACTTTGTAGGGTCCATCGCGTTTTACTTTAGCGATGCCATCTACCAAGCGGCATCGGAGTTGGGTATCAACGTAGGACAGATTGTTAAATCGCCTATCCAAAACCTACTCCAATACCATATCAAAAACGTATTCGTCCAGGCCTAGGCAAATCGGGCACTTGGTCAGAGTGTCTGACATAAGCCTTGGCTGCTGGGCTGCCTCCCTAAATCCCTTCGCCAGATTTGATTATTCAACACGATCTGCATTTTCTGCGATCGAAAGGCCATCTCGAAAGCGGTGGCTTTTTCTTTTTAACAAAAAAAAAAACCAGCCGTTTTACAACGACTGGCCTTTCATTTGCTTCTAAGCGGACACGTAGGGATTCGAACCCCAAACCTCCTGATCCGTAGTCAGGTGCTCTATCCAGTTGAGCTACGCATCCTTTAAGGAGGTGCAAATATAATCGAATTCTCATGTAAAAGGCCAAGTGAAAATTTAATATTGTAAGAAAAAATTTACATGCTCAGAAAAATCCTGCTCCTCCTTTTTGTTCTGGTGCAATACGTCGCTTCGGCGCAGACATTTTATGTTTCTGGTTATGTGAGAGATGAGGATTCAGGTGAGCCGCTGTCTGGCGTACTCATTGAAGAACCCCTTGTTAAATTAAAAACGACAACCAACTCAGACGGCTACTATATTTTACCCCTTCCGGCCGGGGATCGGATCTTGAATTTTACCTATCCAAGGTATATTGATGGCGCCGATTCCTTCTACTTAGGACAAAGTTTGCAACACGACAAAGCGCTGGTTCTGGCCTTTTTTTCAGAGGAAGCCGGTGCAGAATATGTAAGTGATAAACAGCTGAATGAAGTTTTTCCCGGAGAAGTGAGCATCGACGCAGAAAAACTGCAGTATATCCCGGTTCTGCTATCTGAATACGATTTCATTAAAAACTTACAGCTGCTGCCCGGTGTAAATACCGGACTAGACGGCAGCAACGGCTTGCACGTGCGAGGTTCCGGTCCCGATCAGAACATGCTGCTTTTAGATGGTATGCCCGTTTACAATACCAACCATTATTTCGGATTCTTTTCCGGACTCAGCAATGAAATGATAAAGAGTTTCGATTTCTACAAAGGCCCATCCCCGGCGCGATATGGATCGAGGTTATCGTCTGTGCTCAATGTGCAAACCAAAGACGGCAACATGGAAGAGGCCACGGGTAACATGGGGATTTCCATTCTCTCGGCCTTTGGCTTTGTAGAAGGTCCGATTGCCCGTGGAAAAACGAGCTATATGTTCTCCGCACGCAGAACACTACCGGGGTTGATAGATCTGTTTAACCCACTTGTTGTAGGCTTGGCCAATGAAGTGTCGACCGCGTACTTCTACGATATCAATTTCAAGGTTACCCACAAGCTGAATGAAAAGGACAAACTGCAGTTTTCCATTTTCACCAACCGAGATCGGTATTTTGCTGAGATATCAGACTCTTACAATAACGGACAAGATGTTGTTCGCGACATGGAGAAGAATGAGATCAACTGGACCAATCTGAATGCCTCGTTGCGGTACACAAAATAATTAAGCAAAAAGGCTTTTGTCAATTTTTTGGCCGGCTATTCGCGTAATCGAACCAATTTTATTTCCAGCTTTTCACGTCAGGTGAATACCGATCCGGCTGTTGTTTCAGAAGCGGCCTTTAAATCCTCCTTACAGGATATTGTTTTGAAAGCCGATTTCGAATATTGGAAATCGCGCAATCAACGCGTTCGCTATGGTGTTTGGCAAACCACTCATTTTTTCAGAACAGGCGAAGTGAATGCCGCTCAAAACGGCAGCAATAGCTTCGATACAAGTTTAGGTAATACCCAATTGCTAGTGGCCAATGAACTAGCGGCTTATGTCGAGGACGAAATCAACATTGGCCAATTTATGGTCTTGAACTTGGGATTGCGTCTTTCGTCTTTCATTACAAGCGATGCCGCTTACGTGTATCCGGAACCTCGGGTTTCTACCTTGTTTCGTACCACGGATAACGGAAGTTTGAAATTGGCTTACAGCTGGAATACGCAATACATTCAGCAGCTGAATAATCCCGGATTGAATTTACCCACCTACATGTGGGTGCCTTCCTCAGAAACCTTGTTGCCTTCTCAAGGACATCAATTTAATGCCTCGTATGTCACGCGGATCAACGACGACGGATTGGAGTTTGTGACGGACGCCTATTATAAGCGAATGAACCACATTCTCACCCCTTCAGCCGGCTCAGATCCGGGCGAGTTGAACTTCAATTACGAATCGCGCGTGGCCCAGGGGAGAGGAGATGCCTACGGACTCGAGTTTATGTTGCAAAAGAAATACGGGCGGTTTAGCGGTTGGCTTTCCTATACCCTTGCCCGCAGTACCCGAATGATGGATGAGGTTAACAGCGGAAGGCAGTTCGATTACCGCTATGATCGTCGCCATGCCATCAGCGCATCGCTCATATACAAAACAAGCGGAAGCTATGTGTTTGCCCTGAATATCGTTTACGGCACCGGCTATGCTTACGACTTCCCGGTGGGTGTGTTTTACGATATCGATGGACGAATTGTTAACGATTACGGCGAAAAGAATTCAAGGCGCTTTAGCGATTATTTCCGTATCGATGCAAGTGTCATCAACAAACGCGATAATCCCTTCGGAGGAACACAAGAACTGATTTTTTCAGCGTATAATTTAACCAATCACTTCAATGCTGCTTACGCTAGTGTAACGAGTTCTAGCACCGGTATAAGCGCCAAAGAATACTCGCTCGGTTTTGTTCCTTCTTTCACCTATAAATTCACTTTCTAATGAAACGCCTGCTATATCTATCAATACTGGGTTTTAGCTTGATCTCGTGTATGGAACGCGATATCCCAACACAAGACATCGCATACCAAAGCAAGCTGGTGGTGAATTCGCTATTCAACAATGAAGGACCCATGATTGTAAAGGTCTCCCAGTCTGAGTCGTCACTTTCCGGAATCCCACCCAAATACCTGAGCGATGCAGAGGTTTTGCTATTTAAGAATGGCGTTTTGATCGATACCCTCGATTTTGATTTAGTAGATCAATACTATGTATCGAGCGAAGTAGGTGAGCTTGGTGCTTTGTACAGCATCCGGGTAAAGGACGCCGGTAATTTGCGGGAAGCCTCCGCTCGAGCCAGTTTACCTCAAGTGCAGGGTTTTGGCGGACTAGTTTACCAAGATAGTGTAGGTGCTGATGCTGGCGGGCTAACAACCAGTCAGCTCAATTTAAGCTTCACTGACCCGGCTGGTGAAAAAAACTACTACCGCTTGAGTTTTCTGTACTATTCTGCTGTTGTCAATGGATTTTTACCTTTCGATTTTGATACAGACGATGAAATACTGCTCAATCCGGCTACGATTAAACAAGACGACGGATCCTATCTCTTCTCAGATGACTTGATTTCTGGGAAGTCGAGAAACATCAGCATTCGCTTCCCTCAGCTTACCGCTACCGGAACACCTCGCTATACCGTGAAGTTTGAAGCATTAAGCGAAGATGCCTACCGCTACCTCAGCACCCTGAGCAGAATTAGGGAACAACAAGGCACCGGAAGCCCTTTTGAAGAACCGGTTATCTTGCACAGCAATATCCAAAACGGAGTGGGCATATTTGCAGGAAGCACCATCGCTCGCGATACAATTTACTGATGTCAAGGTTAAGGTGAGGTGAAGGATTAAAACTCGCGTGTAGCAAAAGTCCATTGACCTCCCGATAGTCCATAGATGGGGTCTTTGTTGGAATTCTTCTGTCTGAATCAGGAAAAAAAGGATTTCAGGATTAGCAGGATGTAGTGATACAGCTACTCGATACTACAAGGGTTAATTCAGGCTCTGTTCTGCCTCGTGGTAGTTACTATAATGTCGATGGTATCCAGATTCGGATTCGGTACTCTATGATGAAAATCCCAATAGCGATAAGGGAGAAGGGATGAGGAGGTGAAGAGAATTCAATTTTCAATCGTACAAAATCAGCGGCACTGGAATTCACATGATAGCTTTGCATCGGGACCACTGAGCGCCTCGGGATTGAAAAGCTATAAACTAGAACAGAGCCTCCATTGACTATGAACTTTTTTACCCCAGAGTTTACTTTTTCATGGAGCACATAGCGATTCTCTTCATCTCTTTGCCCCATGCTCCTTTCCCTAAGCTCAAAGCCCCATGCTCCTTGCCCCATGCTCTTTGCCAATAAAAAAAGGCGCCTTAGCGACGCCTCTTGCATTCTAACAAAATCTTAATTCAGTCGATCAGCTAACAATCCTACCTTATTTCACGCCGGTGAACATTCTACTCCAGCGTATGCCACTGAAGAAGCTGCTCGCGTGTTTGTCGTAGCTGAACCACACAAACCAGGCTTTGCCCACAATATGGTCTTCCGGCACAAAGCCCCAATAGCGGGAGTCGGCGGAGTTATGACGGTTATCGCCCATCATCCAGTAGTAGTTCATTTTGAACGTGTAGCTGCTGGCTTCTTGTCCGTTAATCAAAACCTTATTTCCTGCAATCTCGAAGGTATTGCCTTCATAGAGTTCTATGCAACGGCGGTACATCCAGATATTGCGGGCGTTTAATTCAATCACATCCCCGGCTTTGGGAATGTATACAGGTCCGTAGTTGTCTACTGTCCAATCGTTACTTTTTTGGTTAGCCGACCAATACAAATCAGGAAAAACCGGAAATTCCGGGTTAGCATCCATGATCCGAACCACGGAGTCTACTCCATTCATCGCTTTGAAATCCGCCAAACGGTCTTCCGGAATTAAAATCTCAAAATACGTATCGATGAAACGAATATCTTCTGCGTTGATGTCGAATTCGTCTTTCAAGAGGGCCTTATTCGGGCTAAATCCCTGTTTGTAGGTCACTTTGAAGCGATGTTGCAAGTGAACGCCTTCAGGAAGTGGAGATACTTTCCCGTTGATGTACACTTGTTGGTTGATCACCTGAAGGGTATCGCCTGCAATGCCCACACAACGTTTGATGTAGTTTTCTCTTTTGTCTACCGGACGTTTATCGTTCCTGTTTTCCGGTCCGGGATAGTTAAACACCACCACATCGTTGCGGTCTATTTGTTCCGTTGCCGGGAATCGCCAATACGGCAATTCGAAGATTTCCAAGTAGGAGTCGCCACTACCACCCGGCAGGGTATTGTGCACAAAAGGGAAGGAGACCGGCGTATTCGGTACGCGGGTACCGTAGTTCCATTTGCTCACAAAGAGGAAGTCGCCCACCATCATGTTCTTCTCCATAGACGGAGTAGGGATGGTAAAGGCATCTACCATAAAGGTTTTGATGATGGTGGCTGTGATCACCGCAAACGCAATGGCATCTACCCATTCACGGCCTTTGGTGTCTTTTTCACCTTTGCGTACCCGAATCATGTAATAGCCAAAGAGGCAGATTTCCCAGAAGATGAAATACGCCAATGAACTGATTATGCTGGCCCCGGCAGCAAAAAGCAGGACAATTAAAAACAGGAAGTTCAGGGAAGACCAGATGCTAATGTAGATCCACTCTTTGCGGGTGAACTTCTGAATACGCTCTTTAATTTTGTTCATCAAATTTGTGCTTGGTTTTTAATCACGTTTTCCATCGTAAAGACGCCCTGTTTACCGTTTAGCCATTCTGCGGCTAATACGGCACCGAAGGCAAATCCGGCTCTGCTGTGCGCGGTATGTTTAATTTCTATGGTATCAATGGCACTGGTATAGCTCACGCTGTGTGTGCCCGGTACTTCGTCAATTCGCTTGGCTAAAATAGGCAGGGTGGTATCGCTAACCTCATTTAATTCTTCTTCATCTTCAACGCCCTTCCACGATTTCTTCCATTTCAATCGCTCTAAAATCTGAGCCGCCAAAGAGATGGCAGTTCCGCTAGGTGCATCCAACTTCTGGGTATGGTGAATCTCTTCCATCGTTACATCGTAATTGGAGTAGTCGTTCATCAACTCCGCCAAACGTTTATTCACTTCAAAGAAGATGTTCACGCCAATGCTGAAGTTGGTGGCCGTTAAGAGGCTTAAACCTTCAGCTTCGCAACGTGCTTTCAGTTCAGGGTAGGCATCGTACCAACCGGTAGTACCTACAACAACAGGAATTTTTCTATCGAAACAAAGCTGGATATTGCCTACGGCAGCATGAGGCGCTGTGAACTCAATCGCTACATCAGCCAATTCGAGCAGAGCCAATTCTTCATCGCTTGCTCCTTCACTTATTTTAGCAACTATTTCATGATTGCGCGAGAGAGCGGCGTTTTCTATCGCTCTGCCCATTTTACCGTACCCAATTAGTGCAATTTTCATAATCTCACGCAAACTTAGGATTTGTAGCCTGCACTCACAACATGCATTCATCCTCCTGCTTATCTTTGTGCCCCATGTCGCGAAAATTACGCATCCTGCTCAGCCTATTCGGTGGCCTTCTGTTGCTCGCCGGACTCTCCGCCTGGTGGCTCTATGGCGCAGTGTACAACAAGAATACGGCGCAAAACCGCAAGATTCTAATCCAAGTGAATGAATCGACTGAATTGGAAGATGTACGGAAGGCTTTGAAGGCTGAAGCGATTCTGGAAAGCAACCTCAAATTCTGGACGGTGGCCAAAATCACGGGCTACGATACCAAATTTAAACCGGGACGCTACGCCATCAAACCGGGCATGAGCACCATCGCTATCCTGCGTATGCTTTCGCTAGGCCAACAAGAACAGGTTAAACTGGTACTTCGGGGTAGTTGGACCATTGGCGGACTGGTATCCTACGTAAGCAATGAGCTGGCGGCCGATAGCACGGAGCTGATGCACTTGCTAAGAGGGAAGGAGTATCTCGCTCAGTACAACTGGAATCCGGAGACGGTTCCGGCCTTGTTTATACCAAATACCTATTTCTTCTATTACAATACCTCGGCGGAGGAGTTCATAGCCCGTATGGTGAAGGAGTACGAGAAATTCTGGACCGACAAACGCAAGCAAAAAGCGAAGGCCATTGATTTGAGTCCGCTGGAAGTAAGTATTCTCGCCTCTATCGTAGACAAGGAAACCGCCAAGCTGGATGAGATGGCCACGGTGGCCGGGGTTTACCTCAACAGGTTGAGAAAAGACTGGAAGCTGGAAGCCGATCCAACCGTGATTTATGCGGTGGGCAATCCGGATATCCGTAGAGTGAGCATTGCCATGACCGAATATGAATCGCCTTACAATACCTATTTTGTGCAAGGCCTGCCTCCCGGACCGATTTGCATTCCGAGCATTCAGGCCATTGATGCCGTATTAAAGAACAAGCAACACGATTACCTGTTCTTCTGTGCAAAAGAGGATTTTTCAGGATACCATAACTTCACCGACAACTACAAACAACACCAATTGAATAGCCGCCGCTACCAGCTGGAACTAAATAAGAGAGGAATACGCTAATGTTTGAATCGAAAACGCAGCTACGCGTTCGTTACGGAGAAACCGATCAGATGGGCTATGTCTATTATGGCAATTACTGCTTATATTATGAGGTAGCGAGGGTAGAAGCCTTGAGGGAATTGGGTTTAAGCTATAAAGCGATGGAAGAAGCCGGGGTGATGTTGCCCGTGATGGAAGTGAAATCGCGCTACTACAAACCCGCTCGTTACGACGATTTGCTCACCATTACCACCAAATTAGCTTCCATGCCCGGAGCGCGCATCACCTTCGATTTTGAAATCCACAACGAAGCGAATGAGTTCCTGCACGAAGGTCAGGTTTCGCTGGTATTCGTCGACATGAAAACCAATAGACCTACCAAGGCACCGGAAACCTTACTCAAAGCCTTAGAATCGTATTTTTAAGCGATGAACAGACCGAAGTTTAGGCTGATTAACCTGCGCAAACGTTTGCCTACCAGTTGGCGTCAGAACCGCGTGCCCGGCATCCCTGAACTGAATTGGCGAGCCTTGTTCTCCTTTTACCTGCGCAAAGCGGATACAGAGGATGTGCGCATGCGTGCCGCCTACATGTCGTTTAACATCATGCTGGCCTTCTTTCCGGCCATCATCTTCTTCTTTACTTTGGTGGCCTACTTGCCGTTCGACAATGCTCACCGGGATGTATTGCTGCTTTTGAAGAACCTCATGCCGGATACCGCGTATAAAAGCATTGCAGAGACCTTGGAAGACATTGTAGGCAAGCAGCGCGGCGGACTCCTTTCCTTTGGTTTTATTCTGGCGATCTACTTTTCTACCTCGGCCATCGATAGTATGATACGCTCGTTTCACCGTTCTCTAAAGATCCGAGATAAACGCTCGATTGTGAAGAAACGCCTTTATTCCTTTCTGATGAACCTGTTGATCAGCTTGCTCTTGGTGCTGGCCTTGGGCTTGATTACCCTTGGTCAAGGCGGCTTAAGTTGGTTGAGCGAAACAGGGGTAGTGAGTAAGGGGATTGTGCTTTTCTTGTTGAATTCCTTCAACTGGCTTTTGGTTATTGCCTTGATATTGGTCTCCGTTTCTTTGATGTATTCCTACGGTCCGATGAATAGGCGAGCATGGCCCTTTTTCTCCAAAGGCTCCATCATGGCCACGATTTCGATTCTATTGATGTCGGTTGTGCTTTCCTTGTATGTCAACAACTTCAACGCCTACAACAAGATCTACGGCAGTATAGGCACCCTCGTGGTGATTATGCTCTGGATCTACTGGAATAGTTTGATGATTCTCGCCAGTTTCGACTTAAACATCCTGCTAGACGACCTCAGAGAAAGACGTGAGCGCATGGAAGCACAGCAACGCAAACAGCGTGGGAACACTATAGTTGACGAGATGTAGCTATAGCGAAGCCTAAAATTTTCCTCCTTTTTAGGCTATTCCAAAGTCCCTTCGATATTTTTTTTGAAAGGCCTTGTACAAATTCGCCCTTTTTGTACTTTTGCAGCCTGTCGGAGAGATGGCAGAGCGGTCGAATGCGGCGGTCTTGAAAACCGTTGACTGTAACAGGTCCGGGGGTTCGAATCCCTCTCTCTCCGCAAACAAAATGGAAAAACCAGGGTCGAAGACTCTGGTTTTTTGCATTTACCCGAGTCT
>FWPV01012653.1_pt1 | contig 12950 bp, 9 predicted proteins | sample 2228371 | NCBI WGS metagenome assembly FWPV01 (sample SAMEA103939776, study PRJEB20133) | metagenome | reverse complement strand
TTTTTGTATAAATTTTCCCTACTAAACTTATACAATTTTTAGCCAAAATAGGGGTTATCGCACAGCCTCTAAAGTTTTGCCCTGCAGATTGTCCCGTAAGGGCCGCTAACTTGAAAATTTATAAAAAATAAAGAATTAAATATGGTTTTAAAAATTGCACATCGTGGCGCATCAGGTTATGTAATTGAAAACAGTATTGAATCTTTTAAAAAAGCAATTGAGTTGAATGCAGATATTATTGAATTTGATATACGAAAAACAAGAGATGATGAAATAATAGTCATGCACGATAAAAGATTAGACAGGACATCAAATGGTTCGGGGGAAATAAAGGATTTTACTTTTGAAGAAATTAGAAAATTGCGATTAAAAAATGGTGAACTGATACCTACTTTTTGGGAAGCCTTAGAATTTATAGCAGGAAAATCAATATGCAAAGTAGATATTAAAGATACTGGTCTTTCTAAAAGAGTTATTGATGCTTTAAGGAATTTCAAAATAGAAGATGGTGCTATTATTACAAGTGAAATACCCGATGTTTTAAAAGAAATAAAAGAGTTATCAAAAAAAGTTGAAATAGAAGCGGGAGGGTTTAGTGCAAAAATCCCAGTGGAAGAAATAATTAACAAAGCAAAAAGTATTGGTGCCAATATTATTGGAACCCATTATAAAATAACAGACGAGGAATTAATGAGTGAAGCAACCAGGAATAAATTAAAAGTTCATGTATGGACTGTAAACGATAAAGAGACAATAGAGAAGATGAAGATAATTAAAGTCGATGGAATAACCAGCAATTACATTGATTTAATATAATTTGCTTATATTAAAAGAGTAAACTATAGGGGGGAAAAAGATGACTTTTACAAAAGAATCTTATGCTGAAGAAATTGCCAGGACTCGTTCAAAGAGGATGAAATGGTGGCGTGAAGCTCGATTTGGGATGTTTATTCATTGGGGGTTGTATTCGCAATTGGGCAGACATGAATGGGTAATGAATCGAGAACGAATTCCAATAAGTGAATATGAAAAACTTGCAAAATCCTGGAAGCCCAAACCAAGGGCAGCTTATGAGTGGGCAAAACTTGCAAAAACTGCAGGAATGAAATATGCGGTGATGACAACAAAACATCATGAAGGTTTTTGTTTATGGGGAACTAATCAGCATAGTTATAATTCAGTTGAGCAAGGTCCAGGGAGAGATTTGGTTAGAGAATTTGTCGAAGCTTGTAGAGAAAACGATTTGAAAGTTGGTTTCTACTATTCCTTGATGGATTGGCATCATCCTGATGGTGCCAGGTGCGCAAAAGATGAAATGGCAAGACGGCGTTTTATTGGTTTTACGCAGGAGTGCATTCAAGAGTTAATGACAAATTATGGAAAAGTAGATATATTATGGTATGATGTCCCCTGGCCTCTAAAAACACCTGAAGAGTGGGAAAGTTTAAAAATGAATCAAATGGTTCGAAAACTACAGCCAAATATAATAATAAATAATCGTTCAAGATTGGACGAGGACTTTGGAACTCCAGAAGAACATATTCAGCCAGGAGAGAAAGGAAGAGACTGGGAAGCTTGTATGACATTTAATGGTTCTTGGGGATGGCAACCTGCACCGCCTGAAGATTGGCATTCTGTAAGAAGTGTTCTTAATATGTTACAAAAATGTACTGCAGGAGGAGGAAATTTATTGTTGAATGTTGGTCCAAAAGCAGATGGTTCACTTCCTCAAGAAGCAGTTGAACGATTGACTGCTGTGGGAAAATGGTTAAAAAAATTTGGTGAAGCTGTTTATGGCAATGTCGATAGAGTTGAAGGAATGGAATGGATGCCAACAGGATGGTGGACAAGGAAAGGAAATATTCTCTATTATTGGGTTTCTCGTTGGCCTGGTGAACAATTGATTATTGGTGGTCTTAAAAGTAAGTTATTGAAGGCTTCTTTCCTTGAAACAGGCAAAAAAATAAAATTCGTTCAAACAAAGGAACAACTTATACTTGAGGGACTACCTAAAAATTGTCCCGATAAAATTGCCCACATTGAAGTTTTAAAACTCGAGTTTGCATCGAAACCATCACAGGTGCTTGGGGAAGGCTATGTTGTTATCTAAATGGGGGCAACTTGAGTTTTTGACAAACCAGAGTCAGACTCTGATTTGTCAAAAACTCGATGACTTTTCTCTATTTTTTCTACCGAAATGAGAAGACTCTTTTTTTCTCATTGCAAGAAAAGGAAAGCAATATATAGCCAATAATAGAAAACACTGACATTTTTTGTAGATTTCTTTAATTTTCCACTTTCAATTAGAATAATCTTTAAATAATTAAGGGCTAATGGAATATTTTTGGATTTTATTCGTAATGTTAGTTAAGAAAAACGAAAAATAGAAAAATTATTTGTTTCTTCAACAGAGATTCGTTAAAGAGTAGAGTGTTAGAATTGAATTGATTTATTTTATAAGGGGGATGAAACAATGAATAACCGCAAAATATCTTTGATTGGGCTTTTATTGTTTTTTTTATTATTTTTATCCTGTTTTGTTGTCAAAATTTATTGTTTGGAAGGCAAGCCGATAAATGTAGTTCTTATTGGCTGGGATGGTGCACAAAGAAATCATGTTAGAGAATGTTTAGAGAGAAATGAATTGCCAAATCTAAAAAAGTTGATTGATGAAGGAAAATTTGTTGATATTGATATACTTGAGAACACGGCTACAAAACCTGGTTGGGCGCAGATTCTAACTGGATACAAAGCAGAAATTACAGGAGTATTTACGAATGCAAAATATCAACCCATTCCTAAGGGATACACAATTTTCGAAAGGCTTGAAGAATTTTTTGGTGCAGATAAATTTATTACTATTGCTGTTATCGGAAAAAAAGGAAACATGGATGATGACCCTCCTGAAAAAATTCCACTCGGTAAAATAGAAAAAATAAAAGATAAAAAACGAAGGAATAAAAAGTTGGTGCAAGGAAAGATTATAGAAGAAAATGGAAAGAAATATCTTCTAATTCCAGGAAAGCCATATTATTACACAAAAGAAAATATGGATTTATTCCTCAATGGTTTACTGGAGAATGAGAGAGTTGGTAATAAAGCAATTGAATTTTTGGAATTATATAAAGATAAGCCTTTTTTCTTTTTTGTTCACTTTGCAGAACCCGACCATAGTGGTCATAAATTTGGAGAGAATTCAAAAGAATACAATGATGCATTAATATCTGATGATTATTGGACCGGCAAAATAATGGAAAAATTAAAAGAGCTTAATCTATATGATAAAACTTTGATTTATGTGACATCTGACCATGGTTTTGACGAAGGGAAAAAAACGCACACAAATGCGCCTTATATCTTTTTAGCAACTAATGATAAGATGGTTATTCGCGATGGAGAACGTGCAGATATTGCTCCAACTATACTTGAAAGGTTTGGATTGGATTTAAACAAAATCAATCCACCCCTTAGTGGACGCTCATTGACAAGGCAATAATTTACCTTCTACTTAATTTTCGCATTTTTCTTCTATGTAAAATGCAATAGATTGTTCTAATTTTTTATAGATTACTTAAAATTTGAGGGTGTACTTTTTTAGTTATGGAAATCAAAAAAATGGTACATTAAAACAGTGTTTAAAGTGCAAAAAAGTATGCTAATTATCAAGTTACCTGCCCTAACGGGCAGAGTCTGTAGGGCAAGGCTTTAGAGGCTGTCCGACAATTTAAAAAATTACAAATTTTTGCATAAGTTTTCCCTACTAAACTTATACAATTTTTAGCCAAAATAGGGGTTATCGGACAGCCTCTTTAGCCTTGCGAAAAGCAAACCTGAAGGTTTGCCCTACTTTTGTTGATAACCTCTTTAATAATTCGAGTTAAAAGTGAATTTACCGAAGTAAAAAATGAATAAGCCATGAAAAAATTAGATATTAGCAACGCCATGATATTTTCCATAGAAAATGATTTGTGCAAAGGCTTGGTGTGTAAGGCAGTTGAAATACTGCAGGATGAAGTTAAAAAAAGGTCTGGTTTGAAGTGGGAGAAAACCAATAAATTTCATTTAGATAAATTTCCTTTGATTATAATTTCTACAAAAGATTGTATAGGTTCCTTCAACAAAATTAATTTATTAGAATCTTTATTAGATTTTAGCAAGAAAGACAATCGGAGTGCCGATGGTTTCTTATTAAAGGTTATAATACCCCGCGAATATCCTCTTATAGTAGCTTTGGGTAATGACCCTCGTGGAACATTATTTGCTGTTGGATGTTTATTAAGAAATCTTTTTTGCCAGATGGCGAAAGTTTTAGTCAATTCGAATTTGTCAATTGATACTTCTCCTGTATATCCAGTTAGAGGTCATCAATTGGGCTATTGTGACTTAAACAATACCTATGATTCATGGAATTTAAAACAATTTGAACAATATATACGAGAACTTGTTTTTTTTGGAACAAATGCTGTAGAAATTATTTTACCATTACCACAGGACGAGAAACCAAACTCATTGATGCCATTGCCGCCGTGGGAAATGAACATTGCTCTTTCTGAGATGATTGATTCATTTGGTTTATTTTTATCGTTGGCTGCACCGGTTACAGATGGAGATGTATCTAAGATTGAAGAGAGGAAAAGGATAATGTCCAGAAGAGAGAAGGCTTTTAAAAGTTTGAAAAAGATAGATGCATTATTTGTTCCAGGTGGCGATCCTGGAGAAACCCCGCCACAATTGCTAATGCCATTTTTGGCTGAATTGGCAGACTTGTTAAGAAAATATCATCCTAATGCTGAATTATGGGTGAGCCATCAATGTTTTGAAATCGAAAATAGAGAATGGTTTTATAATTATCTTAAAAGAGAGCGTCCCGATTGGTTAACAGGTGTCGTTTATGGTCCTTGGACGAGAGATTCTCTTGAGCACACCCGTTATGAGGTTCCTTCATGTTATAAAATAAGGCTTTATCCAGATATTACCCATACAGTGAGATGCCAATTTCCTGTTGCTGATTGGGATTTTGCTTTTGCCCGCACATTAAATAGAGAACCTATTAATCCTCGACCTGTGGATTACTGGTACATTTTTAATTATTGTGCCCCCTTTATCAATGGCTTTATAACCTATTCAGAAGGAGTAAATGATGATTTTAATAAGTTCCTCTGGTCTCTTCTTGGGTGGAATCCAAGTCTTTCCTTATATGAAATTCTTAAAGAATATAGCAGGACCTTCATTGGAGGAATTTGGGAAGAAGAGGTAAGTGAGGGTATTTTATATTTAGAAAAGAATTGGAGAGGACCTCTTAGTAAAAATAAACAAGTTAGAAGAACCCTCACACACTGGAAAAAGTTGGAACAAAAAGTGTCAGCTAATGTCTCGAAAAATTGGCGTTTTAAGCAACTTCTTTTTAGAGCTTATTATGACGCATTCATTCAAGAAAGATTAAAGTTTGAGACTGCTTTAGAAAAACGCTCACTTAATGAATTAAAAAAGGTTTTGCATAAAAAAAGCAAAGAGCACATTAAAGTTGCTTTAGAAATATTATCAAAATCAGATATTAATGAGATTCCTTGTAGAAAATTTGAAAAAAAGATTAAGTTGCTTGCTGATGATTTATTTAATTCCATTGGCATTCAATTAAGTGTTGAAAAACATAAAGCAAAAAATGAAGAACGAGGCGCAGTTCTTGATACTATGTTAACGCCATTAAACAATAGAAAATGGTTGGAACATGAGCTAAACCCTCTTTTACGAGAAGAGAATTTTTCTGTTATAGAAAATACTGTAAAAAAAATTCTTTTTTGGAAAAAGACTGGCAAAGGCTCTTTCTATGATGACTTTGGGAATCCGAATCAAAAAACACATCTTATTAAAGGTAGTTGGGAAGAAGACCCCGGATTTGTTTTTAATCCACAAATAGACCATTCTAAAAGACCTGACTTTGAGCCATTATCCTGGAATTATCAGGCGCAGGCGCTTTATGATAGTCCATTAAAAGTTCGCTATGAAAATCTGATATCTAACTTGGATTATAAACTTAAAGTAGTATATGTTGGTAGATTTAAACCATGTATGAGGCTTATTGCTAATAGTAAGTATGAAGTTCATGGACCTGTTTCTGCTTCAGAGCCCCCAACTGTCCTTGAATTTAAAATTCCCAAACAGTTTATAGAAAATGGAGTATTGGAACTTGCATGGTATCGTGCTGATACAAAAACACGAGGACCTCAGGTTGCAGAAGCTTGGTTGATTCCTGAAAAAATAAAAATGTAGAAAAAAACAACTAATTGCTGTATAATTTAACTAAATGAATATTTAATGTAAAAGGAGGAATTTAAATGAGCGAAAAAGATCCAACCTTAGAGGCGGAGAATACTAAAGCTGCATGGGAAGGACTGAAAGGTTTTGGGCTTGGAGATGAGATTACTGCGGTGGAGGATATTGCTGCAAAATTTCCTAACCTCACAATTAAAGATTTGGGACCTGTATTTGCCAAAATGTATATTGGAGGAGATTTTACAATCTCTTACACATTGCATTTGTGCGATGGACAAGATAGTAACATTGTTACAACATATTATGTTGACATAGAAAATGGTAAGTATACTTTTGGTGAAGGCGAAAGCAAGAAGGAAAATCCTGTGGTTTTTTTCATACTACAGAATTGGGTTAAAACTATGCTTTTAATGCAGGTTGGTGGCTTAAAGGCTGCACAGGTTCTTATGATAAATGGTTTTGTTTATACCAGAAATATAGCAGGCGCGCAAAAATGGTTTGAGTTGTTTAAAATAGGTGTTGCTGAAACTAATGAAGCATTAAAAGAGGCATTAGGATAATTGATTTTTTGAGACTTGTTTTTGTAATTATTTAAGCACCTTTGAAATCTTATTTAAAGGGAGAGTAAAAGGTGCTTTTTTATTCATTTTCTTGTCAGTCCCCAAAAAATTCGATTTTCCTTAGTATAATAAATTGTCCTTCTATTATTCTAAAACAAAACATGTTAGAAGTGCAGAATCTCAAAATTCGTTCCGTGTTTCAATTCGCATATTGTAAGTGATTGCCACCGCTGCCTTTGGCATCCTCATATTATTAAAACATAATTTTGGGTTTAACAGAACTTCACCCTTAAATTTATAAAAAGCCTCTGAGCAAAAGTTTTGAAGAGAGTAGTTCAATCCATTTATTGTAACGGTCTAAAGCCTTGCCCTACAGGCTGCCTTCATTTGCAAATGACAGACAAATACAACCTGAGTTTTTGACAAAACAGAGTCTGACACTGATTTGTCAAAAAGTGTGGAATGTGAGCTATTATAACCTCACAAGTGTGGTTACGCCGTAAAGGTGTGCAGTAGGTGTTCCCCTCTTGAATTGAGGCGTCCTTGAAAAACGATGTGCTATATTAACAAAGTTTCTACCTTCAGTTTAGGTGTAAGCCGCAATCAGCATTAATAAACAATCTTTTTTGTGGATAATTCAAAAATATTCCCAAGAAATCAAGTTAACCTTTTATTTTTATACCTTTCCTGCAAAGAGGCGAATGTATTGCTTTGTTTTCTCTTTGACAAATTCCCGTGCAGGTGCACCAAATTTTCTAAAATCTTTTTCCTTTGGGTTTTTCTGATAAGCACTTATGAAACCATCAATAAATGCTATTGAGAGTGCAGTTGCAACATTAACTTTTGTTACGCCTCCAGTTTGAATGGCATCAAGAAGAGTTCCCTCCCCTTCTACGAGTTTTATTCCCTTTTCTTCTGCAAATTGTGGGGTCATTAATATCCCTGATGAACCGTGAGAAACAAGTGGTAATCTGGTTCTATTTTGAATTTCAACTAATCGGTCTACTCTAATTGGCCACATGTCTGCCCATATACCATGAATAGAGCCAAAAGCAGCAGCAAGAAAATCAATCCCTGTTTCAGATACAAATCTTTCTACATCTTCAGGCTTTGCCATTAACTTTTCTACTGATTCGCTTGCTTTTTCTCTAATTATTTTTACTGCTTGTGCTTCTGGTAAAGTTCTAAGATGGGCAATTTCTGATGTAGAAAAATAGTCTTCAATTTTTGGAATCTTTCCTAATTCTGCTTCCACAGGAACCCCTACATCATGGCACATTTTAACAACTTGTTTTGTCCACTTAATATTTTCTTCAAGTGGTAAAGAAGAGCCGTCATATAATACGGCTGTGAACCCATTGTCGAGTGCTTTTTGAACTTCATCTTCGATTCGAGTTGCATGGTCGAGATTAAGTGCAATTCTAATTTTTGATTCTGCAGCAACGATTTTTACCATTCCTGCACCTAAAGCCCATCCTGCATATTTACTGGCTCCTGGTGAAAGTTGAATAATCAAATCGACTGGCTTCCCAAGTTCTTGACTCATTTCTTCCGCCGCCATTACAAACCCTTGTATCATTTCCATGTTGTTTGCATTAAAGGCTCCAACAGCTCGCCTTTCTTCTAATGCTGGCAATAATAAATCTTTTTCATTTACAAGTGGCATTTTAACCTCCTGAAATTAAATCTAAAAAGGTTATTTTATTATTTTTATGAATTTATGTCAAGACAAAATTTCTTGACATTATACTTTTTTTATTTAAACTATTTTAATTATCTTGAAATCTCCGAGTTCCTTTGCCTAAACTTAAGAAAAGCAGGGCAATTGAACCGATAGGGTTAAGTTGGAAACGGCTTAGCCTCCCGTGCTTGGAAAGGAGGTGATTAATACATTAATCACCGACCAACAAAGGGTCGGTTTTTTGTTTTGTAGACAAAGGATATAATGGTAAGGAAATGTTCTCTCTAAAGAATGAGTTAATTAAAAGATGATTAAGAGGTAACCAAGAATTGAAATTTAAATATAAGTTTTGTATTATTTCATGGCTTGTTTTATCGTTATTTCAGGCTAACATCTTACTTAATGCAAAAAAACAGAAGCTTATTCTTTCATCTACAACTTCCCCTCTTGATTCGGGATTATTTGATGTTCTAATTCCAATCTTTGAAAAAAAATATAATTGTAGTGTAAAGGTTATTGCAGTTGGAACTGGACAAGCAATTCGACTTGCAAAAGATGGTAATGCGGATGTTATTTTAGTACATGATAAAGCAGAAGAGGAAAAATTTGTTCGTGATGGTTATGGGGTAAAAAGGTTAAATGTTATGCACAACGACTTTTTTATTGTGGGTCCTAAAAATGACCCTGCAAAAATTAAACCAGCCACCAAAGACTACGAAAGAAAAATGGAAAATAGAAATCAAGAATTAGAAAGCAAGAAAAACAAAAGCAGGGCTGTTGAAGCTTTCAAGAAAATATATAATTCGAAATCACCATTTGTTTCCCGTGGCGATGATTCAGGAACTCATAAAGTAGAATTGAAGATATGGAAGCAAGCAAGAATAAGACCCGATGGAGATTGGTATATTGAAAGTGGAACCGGGATGGAAGCAACTTTAAGGATTGCAAATGAGAAGAAAGCATATTGTCTCGTTGATAGAGCAATATGGCTTGCTCATAAAGGGGAATTAGATTCCCTTGAAAAATTTGTAGAGGGAGATTCCTTTCTACTTAATTCATATTCTGTAATTGCTGTATCTCCTAAAAAGTATCCACATGTAAATTATAAGTTGGCGATGAAATTTATTGAATTCATAAGGGGATATGAAGGCCAAAAAATAATAAAAGAGTTTGGAGTTGATAAGTTTGGAGAGCCTTTATATTTTCCTGATGTTACCAAGTAGATTATACAATTTAGAGTTTAGGCTTTAGAGCCTGCTGCGCAAGTCAAAAAATCAAAGTTTCAGGTTTTAATTTGCATTAGAAAACCGCATAAATAGACACGGAATAAAGTAAATTAATCTTGTAAATAAATAAAAATGAAGTTCTGCAACAGGCTCTTTAGCCTTATTATTTTACTTTCAGAAAATTCCGACTTTTCAGAGTAGTGAAGTTCTCTCTCAAAGAAATGAATGATTTCACTTACCATCTGTTTGAAGAAAAATGAATATGCGGTTTGAACTGGTAATTAGTTTACGATTATATTATGGATTATTTAATTGAAGGCATCAAACAAGGTTTTTTATTTTTGTTCCCTCCAAAGAAAGAGATAATAGAAATTGTAATGCTTTCGTTATTGATTTCTGGAGGTGCAACTGTTATAGCAAGTATATTTGGAATTCCTATAGGTATTTCTATTGCCCTAAAAGAATTCAGATTTAAAAGAGTCATTGTGGGCATAATAAATATTTGGCTTGCCTTACCTGCAGTGTTAATAGGTCTTGTAGTGTATTTGATTTTGAGTCGAAGGGGGCCATTGGGTTCACTTGGTTTTCTTTTTACTCCTTATGCAATAATAATTGCTCAGGCTATTCTTGCTACACCCATTATTACAGCTCTCTCTCTATCTGCTTTAAAGGGAATTGCTAAAGATGTAAGAGATATTGCTTATTCGCTTGGGGCTAACAGAATGCAGACGATATGGGTTTTAATAAAGGAAGGAAGATTTGCTCTTTTAACTGCAATTATTACTGGCTTTTCGAGAGTTATTGGGGAAACGGGAATGACTTTGATGGTGGGTGGGAATATAAAGGGAGAGACAAGGGTTATGACAACTGCAATTTCACTTGAAACAATGAAAGGCAATTTTGAGATAGGAATTGCTCTTGGAGTGGTTTTGTTGATTGTTGCAATTTTAATTAATGTAATATTGCAGATTGTGCAGGGGAAATAGCTTTCTTCTCTTCAATATGTCGTTACCGGCTGAATAAAGAAGCTATTTTAATTTTTAATAGAGAACTTTGTATTTACTCAAATTGAGTAATTGTTATGGAAATAAGGATTGAAAACTTAAATAAAAAAGTAGGCAAACTACATATTTTAAAAGACGTAAACTTGACCTTTAAGCCTGATGGAATAAATGTGGTGATTGGACCAAATGGTGCTGGAAAAACATCTCTTTTGAGGATAATAGGGAATCTTGATTATCCGACTTCTGGTTATGTTTATTATGATGGAGTTTCTCTATTTAAACTTTCCTTTAAAGATAAACTGAAGCTAAGGAGGAAAATAGGTTTTGTTTTTCAAAATCCAGTTTTACTTGGAGGAACAGTTTATCAAAACATTTTATATGGCTTAAAATTTCGAGGTTGTAAAATTAATAAAGAAGAAGTTGAAAAAGTAATTATGCAGGTTGGATTACTTGATAAAATAAATCATAATGCAGAAAATTTATCTGGTGGAGAGAAACAAAGATTACAACTTGCCAGAGTGTTAATTCTTAATCCTGACCTTTTTATTTTTGATGAACCAACATCTAATCTTGACCCTATAAGCACAAAAACAATTGAAAACATAATTTTACAACTTTGTAAGTCTAAAAAGAACATTATTCTTTCAACGCATAATTTAATTCAGGCTCGGCATCTTGGGAAAAATATGTTTTTTTTCAAAGATGGTAAGTTAATTCAGGAAGGTGAAGTGGAGGAAATTTTTAAGACTCCTTCTTCAATTGATATTGCCGAATTTTCACAATCTGAAAATATTATCTTTGGAGAAATAATTAGGGAAGGAAATGAAGTTTATCTTTCCATTTCTAAAAATGTTTCTTCATCTACGAAAGTTGACAAAGAAATAAGCACAAAAATAAATGTTATAACTAATTTACCTTCTGGAAGTGCAGTTGGAGTAATAAGACCTGAAGATATTTTAATTTCTTTGTCTCCATTCTCTTCATCAGCCCGTAATTGCTTTAAAGGAATTATAAAGAATATTGAAGACATTGGATCATTATTTTCAGTTTCAACAAGATGTGGTAATTTGGTGTTAACTTCATATGTTACAAAGCAATCAATAGTTTCAATGAACTTAACTGTGGGCACAGAGGTATATTTAATCTTTAAGGCAACTTCAGTTCATTTAATACCAGTATAATTTTCTTTTTTATTTTGCCTCTTTTTGATAATATATAGTAGGTTAAAAGGAGATTAGTTAAACAATGATGGAAAAAGAAGAAAGGGAATTTTCTACAAAAGAAGCCTTTTTTTATGCTTTAGGTTCTGTTGGGCTTCAATTATCTTCTGTTGTTTTCACGCAGTTTATTACTGAATTTTATTCTCCATCGCCAAAGCCTGGACGAATAATATACATGCCCCTTTTATTTGCTTCGATAATTTTGTGGTTTGCAATTTTGAATGATGCAATTTCAGACCCTTTGGTTGGTTATTGGTCAGATAGGACAAGACATAAACTTGGACGACGCAGACCTTATATAATTTATGGTTCTATACCATTGTTTTTGGTTTTTGTTGCTCTTTGGTATCCACCAATTAAAGGAACAAGTATGCTTAACTTTGTGTGGGGGCTTTTTTTTGCTTCTGCATATTATTGGATTTTTACGGTCGTTATAGTGCCTTATTTTGCTTTGCTTCCTGAAATTGCAAGAAAGGATAGTGAGAGAATCAGACTTTCTGTATGGCATTCATGGGGAATGTTGGTTGGTTTGGCTTTAGCTTTCAGTGCACCGATAGTTTTGGAAAAGGTTGGACATATAAAAAATGCAATAATTTTTGGTTCGGCAGGCTCCTTGATGCTTTTAATGACTGGGATCGTAGTTAAGGAAAAATTTACAGAAAATAAAGCATTACCTGTGTCTTCTTATAGAGAATTGTACATCCAGTTTAGTAATACTTTAAAAAATCGCCCGTTCATTATTTACATGTCTGCACTAACTACTTTTAATATTGGCTTTTTTACAATTCAAATTTCTTTAAAATATTTTGCTGATGTTGTTCTCCACCGTTCAGCGGAAGTTATGTCTTTTTATCTGTATGTTTTTTTTGTAATGTGTTGCTTTTCCCTGGTTGTGCTCCCCCAGGTTGGTAAAAAAATTAATAAGAAATATATATTCCTTTTTGGTTTGCTGTTTATGCTTATTCTTTTCCCTTTTACGGGTTTGA
>FWPV01011794.1_pt1 | contig 12950 bp, 9 predicted proteins | sample 2228371 | NCBI WGS metagenome assembly FWPV01 (sample SAMEA103939776, study PRJEB20133) | metagenome | reverse complement strand
GAAGGGAGGATAAGCAAATGCCTATTTATCCGACCCTCAATTCGTACAATGCCATCGGGAAAAGGGGGTTGCGCCGCAAGGACGGCTACGAGAAGGTCAGCGGTACCGGAATATACACCAGGGACATATATCTACCGGGCATGCTGTATGCAAAGATGTATCTGGCGCCCCATGCTCATGCCAGGATTAAGAGCCTGGATACCAGCGCGGTCGAAGCTTACCCCGGAGTCAGATCGGTCTTCCGGTATGACGATCAATGGTTTAGGGAGGTCAAGTGGGAAAACTGGGTCCTGTGGGTACTGAGCCATCAAACCGTTCAACTGCTGGCAGAAGAGGTCAACTGGGCAGGGGAGCCGGCAGGCTTTGCAGTTTGCGCCGACACTCCGGGGATCTGCGACCAAGCTCTAAAGCTTGCAAAAATAGAATGGGAAATTCTGCCTTTTGAGCTCGATCCCGAAAAGGCTATCGCCCCGGAGGCCGTGATTCTACAGCCGCACGTGAATCCCAAGACAAATGTGAGGCATAGCGGAAGCCAGTTGTTTGAGGGGTACGAGGTGCATGGCGACGTGCAAAAAGGTTTCGCCGAGTCCGACAAAATAATCGAATTCAGATGGAGCGAAGAGGAAACTACGGTGGCAGGCGTAGAAGCATTAAGCTGTGTGGCTATTTTCCGCGGCGAATACCTGGAGGTGTGGGCCCATAATCAAATCCCAATGCGAACCCAGGTTACCCTCAGACAATATTTCGGCAACCATTTAAAAATTCACGTACACTCTCCCTACCACGGCGCCCAGTTTGGCTTTGAAAATTGGATCCGTTACTACGCTTGGTTTCCTATCCTGGCGTGTATCTTTGCCAAGAGGACACAAAAACCGGTCAAGCTCATATACGACGAAAGTTATTTTCATGCCGGAGGTTATGAACACGGAGTTCACAACATTAAAGTCGGCTTTAAAAACGACGGCACGATCATGGCCGTTGAGGATCGGTCGGTGCGTGCATCGGCCGAGGTTCACGGCAAGTTATGGGAAGGGACCTCGATACCCAACCTTTTCGGTGCCACCGAGATTCCGTACATCAACCGGCCGGCGGCGATCTGCTATCGGCACGGCATGAGAGCATGCGGTCTCTGGAACATGGTGTTTTTCCGTGTCGCTGCCGAAACCGGATTGGATCCGCACGTTGTGGCAATGAAAAACGACGGCTGTCGCGGTCGCCCGATGTCCTGGGTTGATGAAAACGTCAAGAAGCCAAAGGGATTTCCTATGGTGAATTCCCTCGAAACTGTACTGAAAGCCGGAAAAGAAGCCTTTGATTGGGATAACAAATACCATCCCCCGGGAACCAGAGTTCTACCTAACGGCAAGCTGCACGGTGTCAGCATGGTGCACAGCATAGCCTGGTCGCCTGATCCCAACACCTATTTCCAGGCATACCAGGTGGGAATAAATATTCAGCGGCAGACTCCATTGGTGCGAGTCATGGCGCGGCACGCAGACCATGGCTACAACCACGAGAGCACCATATGCCGAGTGGTGGCCGACGAAATAGGCGTCGATTATGAAGACGTCGAATTCAGGCCATTCGACGACCTGGGCCTGGATACTGCGGCAGGAGAGGGTTCGTCCGGACTGGTCCGCACCCTGCCCATGGTGGTAGACGCCGCCCGAAAGATCAGGGCTCAAATCCTGACTCAGTGTACCACGCCGACCAAGTCAGGCACTGAGCCTCGCGTTTTCACCGTCCCACCTTTATTCCCCGGCTTAAAGCCGGAGGATTTAGACATCAAAGCCGGCATCGTTTTTGAAAAAGCCAGGCCGCAGAACAGAAGAACGCTTCAAGAAGTAGCAAATTATTACTGGCAAAGCTATCAACCGTTTATTGCTTTCAGCGGCGCACAGCGCCACCTTGAAGATGTTTACTACATGGGCAGGCAGGCAACCTGGGTAGAGATAGAAGTTGATCCGGAAACCGGTGAAATCGAAATAAAAACCGTCGTCAATGTCAACGATGTCGGCAAATGCCTTGATCCCGAGGGAGTCAATGCTCAGCAGTACGGTGGCTCATACATGGGATTAAGCCACGGTCGTCAGGATGAGAAAGTTTACGATCCGGCCACCGGTATCTTGCTCAACGATAACCTTATTGATTACAGATGGTTCTCTTTCAACGACATCACAGGACCAATGCATCAGATTATCGTGGAAAGCGGATTGGGATATGCGCCTTATGGAGTTATTGGCGTCGGTGAGAGCTTGGGTGCTATCACATCCACAATACTGGCAGGGGCGGTCTATAACGCGACCGGGAAATGGATCACAGATTTTCCCATCACACCGGACAAGGTACTCAAAGCACTGGGGAAGATTTAGAGCCACAATCGGTCTGTGCTCGCCAGTCTTTCGCCATCGACGACTGTGTAGCGCGTCTAGGGAAGCAGCCGACTGCCCTTTATAAAATCAACCGGCGGCTTAAGGCTCACATCTATGGAACAAAGGGGGTGTAAGAGTGGCTGGTGCACTTGAAGGCATCAGAATTATCGAACTGGGTCACTGGGTAGCCGTACCCTGTGCCTGCGCGATTCTGGCAGACTGGGGTGCTGAGGTTATAAAAATAGAGGATCCGGCGGTGGGCGACTCATTACGGGGAATTAAGTCCATTGAGGGCATTCCTCAGAGCAATCATATTGTGCCGGTTTTTGAGGTCCTGAACCGGGGCAAACGAGGACTCGGCGTCAACCTGAGGACAAACCAAGGGAGAGAAATTGTATACCGCCTGATTTCCCATACCGATGTTTTCGTATCCAATTTCCAGCCCACGGTGTTGAGCCGATTAGGCATGGATTATGAAACGCTGAGTAAGTTGAATTCCGGACTGATATATGCCTCTTTAACCGGTTACGGCGAACAAGGCCCCGACAGGGATAAGCCGGGATATGATTACACTGCCTTTTGGGCGCGAGGAGGTTTGATGTCCAAGCTCGGTGCGCCATCAGGGCCACCTCCCAGCCACCGGCCGGGTATGGGCGACAGTATTACCTCGATGTGCATTACCTCAGGAATTTTGGCAGCCCTCTTGGCTCGGCAAAAGACCGGCAAAGGGCAGAAGGTTTCGTTCTCGCTTTATCAGACATCGGTATGGGTGCTAAACCAGGACATCCAGGTTGCTCTATACAGACGTGAAGAGATTCCCAATATCGATAGGCGAAGGGCCAAAAACCCAATCTGGAACAGCTACCGAACCAGCGACGGGCATTGGATGCAATTGGCTATGATGCAGTCCGAGCGCTATTGGCCCGACTTTTGCAAAGCGATTGGGCATCCCGAACTGGAGCATGACAGCAGGTTCAATTCTGCGGACAACCGGGAAAAGAACAATGAGCTTTTAATATCCATCATCAGTGAAGTTTTTGCGAGCAAGAGCTTGAAAGAGTGGACGGAGATTCTCGATCGACATGGTTTAATCAATTCCGTGGCGCAGACCGTAATGGAAATAACCAACGACCCGCAGGCGATAGCCAACGACTTCTTTACTAAAATCGACCACCCCAACGCAGGCGAGCTAAGACTGGTAGCAAGCCCGGTAAAATTCAGCGACACCAAGGCAACCATAAGGGGACCGGCACCCGAAGTTGGTCAGCACTCGGAAGAGATTCTGCTGGAAGAAGGTTATTCCTGGGATGATATAACCCGGCTGAAGGATGAAGGCGCCATCATTTAGGTTTAAAAGTGACTGCGCCGTGACATAATCTCCTTAATTCCGGATCATTGAGAAAAAGACCGCCTAGTGCGAAGGATATGTCTAATAAAATGCGTGGAAGAACATTTGAGGAATTTGCCATCAACGAAGAAATCATTAGCGGGGTAAGAACAGTAACAGAGGATGATGTGGTCAGCTTTGCTCATCTTTCAGGAGACTTTCAACCTGAGCACATGAATGAAGAATACGCAAAAAAGAGCCCGGTTGGAACAAGGATTGCGCACGGACTGCTGATTTTGTCCATGGCCACAGGACTCTTAAACCAAACCGGCGCTTTTGAGGGCACCTCCATTGCCATCCTTGAGGCTAAAACCCGGTTCCTCAAGGCTGTGAAGTTTGGCGACAGCATCAGGGCGATACAAAAGATCACAGGGAAAAGAGAAACCAGCAAACCCGACCGCGGTGTGGTTACCACGCAAATCACTGTTTTTAACCAGGATGATCAACCGGTGCTGGAAACCGAACTTGTCATGCTGCTCTACCGGCGCGGTTTTGCACCCATGAACCAGTGATCAAAGTATTTCCTGGCTCCGGCAGAGGAAAAAATGGATGCGAGTGGTATCCGGAGTTGAATAAAGCAATTTTTGTTGATAGGCAAGCAGAACTGTCTTTTTCGAAAACCTACCCCGGTATGGTTGCGTCAAAGGTAGCGCACGCAAACAGGAAACCGAGCATAGTCCGGCTAGGGCTCACGATCAGATAATCGTATTGTGACCGTGCGCTCAACACCTTTGCGGAAGATCTTCAATTCCAGTTGCTTATCCCAATCGCGGTTGTGAAGGTATTCGGAAAGGCTTAGCGGGTCACTGATTGATTGGCCGTCCATAGCCACAATCACATCGCCGGCCAAAATCCCTGCTCGGTCGGCCGGCAACTCCTTGACGACGTCAATGACCAAAAGGCCGGTCTTGCCCGGCATCTGTAGGGCGTCGGCAAGCGGAGGCGTCAAAAAAACTGTGTCCAGACCAACCAAGGGCTGTGGATTGAATGCTTTTGGCTCGGCAAATATCGCCGTGACCCCAGGATTGAAGCCGGTGGGAATACTCAGCTTAAGTCTGCGCTGAGCAGGGTGTAACCGCCGCGCTTCAATCAACGAGTTTAGGTTAATACGCTCCCCGCCTCGAAGTATCTCAAGAGCTACCCTAGACCCAATCGGAGTATTTTCAACTAGACGGATAAATTGCTTCGCGTTTAAGATTTCCTGACCATCGTATCTTAGCAACAGATCGCCGGGCGCAAGCCCAGCCTTCTCCGCCGGGCTACCTGGTTCCACATCTTGAATTGCCACCCCGCGGCTACCCGAGGGTTGTGAATCGGCAATGTATACACCCAGCCACCCTGTACGAATATCGCCGCCTTTTTGCAGTATTTTTTCGGCCGAACAGAGTAGTTGAGATATGGGATATATCACACTTCTAAAACCGCTTGCATCCTGGCTAGCCACAAAACCTATAACACGGCGGTCGGCGCTAAGAACCGGCAAGCCAATGTCGGGAAACGGTCGGTTCATCTTCATCACCCAGACATTCTGCCCCGGGAATCCTTGCTCTGTTCCGACGGAAAGCACTCTTGCTTCGTAGAACTGAGCCGTCCCGCGGCGCCCGATCATCGGCGCCACCACCGTTGTGCCATCCCTTATCTCGCAGTTTCTACAAACAGGCGTAGCCTGGAGATGGCCGCCCAGCAGGCGCACCACTGAAACTCCATTGCTTTGGTCAATGCCGACAAGTTCCCCCTTCCACTTCTGGCCTGCGCCTCGAGTAATCTCAATGCGTAAATTCCGGCCGGCTACATCCATCCAGTGATAACCTAGAAATGTCATGATGTGACATTTGTTATCAAGAACAATGCCGGCTGAAGAAAATACCTGAATTATCAGGGGATTGTAATCTGCAATCCTGCTTCCGTTGATCTCGATTACATCCCGACCGCCCCGAAACTCGCTAATGAAATTCACCTGTACAAGCGTTGGATCGGGTGCGTATTCCGGAATAAGAGGAAAGTTTACGGCCGCAGGACGTCCGGCCAAAAGAACACCGAAAACAAGAGCTTGAAGCACGGGCACGGATACACTCGGCGTAAGGCAAAGCATGGCGGACTCAATGACTTACATTCCTTATGAAATACTCCTCGGAAGCCTGGCCAAATTGTACATGGATCGCTTTGGGCAAGCGCACCCTCATCGGACGATTATCCGGTCCGGCTACGATGTGCTCCACGTAATCCGCGTCGGGAACTTCCTTTTCGGGAATAATCAATTCTTCAACCCGTGCGCGAGGTTTAGCCGCGGGCTGCCGCGCTGCAACCTCCTCGACTCGTACCGGTTCTGACACCGACGGTTTCGGGGCCATACTTTGCTCGCTTTCCGGATTTATAACTTCAGGCGTCACGATGGCCACGGAAGCAGCCGGCGCCGCTGTTGCTGCGTAGTGACGGTACAGATAAAAGGTAACGGCCCCTATCAAAAAGGCGCCTACGGTTACAAGCGCCCAATTCATTGTCAGGCGCCTTTGTATGCCGGTGAGCCAAAACCTGCGGGAAAGCTTATTTCTCAAGTACAAACGCTGTTTGGCAATCTCCTTGATCACAGCGGATTCAAAGTCCGCAGGTGCCTTGACGCGCTCGATCTCCTTTGCCATTTGTCTTAGCCGCAGCGCATTGGTCAACACCCTACCGCATGCGATACATTGATGAGCATGGCGCTCCATGCTAAAACGCGCCGGATAATCCAGGCCGTCTTGCAGGTAATCTTCTACATGCTTTTCAAATGCACGGCAATCCATATCGCAAAGCTAAACGTAGTGCTCCAGCTTACGCTGGAGAAGTTCTCGCGCCCGATGGAGACGAGACTTTATAGTTCCTTCAGAGCATCCTAAAATCTTGGCGATGGTTTGGTAAGGAAGTTCCTGGACTTCTTTCATAATAAAGGCGGTTCGATACTTTTCCGGTAATGACCGGATTGCATCTCCAAGAACCCGACCGCTTTCCTTTCGCAATATCTCATCCCTGGGATTGCGCCTGATATCGGTCAATTCCAACTCTAGCTTTTCGCCGTCAGGCGATTTACGCTGTCCCCAGACATTGCGATAAAATACTCGGCCTCGCCGCTTGCGATATCTCATTTCGTCGATGGCCAAATTGGTCGCAATTCGATAAATCCATGTTGAGAATTGGTATAAGTTACTGTAGCGGCCGATATTCTTGTAGACTCTGAGAAAGGTTTCTTGACACAGGTCGACGGCCACCTCGTAATCGCCGACCATTACATTGAGGTAATTGGTAAGCGCGTCTTTGTACCGGGTAACAAGCTGCGCGAATGCGGCATCATTACCCGATACAAACTCCTTCACCAGAAAGTTATCGGTTACGGACGCGTCCCCTTCGAGTCCAATATCAAGACCTTGGGCCTTTATTGCTCCTTCCCCAAGCTCGGCGGACAACCCTTACTCCTCCATTGTAGACGGCTGTCGCGGGCGTCGACCCGCGCAGTGTCTTCATGCCGGCAACGGACAAAATTGAAAAATTCCACGCTTTTTAAACGTAAATTACGGTTGCAAGTTCCGCTTTATTTCATATCCATCCAGTTGCGGGCGACATTGACTTCCACCTTAAGAGGCACCCGCAGCCTTACTGCCTGCTCCATTTGTTCGCGTACCAGGGTTCGGACTCGGTCCACTTCGGCCTCGGGAGCCTCCAGGACCAGCTCATCATGAACCTGTAATAGAATTTTAGCCGAAAAGTTCCCTTCCCTCAAAACCCGATGCACACGGATCATCGCAATCTTAATTATGTCGGCGGCCGTCCCCTGTATGGGACTGTTGACTGCTGTCCTCTCAGCAAAACTGCGCAAGTTGAATTCCTTGCTGTGGATATCCGGTATCGGTCGAATCCTTCCGAATAGGGTCTTGGCACACCCCGTCCGGCGCACCTCATCAATAGTTCTATCAAGCCAGGTTCGCACGCCCCGATACCTGCTGAAATAGGCATCGATGAACGATTGAGCCTCTTCTTTTGAAATGCCCAAAGTCTGCGACAGACCGAAGGCAGAAAGTCCGTATATGATTCCAAAATTAATAACCTTGGCACGGCGACGGCATTCGGCGCGATCTGTGATGGCTACCTCGCCGAATACTTCTCGCGCCGTCCGATCGTGGATATCCTCATCCGCCTCAAAAGCACTGATTAGAACTTCATCTTCGGAAAGATGCGCCAGAACGCGCAGTTCTATCTGAGAGTAATCTGCCGATATTAAAAAGTTCCCTTCCTCGGGCACGAAAGCTCCCCGGATCAGACGCCCAAGCTCGGATCGTATTGGAATATTTTGCAGATTGGGTTCCGAGCTTGACAGGCGACCGGTCGCGGTACCGGTCTGATTAAAGGAAGTATGAATCCTGCCGGTAACGGGATTGATCAAACTGGGAAGCGCATCGACATAGGTTGATTTGAGTTTTGAAACCTGGCGGTAATCGAGTATCAACCTGGGTAGCTCGTAGCTACGCGCAAGTTCCTCGAGGACTGCCTGATCGGTACTGTATCCTCCGGTCTTGCGGGTTTTTTTCAGGATGGGTAGATTCAGCTTTTCAAAAAGGATCTCTCCAAGCTGCTTGGGCGAATTGATGTTGAATTCCGTTCCCGCCGCCTGGTAGATCTTTTGCGTAAGATCGGAGAGGCGCTTCTCCATCTCTGACGACATCTGATTAAGCATTGCACGGTCAACCTTGATTCCCGTGCGTTCCATATCCGCCAGAACCGGCACGAGCGGCAGCTCTATTTCCTCATAGAGCTTCCGCAAACCCAACTGGTCGAGGCGCGGGTTCAGTAATTCATACAGCCGACGCACCGCATCGATCTGTCGGCAAATGCTTTGCGCAATATCTTCTGCCTCGGTAAGAAGCGGGCCGTGCCCGCGCGGCCTATCCTCGGACAGCGATACATGCAGTTGGTCCAAAGCCCAGTGATCGAGAGAATAGTCGCCGATATGCGGCGCCGTCAAAAACGCCATTAACATCACATCTTCCGGGATTGAAGGAATACTGTCTTGCCGGTTATCAAGAGAAAGCAGAAAAAGCTTGGAATCCCAGCAGATCTTCTTATGAGAGCGGCTTGCCATAAAAAGCCGCCAGGCATCAGCACCGGCATGATCCTTCAGATCTATGATAAGCGCATCACCGCCCTCGCCCTGTACTCCTGCGGTTTCGGCGATCTTCCTCCCTCCCGGACCGCTTGAGCAGTAAAGCGCCAGGTAGACAATCGATTGGCCCGCCAACTTCGCCGGCAATTGTTCAGGATCGGACAGCTTCACGGATTTGACCGGCTTAGATGGTTCCTTATCTACGAACTCGCGCTTTAGCGAATTGAATTCCAGTTCGGAGAACAACTCAAGCGCGGAGCTGCGGTCGGGCTCGGTACGCTTCAACGTCGACAGGTCCAATTCAAGCGGCAGGTCGCGTCGAATAGTTGCCAACTCGCGGCTCATGCGAATCACTTCTTTGTTGTCGCGCAGGCTTTCCTGATACCCTTTCTTCTTTACCTTATCCCAGTTTTCGAGCAGATTATCCAGAGACCCAAAGGCCTGAATCAGCTCACGTGCCCCCTTTTCTCCGATCCCCGGAGCCCCGGGAATATTGTCGGAGGCGTCGCCCCACAACCCCAACAGGTCCGGGATTTGATCAGGGCGCACGCCGAATTTTTCTTCCACCTTTTTGGCGTCCAGAATGACGTTGTCCTTCATAGCGTCAAGAACCAGCACGCGATCTGAAACCAACTGCAACATATCCTTGTCACCGGTAACAATGATCGAATCGAGTCCTCGCTCGGAGGCTATTCGAGAAAGCGTACCGATGACGTCGTCGGCTTCGTATCCCTCGCAGGTAATGACCGGAACGCGGAACACCTTGCAGACCCTTTCAATATATGGAATCTGCTGGACCAGGTCCGGGGGCATAGGCTTGCGGGTGGCTTTGTAGCTCTGATACTTTCCGTGCCTAACCGTGGGTCCTTCAACGTCCAAGGCCACGCCGATGTACTCGGGCTTATGCTCGTCAATCAACCTGCGCAGCATCGAGGTAAAACCATAGATTGCGTTGGTGGGGAATCCCTTGCTTGTGCTCAGGTTGCGTATCGCAAAATATGCCCGGTAGACATATGACATGCCGTCGATCAAAAAAAGTCTCTTTGAACTCACGGGATTTCCTTTAGTTTGAGATCCATGGGCACAACTGACCCGTTATTAAGCATACACTTCTTAGGTAATGCAAAACCAAAAATATTAAAATCCGGCCTAGGGATGAGCCGCGATCCGGAAAGCGTTGTCAGCCGCTTGTACCATCATGTTCGCCCGTCTCCGGCAAGCACTTTGCCGTCTTTATGAAGCACCTTATCGATCCGCGATATGCTCACCCGGCTCCCCCTCTTCGGAAGGCGTCCAGGCTCCAGCAATCTTCGTCTTCGTCATAACGCAGGATATATATATTGCCGTCGCTTGCCTGCACCCGAAAATATCGGGATGAGGGACTGTACCATTGGTCGTCGACTTCAACCACCTCAAGAACCTGCTTTCCCAAAGTAAAGCGTACCGGGCGCTGCTCGGCCTTGTATCCTGCATAGCATTCAACTTTAATGTTTGTCTTGCTCATGTTCTGCCGCATCTGCTTCGCGCCCGCGGATGGCAGGATTGATACACCCGCACCAGTTGCTCGACCGAAACGTGAGTGTATTTCTGTGTTGTCGACAGGCTTTCATGCCCCAGCAGCTCTTGTATGGTGCGTAGATCGGCGCCGGCGTTGAGCATATGCGTGGCGAAGGTATGACGCAGGGTATGCGGATGCACCTTGAGCCGCTGGGCGAGTTTCAACACATATCGATCCACGATATTGCCGACGCTTCTGGCCGTCAGCCGACCTCCTCTGACATTGAGGAACAGAGCTTCGGCTGCTGATGCCTGCCCCTTACCACGTAAGGCCCTGACAAACCTTTGCCGAACCCGGAGATAGTTTTCCAAGGCTTCAGCGGCCCTTGTGCCAAACGGGACCAGACGTTCTTTTCTGCCTTTCCCGATGCACCGGACCAGACCTTCTTCCAGACTAATGTCGCCCAGATTCAATCCCACCAACTCACTTACTCGCAACCCGGACGCATACAGCAATTCGAGAATGGCGCGGTCACGCTTGCCCGTGTCGGTATCAGTGTCGGGCGCTTCTATAAGGCTTACAACCGCGTCCAGGCTCATGTAATCGGGCAAACGCTTCTCCTGCTTGGGTGAAGCAACGCTCCGGGCGGGGTTGGATTGAATCGCTTCCTGGGCCGATAAAAATTTCATAAACGAGCGAATGGTTGCCAGCTTGCGGGCAACAGAAGACTTCTTGTTCTTCTTCTGATAAAGCACTGCCAAAAATTCGCGGATCGTGTAGTGGTCGATCTGTTCCAATCGAGGCGCAGGGCGCTGTGTACCGTCAGGTGCGGTCGTCAAATAAAGATAGAACTGTTGTAGGTCGGAGGCATAATTGCGGATCGTGTGGGGAGAAGCGCTTTTTTGGAAGCGGAGGTATTCGAGGTATCTTTCGATCCATAAAGCTAATGGCTCTCCCGTCATCAGTCTCTCCCTTGACCGCCTGAGCAGGCACCGGCGGGCTGAAGAGCATCACAAACCGAGCGACTCAATCCATTGCTCCATATGCTTTAGTGCGTTTTCGATTTGCAAGCGCCGGCGCTGCCTGCGATCTCTTATGCGCTCGGCCGACACCGGAAATGTCTCACCCAGAAGCCCGAAGTTCATATTGACAGGCTGGAATGCGCCCGGATCAGCAAAAGCCACATAGTTCACCAGACTGCCGCAAGCAGTCCATCTAGGCGGCACGACCGCAGGTTCATTTTGCGCCAATCGGCTTGCATTGATACCCGCCAGCAATCCCGTAGCAATCGACTCGACGTATCCTTCCACTCCGCAGATCTGCCCTGCGAACAATAGTTCCGGCCTCTTTCGGGTTTGCAGAGTCGGTTGAAGCAGTGCAGGCGAATTCAGGTAAGAATTCCGGTGGATCTGGCCGAAGCGCAGAAACTCTGCCTTTTCCAGGCCCGGAATCATACGAAATACTCTAACCTGCTCGCTAAACCTGAGATGATTCTGAAAACCCACCAGATTGTAACAATCCGCCATGAGATTTTCGAGCCGCAGTTGAACTGCGGCGTAGGGACGTTTTCCGGTTCTAGGATCGATCAAGCCAACCGGCTTCATTGGGCCGAAGCGGAGCGCGTCTACTCCCCGGCGTGCCAATTCCTCAATCGGCAGACAGCCTTCGAAATACAAAGGTTGTTCGAAGGAATGAAGCGGCACCGATTCTGCTTCCACCAGAGCTTGGTAGAAACGCAGATATTCTTCCTGCGACAGTGGAGCATTGAGATAGTCGTCGCCGCCCTTTCCATATCTGGAGGCTGAAAACAGCTTTGAATAATCCAGGGTTTCGGCATCGACTATGGGGGAGATAGCATCGTAGAAGTATAAATTGCGACAGCCGGCAAAGCGGGCGATGGATTCCGAAAGCGATTCGGACGTCAGCGGTCCGGTTGCCACCACCGTGATACCTTCCTTGGGAAGCTCGCGTACCTCCTCTCGAATGACCTCTATTTGCGGAGTGTTCAGTATTATTTCGGTGACTCGCCGGCTAAATATGTTTCTGTCTACCGCCAGCGCATGACCGGCCGGAATCCTGGCTTCGTCTGCAACGCGCAGCAGTAAACTGCTGAGACGCCTCAATTCCTGTTTGAGCAGGTGAGGCGCAGTACCCTGTAAATCCGACTTCAAAGAATTGCTGCATACCAGCTCGCCTAACTGGTCGGTCCTATGAGCCGGTGTAGACACAACAGGCCTCATCTCGTAGAGGTGCACGTGTAATCCCCTACGAGCGATTTGCCAAGCGGCTTCCGTGCCCGCGAGTCCTCCACCTATTACTATGACATTAGGTTTCACCGATTGATTTTAAAAACCGGCAGCAGGCTACGCAACCCCCTCTCGATAGCCAAATAACGCATCCGAGGGTGCAAATATTGAAGGCCGGGTAGCCCGGTCCCTAATTCTATCTGACTTGAAGAACAATTCTTTGCAGATCTTGGTCGCGCGAAGAATTGCCTATCATGATCTCGAATTCGCCGGGCTCTACGACAAATTTCTTATCGATATTGTAAAAAGCAAGATG
>FWPV01012652.1_pt1 | contig 12951 bp, 9 predicted proteins | sample 2228371 | NCBI WGS metagenome assembly FWPV01 (sample SAMEA103939776, study PRJEB20133) | metagenome | reverse complement strand
GTTCTGAGCACTGACAGGGTCCAGGGCCTCCGAGAACTCAACGTCCACCGTCGTCGCGTTTACTGCCGTGGCCCCGACGAGGGTTGGCGGGGTGGAGTCGCCGGCGACGAAGACGAAGCGCACGGCATCGGCGATGACGTAGCCGTTAGCGTCGTCGGTCATCTCGATCGTGGCCTGTCCGGCTCCGAAGGAGTAGTTCCCCAGAGAGGTCCACTTGCCGCCCGGGAGCTGCTGGTTGACTCTGACTGTGGTGGGGCCGCCGACGTGGTTGATGATGTAGGGGACGTTTGTGCCGCGGTTAGGGTATTCGGACCACCAGGCGGAGACTTCCCAGGTGCCGCCCTGGGGAAGGTTGGCGGCCCACCGCACGCGGGAGGAGCCGCTGCCGGCCGGCGCGTAGCGCACGTCGGGCCCGTAGTAGTTCCCGCCGCTAGACCAGAGCGTCCAGCTACCCGACACAATGCTGAAGCCTGGGTCGCTATTGTCCACGATCAGCTCTGTCGTCGCGGTGTAGGTGTACTGGGTCTGGCTTTCCGGCGCGATGGTGTTGCCGGCCGCATCCTTGACGTTGTTGACGGTGAGGGTGTAGGTGAGGCCGGAGGAGTGGACGGAGGTTGCGAGGCGGACGGTCTTGTTGTCGCCCTGGAGGGTTGCCGTGCTCACGGTGATGCCGTTGTTGATGGAGTAGTTCCCGGCGGTCTGCGCGGTGGTGGGGTCGAGGGTCTCGGAGAACTCCACGTCCACCGCCGTCCCGGAGACCGCCGTAGCCTTGACGAGGGTGGGCGGCGTGGTGTCGGAGAAGAAGGCGATGGCATTGCGGTCGGCGGACATTGTGACGGCGAGGTCGCGGAGGCCGAGGGGCTGGTCAATGCCGTCGAGCTGCCAGCGCGTGAAGGTCAGCGGCCCGTGGGTGCTGGGCGCGGTGAGGGTGAGGCTGGTGCCTGTGGTGTAGGAGAGCGAGAACTCAGTGGTGGTGGGGGAGCCTGGGGTGATGGTGATGGGGACGCCGTGGAAGTAGGTGCTGGCGGGAGGGCTGGAGTTGAACGACCTGACGCGAAGTGTCTTGCCGGTGGAGCCGGTCTGGAGGGGCGTGTGTGGGTCGCCGAAGAGGGTGATCTCCATGTAGCACCAGCGGTAGACCATGCCGTCGGGGCCGTCGGAGTGCTCGACCTTGCCGTAGAGGTCCTCCTTGGCGAGCTGGTGTGCTGCGCCGAGGTTGATGTGGCCCTTGGTGAGGAGGTGTTTGAAGAAGGTCTCCTGGAACTCGCCGCTGAACATCCACTCGTTGTCGGGGTTGTACCAGCCGTAGCGGGAGTTCATGATGACGGCGAATGAGCCCTTGGTGAGGTTTTGCATTGTTTCGGCGAAGCAGTCCTCCGCGTCGAAGGCGCCGCAGTAGCAGCCGATGCTGTTGACGAGGAAGAGGCCGGCGTTGTTGAGCTGGGAGAGCTGGGACCAGCTCAGGCGCAGGGCGTAGTTGGTGTTGGCGTGGCCGGAGTGGGCGACGAGGTGGGGGGAGTTGTTGAGCGCGGCGATGCACTGGTCGGCGGTCCAGGTGGCCTTGCGGTCATCGAGCCATTGGACGGTGTGGCCGCCGAGGTAGGGGATGAGCTTGTCGAGGCCGTCGCCGCCCTGTGCTCCACCGCCGAGGGCCTCGCCGAGGAGGAGCGCGTTGCGGGGGTTCGGGTGGCCAGCCGTCTGGTAGGTGACGAGCTTGTTGCAGAAGTTAGTGACCTCGGAGGTGGATTGGACGGGGGCGCGGCCGACGTAGACCTCGGCCAGCATGTCGACGTCGCCGCCGCCGGCGCCGTCGGTCGGCTCGCCCCAGTAGGCGTTGCCGTTGTTGTTCCACGGTCCGTCGAGGCAAGCGAAGTAGAGGTCGCAGGGGATGTTGTAGTCAATGTAGTCGCCGAGCGCCTGGGCCGCGGCGCCCGAGACGTGGCCGTAGACCCCACGGGTGGGCACCACGCTCACGTCGCCGCCCAGGAGCACATATTCGATGCCCCAGTTCCTGTAGGCGTAGGCGATGAAGTTGCGGAGTTTCTCCGCGTTGTCCGCGCCAGTGTAGTTCGCCGTGATGTTCTCCATCGTCTCGGTCTTCACCAGCAACCCGTCGGCGATCTTCTGGTCGATGAGGGGCTGGAAGAAGGGCATGAGGGCGGCGGAGCTGACGAGGAGATAGTTGTAAGGCCCCTCAGCAACGGCGGGGCCTTGAGCCGTGGGCTGGTCGGCGCCCGCCACGGCATCGCTGGCGAGGGCCTCGGGGTTGTCCACGAAGCTGCTCACGCGGCGGATGTCGCTGGTGCGCGGGCGCCGCGCGGCCTTCGCCACCGCCTGGCCAGCCTGGGCCGCCACCTCCACCGTCAACTCCAGGCGCTGGCAGAACAGCAGCCGGTTTGCCCTGGGCACGTACTGGACGGGGAAGAGGCGAATGAGCGCAATGTCGTAGCCGCGCAGGGTCTGGACCGATAGGAGCTCGGCCCGGCGGCTCGGGTAAGGCGTGCTGGAGCGGTAGACCTCCGGGTTCGGCCTGTCGGCCTCGCGCGCCGCCTTCACGCGGCCGGGGTCCGAGCCCAGCGGGATGGCAATGCGGCCGAACTCCACAGGGCGCCCGACGCCGATCGTCCGCTCCCCATCCAACGGCTGCGCGTCAACCCGCGTCACCCGGCTCCCTGGCGGCAGTACGACGCGTGCCAGGCGGAAGGGCAGCGACGGCTCGCCCACCCGCCGCGTGCGTTCGCAGCCCTTGAGGCTCACCCGCGTGTGCTCACCCGCGGCGGCGAGGCCGGGGCTGCCGAAGTCGTAGGTGAGCACGATCTTCTGCGGCTCCTGCGCGCCGAACACCACACCGACAAGCAGCCAAAGGCCGACGAGAGCGCAAACGGAGCCCCGTCGCGCCGCACCGGGAGAGCGGCCGGACATCGTAAGTCCTTTCATGTTCGGATGTTGCGAGGAGTCGCAGGGCATCTCCACCGCCTGCCACCTTGCGCGCCCTCTGGCGCGCTTCCCCAATGCCCCGCCATCATCCCCCATTATATCCCGCCGCCGTCAAGTATCAAGGGAGACCCATCGGCAATGTCCACGAGCTGCACACTTCATTAGCGTGCTGGCACTGGGGCGGTGCCTGTTGGCGGCCTGGTTCGCCAGGAGGCGGGGCGGGGATGTGGGGGAGGCGAACTTGCCGGAGGAGATTCCGTCACATTTCGCGCAGCAGTTGGCGCTGGGGCGGACGGCGCGGATGACCTACGACGAAGCGATATGAGCACGGGCCTCCAGCGCCTGGCACTGGCCATGCTCGGGGGGTTCACCCTCATCCTCGGCGTCTTCCACGTCCTGGAGTGCCTGTGGAAGGCGGCCACGTCTTCCACCCGGAGGGTTCCAACGGGGAGCCGAGGGGCACACTGCGATCAGCCAGGCCTCGCGTCCGAAGCGGACCACGCCCGAACTACTTCTTGGGCCTTCCGTCGGTGCCCAGGGGCGCGTCGCCGGGCAGGTCGCCCATCGCCCACAGAAGGCCGTTGACGAGGTGCTTCTGGAAGCGCTCCTCGGCCCAGACGTTCTTGCCGTGGCCGAGGGCGGTGTAGAAGACCTTGCCCTTCCCATAGGTGTGGCACCAGGCGATGGCGAAGTCCTTGTCCTCGCGCAGCCCCTTCTTCGTCACATCCACCGAGCCGTTGTCGAGGCTCAGCAGCACGTGGGTCTTCTCGCGCGACCAGGGGTTGAACATGTAGATTTCGTCGTGCACCTCGAATGCCTCGCCGAGGTGTGCGGTGGCGGGGTGCTTGGCGTCCTCGACGATGATGCGCACCTTCTGGCTCCAGGGGTGGGAGACGAAGACGCCGTTGATCATCTCGGCGAACTCGGGCCACTTGGTCTGCGGGCACATGTAGAGGCCCGAGTGGATGGCGACGAATGCCTTGCCGCCCTTGACGAAGTCGATCAGCGCCTTCTTGTTGTCGTCGGTGAGCGGGGGATTGACCTTCGTCAGTTCGCCGCCGCCGAAGCAGACCATGGCGTCGAACTTGCCGAGGTACTCGGGCGTCCACTTCGAGCACTCGGTGCACTCCTCGACCTCGAAGGCGTCGTCCTTCGCGCCCCACTCCTTCAGGAGCGGGAGCACTGCGGCGATGGCATCGCCGTGGCGGTAGCCCTCGGTTTGGGAGAAGTAGACCACGCGGCGCTTTGCCCCTGCCTCGGCGGGCACGGAGAGAACCGCCGCCAACGCCACCACCAGAACACCTGTCCATCGCGTGAGCATTGCAGACCTCCTTGCTAGAGCCACACGACAGCTCACCAAAGGTTGCGCAGGAACCCGTGGCTCCCGTGCTGGCGTACCAGGCGGAAGCCTGCCCTGGCGAGGGCAGCGACGCGCTCGCGCCCTGATACCTGAGGCAGCTTGCTCATACGGCCATCATCAGGGCGTCAGAGTGCTCCTCCGGAACGGGAAGCCCGTCTTCCCCTAGGGCCGTAACATAGCCCTCTATAGCCTCCCTTATGTTCTTGATCGCCTCCTCTCTTGTCTTGCCTTGGTTCACGCAGCCAGGCAAGCTGGGGCATCCGGCCACCCAGTAGCCATCCTCCCCAGGAAAGATCAGAACCTGTCCCATCGCGGGCCCCCTTGCGAACTCACCCATCACGTTCCAGCATGTCCACCTCCCTTGCCGCCTTCGCATCGAGGTCGAAGCGAAGCGTCTTGATCTCGAAGGGCTTCACCCTGCCCGTCCAAGACGCCTCGGCGAAGTGCAGGTCGAGGCGGGCGTTGGCCTCGCGCCCTGCGGTTTCGACGAAGCGCACGATCAGGTCGGCGCTATCCTCGGCTTTCTTCAGGACGGTCAGGAGCAGGTTCTCGGGCTTCAGCTCCACCGCCGAGCCGTAGGAGGCGATGGTGCCGTCCTGCACCCCCTCGAAGCGGTAGAAGATGGGGAGGTTGAGGGCCTGCGCCTCGCGGACGACCGCCGCATCCTGCCACGAGCCTGCGTGTGGGAGGAGTCGGTAGCGGATGACGTGCTCGCCCTGGTCGGTGTACTGGTATTCGACGCCAGGCTCGGGCTTCCTGGGCTCGTGGAAGGCGTAGATGGGGCTACGGAGGAGGCTCAGGCGCATCTCGGAGCCGAGGACGTCGGCGCCGTAGACCCCATCGTTGATTAGCGCGAGGCCCGCCGGCTGGCCAGCTACGGTGCCCGAGAGGTCCATCCAGCGCTGGATGGGTTGCTCCTCGCCGTTCGTCGGCCGCGTGATGCAGCCGTAGGGCACATCGAAGGTGGCGACGGGACTCTCGATGGCCGTGGGGAAGGCGAGCTTGAGCATCTTGTGCTTCTCGTGCCAGTCGAGCACAAGGCAGACATCAATGCGTGGCAAGCCGTCGTAGAGATAGAGGGTCTGCTCGGCGGTGGAGTCTCCCCAGCGGCTCTTCACGCGGAGGGCGGCGCGGACGGGGCCGCTCTCGATGAGCTCGGGGGGGCCGACCGGCTCGAAGCGCCCGATTTCGTCGCGGAAGGCGGCGACCCCGTGGCTCCACGTGTCGCTGAGGTCGCAGAGCACGACGAGCGCGGCGCCGGGCGAGGCCAGCAGGTTGGCCCCGATGGGCTCAGTCGACTGAATCGAATTAGTCGAATTAGTCGATTCAGACGATTCGGTCTGCTTGCGGCGCAGGGCGCACAGGCTGCCGCTTGCCGGGTCAAGCTCAAGCCGCACAAGCTGGTTCTCCAGCGAGGTGGGCGTGGCCACGAGCGACGAGGCGGCCGGCTGAGGCTCGTACTCTGTGCTGAGGTGGTAGCAGGCGAAGCCGAGGGAGCGGACGCGGGTGCGGAAGACGATGTGGCCGTCAGCACGCTGGACCGGCACTTCGTTGAACTGCTCGTCGAAGACTGTGAGCTTCGGAGCGACTTCCTGGGGGTGGAGCTCGATGACGTCGTCGCGGTCGAAGCCGAGAGGATTGAAGAAGACAATGGGCGAGGCGCCGCGCGTGGTGTTCACGTGGCGGCCCCACTCCCCGAGCGAGTCGGTGATGACCCTCATCGCGGTCTCGCGCACACCGTCCAACAGCGGCCAGGCATCCTCGTATGCCTCCGGAATACTGGTGCCCGCCAGAACGTCGTGGAACTGGTGGAAGAGCACGGTTTCCCACGCCTTGCTGAGGATGGGTTGGGCCGGGGGCGCGCCAAAGGCGGCCGTGGCAATGGCCGCGAAGCGTTCGGCGGCCAGCAGCAGCTCCTCGCACTCGTGGTTGGCACGCTTGATGTCGCACACCACGCTGTAGCAGCCGCGGGCGTGGTGCTGAAGCTCATCAGCCACCACGGGCACGTTTGTAGTTCGGCCTTCAGGCGGCTGCTGAAGACCGCGTGAACGCGGAACTCCTAGCGCACCTTCCACCGCCTCGAAGAAGCGCTGCGGCGTGCTGAAGATGGCGTTTGGCGCTTCCGGGTCGGCGGCGGCGGCCAGGATGCTTGCGATGTTGGCCTTGGTCGGCCCGCCGCCGTGGTCGCCGACGCCGTAGAAGCACATCACGTGGCCCAGGCCCAGCGGCGCCTGCTCCGCCGCCGTGCGGATGCGGTCGCCGAGTTCCTCCGGGCCGCAGCAGTAGTGATGGGGCGGACGGCACGCGAGCACGCTCGAGCCATCGGGCGCCTGCCAGAGGAAGAGCCCTGCGGGCAACACCTTCTCGTGGGGGCCGGGGCGGAAGAAGACGTAGTAATCTAGGCCGCAGCCCTTGAGGATTTGCGGCAGCGTGGCGGCGTGGCCGAAGGAGTCCACATTGTAGCCCACGCGGACGTCCACGCCGAACCTCTGCTGGAAGTAGCGCTTGCCATAGAGTGCCTGGCGGACGAAGCTCTCGCCGCACGGGATATTGCAGTCGGGCTGCTCCCACCAGCCGCCCACGATGCACCAGCGCCCCTCGGCCACACGCTCGCGGACCTTCTCGAAGAGTTCGGGCTCGCGTTCCTCCAGCCACTTGTAGGTTGCGGCGGAGGAGCGGCAGAAGATGAAGCCGGGCGTCTCCTCCATGCGGTCGAGCGCCGCCTTGCAGGTATCGCGCACCACCTGGAACCCCTCCTCGGCCCGCCAGAGCCACACAGGGTCAATGTGCGCGTTGCCGATCATGTGCACCGTGATCCGCTTGAGCGACTCCTTGGCCATCTCAGCAGCGTTCCTCTCAAGCCGGCTTGGCCCTCGCGGTTAGGGTCAAGAGCCAGTATAGCAGGGATCGGGCGGCAGGATCAATTGACCCGTGCGGCGCGAACGGGTATCCTTGCGGCGAGCGGGCAGGGGAGGCGTGGTGACACCCAGGAAAGGAGGAGCGTGCGTTGAAGAACTTCGATTCGCTGTTGAGGCTGGTGGCGCACCAGCCGCGTCGCCGCCTGGCGGTGGCCGCGGCGCAGGACCACACGGTGCTAGAGGCGGTGAGGGACGCGGAGGAGCGCGGCCTGGTGGAGGCCATCCTCTACGGGGACCGCGCGGGCATCACGGATGCGGCCAAGCGCGCGAACTACGCGGTCCGCGACGCCGCCGTCGTGCACGAGCCCGACCCCGTCAAGGCCGCCCTCGGCGCTGTGGCTATGGCCTCCAAGGGCGAGGCCGACATGGTGATGAAGGGCTATCTCCACACCGACGACTTCCTGCGCGCCGTCCTCCACAAGGAGGTGGGGCTGCGCACCGGCTCGATCATGAGCCACGTCTTCATCGCCGAGAACCGCGCGATGGACCGCTTGCTGTTCATCGCGGACGGAGCGATGAACATCGCGCCGACCCTCGAGCAGAAGGCGGCCATACTGCTCAACACCGTGCACATCGCCAATGCCTTCGGCGTGATGCGGCCCAAGGTCGCAGTCATGGCTGCCGTGTAACTCATCAACCCCGCGATGCCGGCGACGGTGGACGCCGCGGCGCTGGCCCAGATGAGCCGCAGGAGGCAGTTCTCGGTTGACTGTGAGGTGGATGGCCCGTTCGCTCTCGACAACGCGGTGAGCGAGCTGGCGGCGAAGCACAAGAAGATTTCCGGCCCCGTGGCCGGCTGGGCCGACGTTCTCCTCGTCCCCTGCATCGAGGCTGGGAACATGCTCGCGAAGGCGCTCGCCTACCTGGGCGGTTGCCGGCTGGCTGGGCTGCTCGTCGGGGCCAAGGTCCCTGTCGTCCTCACCAGCCGCTCCGACACCGCTGAGGCCAAGCTCCTCTCCATCGCCTCCGCCGTCTTCACCATCAACCTCCAGCGCACCCTCTGGCTCAAGGTCGGAAAAGTCCACTACTGAGCAGCGAACGCAGAGGCCAGGCCCTACTCGCCACGTGCGCACAGAGGGGTGCCGCGAAATGGAGGCGGTTGCGTTGTGGGAAGTAGAGCGGCAAGCAGCGGCGAGGGCGAAGCGGGCCTCGGCGACCCGCGTCCGTCCGAAGACGAGAAAAACTTCTGGACGGCCCCCGAGCTGGCCATCCCTGCCCGGCCGCTGGGGGAACGCCCTTTACGGCCCTAGTGCAACTACCGCGCTCCCCGTCACTTGCCCACAACGCAACCGCCTCGCGTCGAAGAAATAACCCTTGACAACCCCCGCCGAGGAGGGTATCATCTGTCTGTTCCTCTGGCGGCGCGGGGGCGGCGGCCCCACCCGCCACAAACCGCATGGAGACCATGACATGAGACCGCTCGTCGCAGCACTTGCCGCCATCATTGTCCTTGCATTCGCAGTGTCAGCCGGCGCCGGTGCCGCCTTCACTCAGAAGGGCACCCCAGGCGATGACGCCCTGGCCGTCACCGGCGGCCCCCTGGCCGAGCGCGTGAAGCAAAGCGGCGGCTTCGGCAACGACAGCCTCAGCGCCAGCATGGGCGATGGGGACGACTATGTCGAGCAGGACGGCGGCGAGGGGGACGACACCCTCGACGCAAACGGGGCCGACGGCAACGACACCATCAAGCAGAAAGGCGGATGGGGCAACGACACGCTGTTCGCCGATGGCGCCTTCGGAAACGACAACATCCAGCAGACCGGTGGCTCCGACGACGATAGCCTCAGGGCGTTTGGCGGGCCCGGTCAGGACAGGATCGCCCAGTTCGACGACTGGGGCAATGACACGCTCTACGCGGAGGAGATGGATGGCAACAGTGTCATCATCCAGAGGTCCGGGCGAGGTGCCGACACGCTGACCGCCCTCGGCCTGTGGGGCAACAACGACATCTACCAGAGCGCCGGCAGCGGCCCCGACACCATCATCTGCCAAGGCGGCGATGGCAACGACACCATCCAGATCTACGGCGGCGGCGGAAACGACACCATCACCTACACCGGCACCTCCGGCGCCGACGCCGTCTACATTGACGGCGGCGGCGACTACAACAGCCTCACTGTCTACTCAAACGGGGCGAACTATACCGTCCGCGACTACAAGCGCAACCTCATCTACACCAAGGGTGTTGGCGGCGGCGTCATCACCCTCCGCCGCCTCGCCAACTTCACCCTCGTAGACGACGACAACGCCACTATCCTCTACGTCGGCTACGCCCCGTAGGCCCCGTCCCGTCACACCTCCCGCTGCGCCAACCGATGGCCCCCTGCCGCGCCGCACCAAGCCCATGCGAACGCAAGCCAGTGCGCCTCCTTGTCCCGGCGGCACGCCGCATCTCCACAGTCCCACCCTCACCCTACCCTCTCCCTGGCAGGAAGAGGGGGCAGGGGGAGGGCCGAAGCCTCTGTCGTGGCCTCTCCTGCCAAGATGGGAGACATACTGAGCGCGCGGGGTGCGGGCCTTTTCTGTAGGTAGCGTTCAACGAGACCGGGTGCCCCTCACCTGGCTTCCCCCGGTGGGGGCGGGAATCCACCTGCAATCCCGGCCCGCACCCGAGGGCGCGGATTCTGTTGACAACACGGAATCCGCAGCGTAGAATCGGAGGCACGTGGGCTGCGGCCTGGCCAGCTAATTCGCTTTGGTTGAAGGAGATGCGCCATGAGCGAGGCGAGAGACACGACGGGGCCGACGCGTCGCGAGTTTATGCTCGCCGGCGGCGCGACCGCACTCTCCCTTGGGGCACTGGGCCTCCTCGGCCCTGTGTCGGGAGCCGAGGCCCCGCCCCCCAAGCCGCTCTTGGCCCCGACGACTGACCCCGTCAAGAAGTGCTCGCTGCGCGTCGTGCTGCTCGGCAAGGAGCAGGCGGCGCCCGAGGCCGCGTCGTTGACAAAGACCCTCGACGCAACGGCGAAGAACCTTGGCTTTGACCTCGATGCCGGGCAGCCCGGTGCGCCCCCGCCCGACGGGTTGCTGGTCGTGGCCCTGGACGGCAAGAAGAATGAGGCGCTGGCCGAGGCCGCCAAGGTCGAGAAGACCCCCGCCGTCGTCCTGTGCCCTGCCGAGACGTCCCAGGTCTGGCAGCTCGCCGAGAGCAAGGCGGGATTGCTCGTGGGCGCCTCCAAGGCGGAGAGGGACGTTGAGCTCGGCCTCCGCATGCTCTTTGCGGCCTGGAAGATGCGCGGGAACGCCCGGAGGTATCAGCTTCGCTTCGGCTCGCCGGAATACCAGGAAGCGCAGAAAGAGGTGCGGGCCGACAAGGCGGCGCAGCAGGAGGCCGAGGCGTTCGCCGAGTTCTATATGAAGAACGCCGTGGAGATTCGCCGCGCAAAGTGGCACGACCTCCTCTGGGCGGGCCTCATCTACGTGTGCCTGCGCCGCATCATGGTCGCCAACAAGTTCGACGGCATCGGCCTGGCCGACTGCCTGAAGTCCTACAGGGTGATGGGTACGAACCCGTGCGTGCCGGCCATGCGGCTCCTCGACGAGGGCCTGCCCGCGGCCTGCGAGGGAGATATGAGCGGCCTCGAGGTGCAATTGCTCACCCACTGGCTCTTCGGGCGGCCGGCATTCATCGGCGAGGGACAGCCCACGCTGCGCAACACCAGCATCGGCGCCCACTGCACCTCGCCCAGCAAGCTCAATGGCTACGACCAGCCCTCGGAGCCATATCTGCTGATGGCGCATTCGGAGACCGGCCGCGGCGTCGCCCCGCAGGTCAAGTGGCGCATCGGCCAGCCCGTGACCATCTGGCGCGGCGGCAGACGCCTCGGCACAGGCCACATCGTGTCCAACACCCCCCAGCCGCCAAATGGCGGCTGCCGGTCCTCCATTGAGTACACGATTGACGGTATGGCCGACGTTGGCCGCCCCGGCACCGGCCTCGGCTCGCCCCACAGCGAGGTGTCCTATGGCAACGTAGAGAAGGAAATGGACGCCTTCTGGACGCTCTTCGACGGCAAGCCACCGGCGAAGTACCGCGACGCGCCGCCCGCCCCTCCGCCTCGGGCCGAAGGCCCCTTGGAAGGCCCAACGTGCTCCTGCTGCCGCTGGGCGCACTACGACAGGCAAGGATGATGCCAACGCCATAGAAAGGGGATGCCCCATGAAGACAAACGGCATAGCACTGGCGTGTCTCCTGGCGGCAGGCTTGAGCGGTCGCGCCGCTGCCGGCGAGGATGCCGGCGCAGCCGCGAAGACGCCGAAGAAACCGCTGATCTACGTCAATGTCCCCAATTGGACCCACGACGATGCCAACTGGGGCGGACCATACGACGGCCCAACGGCCAGGCGCATGTGCCTGAAAATCCTCAAGAGCGAGGCGGCCCGACTCGGCGTGGACCTGTGCACAGAGGCCAAGGGGTTGAAGGAATGCGACGGCGGCCTGTCGGTGCACCCCCAGAGCCCTCCGGCCGACGTGCCCTTCGTGGACGTGGTGTTCCAGGGCCACCGCGGGTTCTATGATGCGTTCCACAAGAACTGGGACCTGAAGCGGAAGCGCTATCTCCTGGCCTCCACGAACGACCCCGAGTGGCTGAGGACGGGCCTGCGGCTGCTGAAGGCGGCCGCGCAAGTGAGAAGCGCGCGCGTCTGCGTTGTGACCGACGAGGCCGGCGCGGCCGATTCCACCCATCCTCAGCTCGGCACGACGTTCCATCCCGTGCCGCGGGCGCGTCTGGACGAGGAGACCGGCAAGGTCAGCGACCAGGAGGCCACGGCTGTGGCTGTCGCCTACATGCATCAGGGCAGAATGGAAGGGACGCCTGAGGGCCACCGCGGCTATGAGAGGATGCCGGGCGAAGAGAAATGGCTGCCGCAAATGGAGCCGGCGCGCTGCGAAAAGGTGAGGAAGGAGATGATCGCGGCGGCCAAGTTCTACCTCGGCTGCCGCAACCTCCTCGCCGCCGAGAACTGCCAGGCTCTCACGCTTGCCGGCGGCCAGGAGAAGTATGGCGCCACGCCGGTCATCGCCTTCGCCGCCCTCGCCGACGATGGCATCGCCGCCGCCTTCGACCGCGAGGCCACGCTGATGCTCCTGATGGCCGGCTCACTGCTTGAGAGGGCCGCCTTCGTCCACGGCCCGCTCGTCAAGAACGGCGACGGCACGTTCGTCGCCAGCTACTTCACCTGCCCCATCCGGCTGTTCGGCTACGACTTCGAGCCGCCGGCGTCGTTTGCCATCGGCCCGGGCCCCGGCGGGAACGGCTTCGGCATCCAGGTGCGCTGGCGCAAGGGCGAGCCGATCACCCGCCTCCAGTTGAAGGACGCCAGCCTCCTGATGACCGTCGGCAAGGTCTGCTACTCCGACATCACGGCCAAGGACGGCCATCGCACCGCAGTGACCATCGAGCTTGAGGACAAACCGGGCCGACCCGACCCCGAGGCCGCCAACTGCGTCCTCGTCTACAGCAACTGCACCAACGAGATCAGTTGCCTTGCGAGGTTGCTGGACCTGGATTTCCCACCCGCCGCTGGCACCCTTGTGCCGAGGTGAAAGAGGCGAAAGGGGCGAGAGAGACCAAGTGGCCTGCGGCGGCCTGCGGGAGCGGGTGCCAACTCTTTATTCTTGAAGGCTCTTCATGATCTTGCGATCCTGTGCGCGGCCTCACCACGGCACGTGCGCTGGCCCAGCCCCCGGTCGGCACAGTCCCCTATGCGGCACGCTTCGCTCGCACAGGATCG
>FWPV01012651.1_pt1 | contig 12952 bp, 10 predicted proteins | sample 2228371 | NCBI WGS metagenome assembly FWPV01 (sample SAMEA103939776, study PRJEB20133) | metagenome | reverse complement strand
TACACTCTTTCTCTACACGACGCTCTTCCGATTAGAGAAAGAGTGTATCATCCATTCGTTTCTTGTTCAAAGGAATTCGCTCATACATCACCCCAATATTCTTGACGAGCAGGTCATTTTGCATCTGTCGCATCTCAGGAGTATTCAACCGTGGTTCCACTTCCATGTTCCAGTACGGTCTGTCAAGGTCCATGGCATCCTCCTCTTTTACCGAGACAGGCAATGATCCACAACTACTAGTGATTGATAGAATAACCTCGTGGCTAGACCTTACGACTGACAGTGAGCCGATTGCGGCCTGCCTGCTTTGACCTGTACAGGGCCTTGTCTGCTGCTTCTATAACATCCTCAACATCCTTGTGCCCATTACTACCACATGCAAGACCACCACTAATAGTAACCTTGCAATGCCCGCCTTTCGTTTTGCCCTTCAACGGTATCCTGAGCCGCTCGACGGCATGCACTACCTCACGTGCAAGCTTCTTCACTTGGTCGAGCGCGCTATCAGGAAAGAACACGATCACCTCTTCGCCACCATATCTACACGCGATACCCCTTGGAACTACGATGTCCCTGATCTTCTGTCCAACATGATACAGGACGCTGTCACCTACCATATGCCCATATCGATCATTCACTGCCTTGAAGTGGTCAATATCAAACAGCGCTACACAGTATCGGCCGCCAAGAGACCGTTCCTTTCCTGCTACAATCGAATCGCAGTAGCCCCTGTTATAGATCTTTACCAGAGGATCATAATGGATCCTATGACCTATGGAAACGAACAGGTTGAGGCCAACAAAGAGACCGAGCATGATCGGTAAAGAAAAGACAAGGAGGATCTCGAGGATCTGCGGCGGGTCATGCCTGGCAACATATGCTACCCCCAGGACCAAGGAAAGCCCCGCAGTAGCACCGCCATAGTAGACCTCCTCTGTTGCTGAATGCCTCATCGCTGCTCCGATTGCGAGGATATTCAGTGCTAAAAACAATAAAGGAGACCTCAATGCACTGGCCAGCATAATCCCCTTGTATTCGATCAGATGCCAGCTCGCCCAGGCAACAACAACCGCCTTGGCCATGAACAAGCTCGCCAAAAGGATCTGGGCCGCAACCTTAGGAAGATGGGATGGCGAAATGCCAACCATGAGGAGGTCTACGGTATACAGCAAATAAAGAAGGATGTGGAACTGCTGCCGTTGCGCGGGCGGCAGATCATTGAGCGTGAGAAAGTACACAAGGTTGAAGATCCCTGTCATCAGGAAAAGGAAGCCAGCTAGGAGCATTTTCACATTGTAAAGGTACCTGTAGGAAACAAGGACAATGAGCAAGACAAAGAGATATGCTGCAAGGGAATCAAAGAAAACAAACATGAGGAGGTCTTTGTCAGCATGGGAGCCACTCAACGGATTCTCGAGTGCTGTCTTTACACGATACCATAGCCCCGAGGTATGCGATGCGTACGTAGTATCGAGTACGAGTAGCACCACGACACATGCAGCACAGATCCCAAATGGTACCAACTGCCTCTGGAACGCTCGCGGGAGCCTCACCTTGTCTCTATTCCTTTTGTGTGGCTGCGACTACCTCTGTATTGTCGCTTGGTAAGACTGCCTCCCCTACAGGATACCAAAAGCGACAGAGATCTGTCCCTTTCCTTGTGCTATGAGACCTCGATGACGTAGTGGACTCTTCCATGAGGAATCAAGCCCGCCAAAGGAAATCACATTGTTGTGGGACAATACGGAAGGAACTATGCCCAAAGGGCTGGTCGGTCGAATTGTTGGCACCCCTGATCATTCACCCAACATCTGTTGGATCACTTTAAGTTCCTGGATGATCTCTTGGATGACGGGATGGAGGCTCTTTTTTTCGAACGGCAACTCAGCCTGCGATGAAGACTTTCCATAGCCCATCTCCCGGATCTTCTTGCGAGCGCCATTGATGGTGAATCGGTCCTCGTAGAGCAGTTTTTTGATCTTCAGGATCATCTCAACATCGCTTTTTCGGTAAAGACGCTGACGGGAACGCGACTTGGAAGGATTGACCATCTTGAACTCGGATTCCCAATACCGAAGCACATACGGCTTGACCCCTGTGATCTCGCTGACCTCGCCAATCTTGAAATAGAGCTTGTCAGGAATCCGAACAGCTTTTTTCTCGATCGCTGGGCTTTGCAGAGGACGCATACCTTTCTCCCTCCCCTGGCCCGTTCACCATCTTGAGAAGCCCTCGTCCGTTACGGATCTTTCCGAAAAGCAGCTCACCCCAGGAAACCGCGCTCCGGGGCCTCTCTCCTAGAAGGGCCTTTTCTGGTTTAAGGCCTTTTTCAATACTTGACTTGGCTTAAATGACAATACAGTTCGTGCCGTTATAGTAATCCCTTCTCCTGTTTGAGGATTTCTTCCTTTGCGAGAGCTTTTTTCTCTCACCAAGAACGTTCCAAAACCAGAAATCTTAACCTTTTCGCCTCGTTCGAGGGCCTCCTTGAGGATCTCGAACACGGATTCAACAACATCCGCAGACTCTGTCTTTGAGATGCCGACCTTTTCATAAATAGCGTTAACGATATCTGCCTTGGTCATAGTATCCTCCCTCACTCATGCCGACAGGATTCCTGCCGTAATTGTGCACCCAACGCAGGAAGGAGGGTTCTCACATAGGTCTCTTGCAAGGTGTTTACCTCCTCATCGGTCATTGTCCTCGCATAATCCTGATACGTTATCCGAAAAGCAAGACTCATCTTTCCTTCAGGTACTGGTTTGCCTCGATAGACGTCAAACAGATGTATCCTTGTTACCCTTGAATCGGCACACGCGCGCATTTTCTCAATTATTTCAGAAAACGGCACGGAATCGTCCACTATGAGGGCGAGATCCCTATGGATCGCTGGATAGCGGGAATAGGGCTTGTACTTCCTGTCCCTCGTGCTATGGTCTCCGAGCCGCGTGAGGTCAAGTTCGAATACGTATACGTCCCGATCAAGCTCAAAGGCTTCGAGCACCTGCGGGTGGATTTTTCCTGCGATTCCCACCGGCGTGTCCTGGACAATGAGTTCCGCACAACACCCTGGATGCAAAAAGGAAAGCCCTCTGTTCGAGGTTATACTAAACATATCATATCCTAAGGAGCAGAGCAAAGCTTCTATTACGCCCTTGAGATCGAAAAAATCGACCTGGTCGTTCGGCTGACTCCAATGCTCAGGATATCTCCTGCCCGTCATACTTGCAGCAACCTTTCTCCTGACTTCGGGGAGGGATTTGTCAGCCATCGGATAAAATACCTTGCCAATCTCAAAAAGCCATAGATCAGGATTCATTCTTCTTACGTTCTTGGCTGTTGTATCGATGAGGCTTGGTAGTAGAGAGGTCCGCAAATATGCCTGCTCTTCGCTCAAAGGGTTCACCAGCCGTACGCCAGGTGGTACCCCTTCACCTTGTTCTGAAGACCAAGGGGCAATGGACAAGAGTCGAGACGAAACAAAGCTATAGTGAATGGTTTCGTGAAAGCCGGCCTGAACCATAGCCTGTCGTACCTGTCTTTCAGTACGCAAGGTCCCCTCAAGCGAAGGCACAGTAGCCGGGACCTGTGGCATACACGCTGGGATTCTGTCATAGTGGAACAAGCGACCAATCTCCTCTATGACATCGACTGCCATACGAATATCTGGACGAAATGATGGGGGTGTCACCTGGAGTACCTCACCAGAGTCGTCGGATGAAGCCACTTCAATTTCAAGACGTCGCAACAAAGCTTGTGCTTGTTCCTTGGATATGTTGGTCCCCAGAAGCCGGTTCACCCTACCCATATCCACTTGGAAGGTTCGAGGTGCAAAACGGCGCGGGTAGACGTCCAGGGCCCCTTTGAGTACCCGTCCAGAGGCCATCTGCCGCATCATCTCTGCAGCGCGGTTAGCAGCCCACAGCGTCCCTTGTTTGTCTACCTCTCTTTCAAAACGGTACGATGCCTCTGTGGTGAGTCCGAGTCTCTTACTCGTAGCACGTATCGGAGCAGGGTCGAAGAAAGCACTCTCGAGCAATACCGATGAGGTCTGGTGGCTGATTTCAGTACTCTTACCTCCCATTATACCTGCCAATGCCACTGGGCCTGAAGCATCGCATATCACAAGATCTTGTTCGCACAGCGGACGTTCCACACCGTCGAGGGTAACAAGCTGCTCCCCCTGTCTGGCTCTCCTGACAATGATCTTTTGTTCTTCCAACAGATCGAGATCAAAGGCATGGAGCGGTTGCCCACATTCCCACATGACGTAATTAGTAATATCGACAACGACATTGATCGGCCTAATCCCCACAAGCACAAGTCTTCTCCGAAGCCAAAACGGCGACTGCCCTAAAGAAACATTACGGATCACCCGTGCGACATATCTGTGGCACCATGCTGCATCCAAGATCTCCACAGAGGTAGTAGCACTACAAGGCTCTTCATCCTCGACCACATGAGCAGAGGGATACCTGAGCGTCTCTTGGGTAAGTGCAGCGATCTCTCTGGCAATACCAATGACACTGAGGCAGTCAGGCCGGTTAGGTGTCACCTCCACATCCAATATATAATCTTCCAATGACATTGCCTGATCCAGCTCCATTCCCAGTGGTGTAGTGCTCGGCAGGATCATAACGCCTGAGTGATCCCCAGAGAGTCCAAGATCGTATTCAGAGCACAACATCCCTTCTGAGGTTACCCCATGGATGTCTGCACTCTCGATCACCGCCTGTGCAGAAGGAAGTCTGGACCCCGGCAGGGCCACAGGCACGACATCTCCTGGCTGAATATTTTTCGCTCCGGATACAACCACATAGTTCCTGGTGCCAGCAACGACCATGCACACCGAAAGCCGATCTACGTGTGGATGAGGCCCGATCTGATCAATTTTACCGGTAATGACCCCAACAAGCGAAGGCCGTACGTGTTCTAGCCGAGAAACTTCAAGCCCGGCCTGAGTAAGCCGCTCGGCGATCTGGGAAGCCGGCTCTGTTATCGCAACGTACTCACGAAGCCAGGACAATGTAATCCGCACAATCCACCTCAGCCGTATAAAAGAAAGAAATACAGAACCGGACCTCGCACTGCCTGATCACAACAAAGAGATTCCTGTAGCAAAGAAGCACAAAAGTAGTGCGATACTCCCCTGTCACATCACATCAAAACTGATTCAGGAATCTCACGTCGTTGTCAAAAAACGCGCGAATATCGTCGATACCGTACTTGAGCATAGCGATTCTTTCTATCCCAAGGCCGAAGGCAAACCCTGTGTACATTTCGGGGTCGTATCCCACCATACGGAATACCTCAGGATGTATCATCCCGGACCCGAGAACCTCGAGCCACCCTGTCTGGGAACACACCCTACATCCCTGGCCCTGGCATAGAAAACAACCGATATCTACCTCAGCACTCGGCTCGGTAAAAGGGAAATAACTCGGTCGAAAACGCAGAGAAACCTGATCAGAGAATAAGGCATGTAGAAACGCGGTCACAACACCTTTGAGTTCACTAAAACTCACCTGCCTGTCGACAAGAAATCCCTCAACCTGGTGAAACATGGGGGAGTGGGTCATATCGTAATCTCGTCGATATACCGTTCCCGGCGCAATGATGCGCAGAGGTGGTCTTCTGGACTTCATCATATGTATCTGGACGTTGGAGGTGTGCGTCCGAAGGAGCACCTCATCGGTTATATAGAACGTGTCCTGCATATCCCTGGCCGGGTGGCCCTTGGGCATATTGAGTGCCTCGAAATTGTAATATTCAAGGTCAACCTCAGGGCCCTCGACGACGTCAAATCCCATACCAACGAAGATCTCGACGATCTGTTCAGTCACAAGGGTCAGTGGATGTACCGTACCCTGCACGGGTCGCCTCCCAGGCAAGGTCACATCAGTTCGTTCTGAGGCGATTTTCCTTTGCCGCTCCTGCTCCCTGAGAGATTGCTCGGCATCCTCGATCGCTGCAATAAGTTCCTCTTTGATCTGATTTGCGATCTTGCCAATGGCCGGTCGTTCAGAAGCAGGCACTGATCCCATGGTGCGAAGGAGTACAGTCAATGCCCCTTTCCGACCGAGATACGCGACTCGGAGGCTTTGAATCTCTGCCTCTGTACGTGCCTCGGAAACTCGACGAAGCGCCTCTTCCCTCAAGGCCAGGAGCTTATCACGCATGAGGAGACACCCCGGCGGCAACGGCAGGAGAGCCCTTCACCAACGGTCCGTCCCGCTTGATCGACGTGCCATTACCTGTGAGCGCGTCCTTTGCAATCTGCACTATGTTCTTGAACCCTTCTGCATCATGAACTGCTAGGTCAGCAAGAATCTTTCTGTCGAGTTGAATACTCGCTTTGCTCAATCCCTTCATGAGCCGACTATAAGAAATATCGTGTAACCGCGCCGCTGCATTGATGCGGGTAATCCAGAGCCGGCGGATCAGCCTCTTCTTTGTTCTTCTGTCTCTATAAGCAAACATACGGGCACGAGCCAAGGTTTCTGCAGCTTTTCTATACGTCTTGCTCCGCGCACCATAGTAGCCTTTAGCCTGCTTGAGTACTTTTTTTCTACGTTTTCGGGCCTTGACCCCTCTTTTTACTCTCGGCATCTTTTCACCTCGTTAGAGACCCCTAGGATCCATTCCCTTTCATGCATACTCGAAACTTGCGGATAAAGATCGCCTCATGAATGTGGCAGCAACTTCTTGACTTGAGCAAGATTCGAGCTGTCCACAAGGGCAGACTTTCTTAGCTTTCTCTTTCGTTTTGTTGTCTTCTTAGTAAGGATATGACTCTTAAAGGCCTTGCTTCTACGCAGCTTGCCGCTACCGGTAGTTCGAAACCGCTTGCGCGCACCTCGGTTGGTTTTTATCTTCGGCATATATAGAGCGCTCCATTGGTACTATTTGATGATAGATAAGAGTAAAAAATAGTAGCCTCTTGATCTCACTCCACCCAGCCTGGTGAAGACGTCATTGTCTTGCCCGACGCTATCGTTATTTGTTCTCTATTGATAGGTGGTACCCGTGCGTATGAAGATGCTAACGCTGAACTGGCCTCAGCACCATGGTCATCCTCCTTCCCTCGATCTTTGGCTGCTGATCCACTACGCCTAGCCCTTGCACATCTTTCAATATACGCTCTACTACTCGATGGGCAAGGTCTGGATGATCGATCTCCCTCCCCCTAAACGCCACAGTTACCTTTGCCCGGTTCCCTTCCTGCAAGAAGCGTTTGATGTGTCCGATCTTGTACTGCAGGTCGTGCTCCTCGGTCTTGGGGCTCAGCTTGACCTCTTTGACCAAAATCACGGTCTGCTTTTTCTTTGCATCTTTCATCTTTTTGGTCTGCTGATACCGGTACTTTCCGTAATCCATAATCCTGCAGACCGGCGGATTGGCACTTGCAGCCACTTCAACCAGATCGAGTCCTTCTTCCTCTGCAATCCGCAGTGCTTCTTCTATTGGAAGGATCCCGATCTGCACACCCTCGGCATTGATGACCCTGACTTCCTTTGCACGGATATCTCTGTTTACATTGGTCATTCTTGCTTACCCTTCTCTCCTCCTTTCTTTACCCTGCGTATGTTCATTTAAATGGGCCTTGCACCTCCCCTCTTAGGGTCCAACTCGTTTGTGATCGACTTCTTCGCGGAGCCTTGCCACAAACTGCTCAAGGACGATACCTTGTTCGCTTGTTCCTGCACGCGAACGAACCGATATGGTCCTTTGCGTCATCTCTTTCTCCCCGAGTATGACCATGTACGGCACTTTCTTCATTTGGGCCTCGCGGATCTTAAAGCCCAGCTTCTCGTTTCTCCAGTCCACCTCCACTCGAAATCCCTGGCTTTTAAGGACCTCACTGACCTCACGAGCGTATCCATGCACCCGGTCAGTTACTGGCAATAGTAGTACCTGCTCAGGGGCAAGCCACAGTGGAAAGGCCCCGTTATAGTGTTCTATCAAGCAGCCGAAGAATCGTTCTAGAGACCCCATCAGTGCCCGATGAATCATGGTAACAGAATGCCTGTTGCCGTCTTGCCCTACATACTCGAGGGCAAACCGTTCGGGCAAATTGAAATCGACCTGGATAGTAGAACATTGCCATTGCCGTTTGAGGCTATCGGTGATCTTTATATCGATTTTAGGTCCGTAAAAGACCCCTTCCCCTGGATCGATCGTATAGTCCAATCCCACCGAATGCAATGCAGCCTCAAGGGCTGCAGTAGCTTTCTCCCAGATCTCTAGCGTTCCCACATACTTTTCTGGCCTCGTACTGAGAAATGTGCTGAAGCTATCAAAGCCAAACGTCCTTAAAATAAAGAGCGTGAATTGAATCACGTGCTGGATCTCTGATTCGAGCTGGTCAGGCCGGCAAAATATGTGGGCATCATCCTGGGTAAACCCCCGAACCCTCAAAAGTCCATGCAATACCCCAGAGCGTTCATACCGATACACGGTCCCCAACTCTGCCCACCGTCTGGGAAGGTCTCTGTAGCTGTGAAGACGACTCTTGTACACCTGTATGTGCGAAGGGCAGTTCATCGGTTTTAACATGTACTTTTGCCCTTCGATCTCAATGGGAGAAAACATACTCTGAGAGTAAAAGCTCGTATGTCCGCTTGTCTCCCACAAGGGAAACTTAGCTATATGCGGGGTATAGAGGATCTCATACCCATTCTTGTAATGTTCCTGTCGCCAAAAATCTTCAATGATCGTCCTGATGCGCGCTCCTCTCGGATGCCAACAGACCAACCCTGGTCCGATGTCCTCAGAGATCGAAAAAAGATCGAGTTCCCTTCCCAATCGTCTATGATCACGCTTCTTCGCCTCTTCTTGAAGCCTAAGGTACTGCTCGAGGTCCTCATCTGTGAGAAACGCAGTCCCATAGATCCGCTGGAGCATAGGCATCCTCTCGTCACCCCTCCAGTAGGCACCTGCCACACCGGTAAGCTTGAACGCCTTTATCCAGCCGGTCGATGGCACATGAGGACCCCTACAAAGGTCGACAAAATCGCCTACCTCGTAGAGCGACACCACCCCATCCTGGATCTGCTCGAGGATTTCAACTTTATACCTCTCCCCTCGCGAAGAAAAAAAGGCGATCGCTTCATCCCTCGAGACCATCCTGTGTCGGAATGGTACATTGGTTCGGATGATCTCTCTCATTTTCTGCTCGATACGGTCGAGATCCTCAGGCCCGAATGAGCCGTGGTAGTCGAAATCGTAGTAGAACCCGTCTTCAATAGCAGGCCCAATGGCGAACCTGACGCTGCTATACAGCTGTTTCACAGCCCATGCCATGACATGCGCGGTACTATGGCGATACACCTGTAACCCTTCGGGGCTATTGAGTTCGATGAGGACCAAATCGCCACTATCCTCGATGGCGGCATCAAGGCCAATTATGCGGCCATTGAGTCGTCCTGCTACTATGCGCGAAGACAAAACTGCTGGATCCACATGTTCGAGCACCTCTTGCAACGATATTCCTTTGGGGTACACAACAGGAGGCGCACCCAGGATGCTCAACGAAATCTGCATTGTTTCTCCTGCAGAAGGTACGCTACCCCTTGGTAAATCCATGATCGTACAGATCACACTGCATAACAGTCTTGGCTGGCGGAGTCGAGAGGGAAAGAGATGATACTATCTCCCTGTCCTTGCTGCTCTATCTGATCGTGCCAGGATGCCTCGTGCCACTTGAGAGTACGCTCGTACGAACCGAAGGCAATGGTAGGCACGGGCGGTTTCGAACCGCCGACCCCTACCGCGTCAAGGTAGTGCTCTCCCCCTGAGCTACGTGCCTACAAAATTCGCCAAAAAAGATAATAAACCTTAACAAGTTCTCTAGAGGCAGTCAAGGGCTGCATCAGGATTTATACTTTGAACGCGGTATGATAGAGGACCTTCTCAAACGCCTTTGGATGCGGGGTAAATTTTCTTACCTCCGCCTTAAGGGCTGTGGCAATTTCAGTTAGCGTGACATCGTCTAAGAAGATGTCTTCATCCTGTTTGAGCATCACATCCGGTATAAGGACAATGGCTCCTTGCTTTACGATTGGCTGTAGCTCAGCGATAACATCTCTTCCCGTCAAGAGTCCTGTAACAGTCACCCCTGGTCCAAAAAACCTATTGGGAACAGCCACAGCACGGACGTTGACCCCTCCTGCCTCAACGTGGTGGTTGAGGTATCTGGTAATATAAGGGTAGGCGAGTTTTCCGGTAACTACTATAACCTGGCGGCCGCGCAACGGTTTTTTCCACAGGAGCGGCTTATTATGTTTCCATGCCTGTTCGAACATTGGGATCATTCCCACACCATTCTCGATTTGGGAAAACTCACCATAGAACGCATAGGGAGGAAACCGGCGTTTGGCCTTGAGATAGAACTCATCAGAAAGGAACACAAACGTGGTATTGTGGATATACCTGCAATCTGCCTGAATCCTTTCGATTTCATCGATCAGCCTGACAGCATAGGCCCTGGTTATTGGACGCAATGGATACAACTGCTTGTGTTTTCTGTATTGCGTAAGCCCGACTGGCACGATAGCAACAGTGGCAACCCAGGGGTACAACCCCCGCAGGTCGCGGATGGTTGTACTCAGTACCTCGCCATCATTGATACCAGGACACAGCACAATTTGTGCATGTACGACAATACCCGCCCTGGCAAGGGTTCTCAGGGTTTCCAGAATATCCCTACTATGAGGCCTGCCGAGCATCATATTCCTTACCGTGGGATCAGTGGCATGCACTGATACGTACAAGGGGGAAAGCCTCATGGTGCATATCTTTTTTAGCATGGTTTCGGTAACCGTGGAGAGCGTCACGTAGGTGCCGTTCAAAAAGGAAAGGCGGTAATCTTCGTCTTTTATGTACAGCGAAGGCCTCAATCCATCTGGAAGTTGGTCGACAAAACAAAAGATGCATCTGTTGCTACATTGAAGCGGTGGCTGCTGAACAAACACGAGGTCCCTACTCTGGGTTTGGGTGATTCGTTTGGTCAGAGTCTGGGAGACACCGATCCGTTGAATTTCAAGCTCAAGAACCTCCTCACCACTATAAAAGCGGTACTCGAGTTCGTCCTGAACTCGGTGACCATTGACCTTAAGTATCCGGTCCCCTACCTTTACACCGCCCTTATGAGCCGTTCGAGAAAGGATCCGCTCTACGATGAGGGCCATGCTCAGCCGTTCCGTTTCCAAACAAAATGGTGTGTTTGGAGTGCCATGTGCTCCTGGCACCCTGTGTACCTATAGAGGATACCCCTTATTGGACCTGTACAACTTTATGGCCGAAAAGCTGTTCGATTCGATCGACAAACTCGATGCATGGCCGTACACAGAATCGACTTGGGATCTCGAGAGTTGTCTTCAAGCCAGCTGGCTCAAGCAAGTGAATGTACATGGGGCAAGGTCCCTTGAAATCGAGCACAATATCTCTGAGCAGTTCTAGCCGCGTCCTCGTTGCTTCCTCGGTTGTTAGGGTCACATGAACAGAAGTGTGGGGCGATACAGCGACCTCCTGTATAGGAACAATGCTTGCGGCAAGGATCTTGGCTCGTCTCCTTCGTTCCTCTGGTCCTCGCCCATCCTCCTCCTGCTCCTCTTCTTCCTCTGGTAGCTCTAGCCTGCCTTTCACTACCACGCCCTCGCCCTCCACGAGTAAAGACGCACACTGTTTATACACATCTGGGAACACAATAACCTCTATTCTTCCCTCCTGATCTTCAAGGGTAATGAAGGACATGTGCTCGTCTTTTTTTCTTGTTCGTACATCCTTTCGGTGGACAATACAGCCACCGATTGTCACATCAGCAGCTTCACGCAGTTCTGAAAGAATACGGGTAGTTACCGCACCTTGGGCTTGCAGTGCTTCTTGGAACTCTTGGAGGGGATGGCCAGTCAAATAGATCCCCAGCGACTCTTTCTCATATGATAGTCGCTGTGCAGCTGACCACTCAGGCACGTCGGGCAAGGGTAGTTCATCCGCCTTCCTGTCCGAGGAACCTATCCCTTCGAAGAGGCTTCTTTGTCCGCTCTGCTTTTCTTCCTGATGTCGACTGCCTAGCTCAATGGCATGATCTACTATACTGAAAATCTGGGCCCGATGACCCTTCGTTATGCTGTCAAAGGCACCACATTTGATCAGAGATTCCAGGACCCTCCGGTTGACCCGTCTCAAGTCCACTCTCCTGCAGAAATCCTCAAAGGAACGAAACGGTCCCCCCTCGTTCCGTGCTTGAATAATCGCATCCAGTGCTGCGTCACCGATGTTCTTAACAGCACTGAGCCCAAACCGGATATCGTTGCCAGCCACGGTGAAATCCACGCTACTCAGATTGATATCAGGGGGCTCAATCCGTATACCCATGCTCTTGCAACCGCTTATATAGCGCAGAATCTTATCTGTCTTGTCCTTCTCTAAGGAGAGCAACGCCGCCATGTATTCAACCGGATAATGCGCCTTGAGGTACGCTGTCTGATAGGCAACGAGCGCATAGGCCGTACTATGGGATTTGTTGAATCCATACTCGGCAAATTTCTCTATATGATCAAAGATCTCCCGGGCCTTCCTCAGTGGTATGCCCTGCTTTCTCGCACCGGCAAGGAAGCGCTCCCGTTGTCTCGTCATCTCAGATCTCACCTTCTTGGACATGGCTGCCCGAAGGATATCTGCCTCTCCCATGGTAAAACCTGCCAAGGTAGTGGCAATCTGCATAACCTGTTCCTGGTACACGATAACCCCGTAGGTCTCCTTGAGAATATCCCTGAGCTGGGGCAAAAAATAAGTACTTTCTTCCTTGCCGTGCTTTCTTCTTATATAACTCTTCACCATATCGCTTTTGAGAGGACCGGGTCGGTAAAGTGCCACCAACGCGATGATCTCTTCAAAGCTCTCCGGTTTCAGCTGCATAAGGAGCTCTCTCATGCCCGAGCTCTCGAGC
>FWPV01012649.1_pt1 | contig 12955 bp, 13 predicted proteins | sample 2228371 | NCBI WGS metagenome assembly FWPV01 (sample SAMEA103939776, study PRJEB20133) | metagenome | reverse complement strand
CCTGATGATATATGGCTTCCTGGAGGAGCATTACACGAGGGCCCGGGCCGCAGGCATTAGATTCATCCCATACAGGGTGCACAGAAAGCCGCAGGTCTCCATAGAACAGGGTCTGCCCGTGGTGCGATTCCACGACCCCATCCTCCAGCGCGAGGCGCAGATAAAGGCCGAGGCGTTAGTCCTGAGCACGGGGATGGTGCCCCCCGAGGATACCCAGCGGCTGGCCGCGGCCTTGGGCCTGGAGAGGAACCAGGACGGTTTCCTCCTGGAGGCGGACGCCAAGTGGAGGCCAGTGGACTTCCTCAAAGAGGGGGTGTTCCTCTGTGGCACGGCCCACTCACCGCGCTCCATTGCAGAGAGCATGGCCCAGGCCAAATCCGCTGCTCAAAGGGCCTTGGCCATACTCCGGCGTCAAGAGATATTCTCGGCTCGTATGATCGCCGATGTGAAGAAGAGCATCTGTACATTGTGCGAGACCTGTGTGGCCCTGTGCCCGTACGAGGCCAGGAAGGTGGATGTGGAAGAGGGTATGATCGTAGTGGACCCCGCGGCCTGCCAGGGCTGTGGGGCCTGCGCTGTGGCATGCCCCAGCGGGGCGGCCTTCGTCCGAGGACTGGAGGACAAGGCGACGATGGCGGTCATCGAGGCGACCTTGGAGGACGCCTTCGCACACCTCTGAGGAAGCAGGACGCATCGCCGAGACCGGAGAGAGGAAGCTCGGGGTGACAAGGGGATCTTTCAGGCAGGAGGTAGACCTTTATGGCTGAGGCAGTGCAACTGCAGGAAAGGGTGGCCAGGTTCAAGGAAAGGGCGCAGGGCGCCATCCCCAACGGGGGGAACCTCGACATGTGCATGCTTTGTGGCACCTGTGTCGGGGGTTGCCCGGCCGCTGGGCTCGCGGATATGGACCCGAGGAAATTCGTGCGCATGGTCCTCCTCGGCCTGGACGAAGAGGTGGTGACCACGCCCTGGGTCTGGATGTGCACCCAGTGTCAGAGGTGCATCTACGCCTGCCCCATGAAGGTGGACATCCCTAGGCTGGTGTACGAGGCCCGCGCCACCTGGCCGAGGGAGGAGAGGCCGAAGGGTATCAGGGGTTCCTGCGACTTCCACGTGGAGCGCGGGGGGGCCATGGGGATCCCCAAGGAGGACTGGATCTTCGTGGTCGAGGATGTCCTGGAACAGGTCAGGAGGGAACAGCCCGGGTGGGAGAACCTCCAGGCCCCCATCGACAAGAAGGGCGCTCTTTACTACCTGAACCAGAACTCCAGGGAGCCTGTGACCGAGCCCGAAGAGATGGTGCCTCTATGGAAGATCTTGCACCTGTTGGGGCTCGACTGGACCTACTCCTCGGAGATGTGGGGGGGAGAGAACTACTGCATGTTCCTGGCCGACGACGATGCCTGGGCCAGGATCATCGCAACACAGGCAAAGGTCGTCGATGACTTGGGCTGTCGCACCTTCTTGGAGACCGAATGAGGGCATGCCTTTTACGCAATCCAGGCTGGATTGCAAAAATTCAGGATCCCACACAACTGGGAACTCCACAGCGTCATCGAGTTCTATGCCAAGGGGATCAGGGAGGGCAAGCTCAAGGTCAACTCAGACTGGAACAAGAATGGGCTCAAGTTTACTGTCCAGGACCCGTGCAAGCTGGTGAGGCAGTCCCTGGGGGACTGGATTGCGGACGAGCTCCGGTTCGTAGTGAAGGCCGTGGTGGGGGAGGAAAACTTCATTGACATGGTGCCCAACAAGTCCAACAACTACTGCTGCGGCGGTGGAGGGGGATTCCTACAGAACCCATATGTGGATGAACGGTTCAAGTTCGGACAGCTCAAGCTGGAGCAGATCCTGAGGACAGGCGCGGATTACGTCATAGCCCCATGCCACAACTGCCACTCCCAGATCATGGAGCTGGCTCATCACCACAACAAGGGTTTCAAGGTGACCCACTTGTGGACCCTCATCTGCCTCTCCCTGGGGATACTGCACGAAAGCGAGCGGCTCTATCTCGGAGACGACCTCAAACAATGCAGGCTGCCGGGAGAGGAGGATTGACGGGGGATATGGGAGGCGAATCATGGCCAAGAAGATCCTGATCATCGAGGACGAGGCCGACATAGCCACGTATCTCGCGACCCTGTTCGAGGAAAACGGTTTCGAGGTCGCTACGGCAAGCGATGGAAAGGAGGGCGCGAGAAAGGTGGTCGAGGTCAGGCCCGACCTGATCTGTCTGGACATCCTGATGCCGGAGAAGTCAGGGATCGCGCTGTACCGTGAGCTCAAGAAGAACGATGACCTTTCCAAGATCCCCGTGATCATGGTCACCGGGTTCAAGGCCAACGAATTCCCCAATATAGACTTCAAGAAATTCATCTATGAGCGTTCAGTGCCGGGTCCTGAGGGCTATGTGGAGAAACCCATCGACCGCGAGGTCCTGCTTCAGACCGTCCGCAAGGTCCTGGAAGGTGGAAGGTCGTCTCCTTGAGGGGAGCATGGACCTGGAGAGAGGGGGCATCCCATGGACAAGGTGAAGATCATGGTCATCGACGACGAGGAGGATGTGGTGACCTTCCTCACCACGTTGCTGGAGGAGAACGGATACACCACTTGCTGGGCCTTCGATGGTGCAGAGGGGATGGAAAAGATCCAGAAGGAGAGGCCCGACCTCATCTGCCTGGACCTCCTCATGCCAGAGAAGACCGGCATTATCCTCTATAGGGAGATCAGAAAGGACCCGAGCCTCAAGGACATCCCTGTGATAATGATCACAGGGTTTGCAGCGCCCGAGTATCCTCTGATCGACTTCAAGCGTTTCATAAGCAAGCGTTCCATCCCGCCCCCTGAGGTATTCATGGAGAAGCCCATCGATCGGGAGGCGTTGCTCAGGGCCATAAGGGAAACCTTGGAGAGAAGGGAGAAACCGACGGGTTCCTGAAACAGGATCGCGATACTCGAGGGATCACGTCCTTGAATGGAAACACGAAACCCCTTGGACCAGGATCAACCCATCCGCCGTCTCCCCCTTCGCAGGGCCCTGGCCTTTAGGCTGGGTCTCTGCGCTGGCCTTGTCACGTTCTTGTCCGTTCTCGCCTTCGGTTATTTCTCCATAGAATCCCAACGCGCGGATCTCATCAGGCAGGTCGAAGAAAAGGCCCACTGGCTCGCGGAGGGCTTCGTCACGGGCCTCAAACAGAACGCGGGGAGACACGACTCCCAGGGGATCGACAGCCTGGTTCAAGCCTTGGGCCGGCACAGGGGCGTATCCCTGGTGCGGCTGATGGACCAAGGCGGGACGGTGCGTTTCACCACCCAGCCCGAGGAACTGGGACGTCAACTCGATGCGAGCAAGGTGGGATGCAACTCGTGTCATTCCCAACAACTCCCGCCCAAGGCCGTGAAGGGCTCCAAGATGTCACGGCTATACGGCACCGACAGGGGAGGCCGTATCCTCGGCACGATAACGCACATCCACAATGAGAGGAGCTGCTTTTCTGCCCCGTGCCACTTCCACAAGGAGGAGCAGAGGGTCCTGGGGATACTCGATGTGGGGGTTGGCCTCGACGAGGCAGATAGGAGCATCTCAGCGGCCGTGAGAAAGACCTCGATCTTTGCGATCTCCCTATTCCTGGGCGTCACCGCCCTGTTGATGGCCGGCCTGCTCCTGTTTGTCGAGAGGCCGATCCGGCGTATCCTCGAGGTGACCGATCGCATCTCCAGAGGGGACTATGGCGTTAAGTTAGATGCGGCTTCCCATGATGAACTTGGTGAATTGGCGCGTTCCTTCAACCGGCTGAGCGAGAGGATCCGGACAAGGGAGGAGGAGCTGGAGAGGAGCCGGCAGGAACATGAGACCCTCTTCGAGAACGTGCCGGCCTACGTGGCGGTGGTGGACAAGGAGTACCGGATCGTTCAGGCCAACAAGAACTTCAAGCAGACCTTCGGACACAGAGTCGGAGAAAACTGTTTCAGCGCGTACAAGGGCCTCGATGAGAAGTGCCCCAACTGCCCGGTGGAGATGACCTTCAGGGACGGGGCCTGTCATCGCAGCGAGGAGATCGGACTCGACAAGAAGGGCAAGGAGATACATTACCTCGTCTACACAGCCCCGATCTTCGATCGAGACGGTGACGCCCTCTACGCCATAGAGATGTCCGTGGATTTGACCGTCACCAAGAGACTCGAAAAGGAACTCCGCGTGAGCCAGGAATACCTGAACAACCTCGTGGAGAACTCCATCCACGGCATCGTGGCCACCGACGCCACCGGCAAGATCATCATCTTCAACCGTGCGGCAGAGAGGATACTCGGATACGATGCGAGCCAGGTCAAGGGGACGAGGGATCTAGAGCGCTTTTTCCCGATGGAGTTCGTCCAGATGATCTGGAGCGGCCTCCTGAGGGGCGGGGCAGGAAGGGATCTCAAGATGGTCGACCAGGAGACGTGGCTTGAATCGAGCAAAGGGGAAAAGGTCCCAGTGCGTTTCTCCGGTTTGCTCCTGTGGGAGGACGGGAGCCCGGTGGGGGCAGTGGGTTTCTTTCAGGACCTCAGGGCCTTCAAGGCCCTGGAGCGGGAGAAGCTACAGGCGGAGAGGCTGGCGGTAGTGGGCCAGACTGTGGCCGCCCTGGCCCATGGCATAAAGAACATCATCACCGGTCTCGAAGGAGGGGTCTACGTAGTCCAGACCGCCATGAAGCGCGGCGACGCTTCCCTGCTCCAGAAGGGATGGGGGATGGTGGAGAGGAACATCGAGAAGATCTCCCACACGGTAAAGGACCTCTTGACATATTCCAAGGTGGCGGCCGTCGACATGCAACCCATCAGGCCTGGCGAGGTGGTGGAGGAAGTCATCTCTCTCTTCAGGGACAAGGCACGTCAATGCGGGGTGGAGCTCCTCGCGGAGGGACAGGCCGATCTTCCCGTTGCCTATCTCGACCCCAAGGCCATTCATACCTGCCTCACGAATCTCATATCTAACGCCATAGATGCCTGTGTGGAGGACAAGGGCAAGGACCGGCATCGCGTGATCGTCCGCACTCGACTCGAGGATGACGATTCACTGGTCTTTGAGGTCATCGATGACGGAGTGGGCATGACCGAGGAGGTGCGGGCCAAGGCCTTCACCAGTTTCTTCACCACCAAGGGGACGAAGGGCACGGGGCTCGGTCTGATGGTGACGGACAAGCTGGTCCATGAACATGGGGGGGAGATGACCGTCGAATCGACCCCAGGCCAAGGATCCACATTCCGCATCACCATCCCCGGAGGCCAGGTGAGGGCAACGGATAACCAGAAGGAAGACCGCGACATATAGATTCCTCTCAGTGGTCTTCTCGGGCGGCTCTTGATGGTATAATCCACGAGCCGGCCCTCGCAGCGGGGCCAAGAGCTCATGGCCGACCTGGAAAGGGGCAGGATATGCCTGATGGCCCTTTGATGACACGCATCACCGAGCTTCTCGGGATCCGGCACCCCATCATCCAGGGAGCCATGGCCTGGATCACAGGGGCCGAGATGGCCACCGCTGTCAGTAACGCAGGGGGGCTGGGAACGCTGGCAGCCGCCACTTGGACACCCGAAAGACTCAGACAGGAGATCCGTTCCCTCAAGGAGAGGAGTGCTAGTCCCTTTGCGGTGAACATCCCCTTGAGGCTCCCCACGGCCCCTGGGGCCATGGGGGTAGTCCTGGAGGAGGAGGTCCCCATCGTGGTCCTCTCTGCAGGAGACCCAGTGCCATGGGTCCCTCGTCTGAGGGAGGCCGGCAGGATAGTCCTTCAGGTGGTGTTCAACCGAGAGATGGCCCGGAGGGCCAAGGAATCAGGCGTTCACGCACTTATCGCCATGGGCGTCGAGGCAGGCGGAAACCTCTGCCCGGATGAACTGAGCACCTTGGTCTTGGTCCCCCAGGTGGCAGATACCACCCATCTGCCGGTGGTGGCAGCAGGCGGGATAGCCGATGGCCGAGGGATGGCCGCGGCCTTAGCCCTCGGGGCGGATGGGATACAGATGGGGACACGGCTCCTCGCTACCCGGGAGTGCACGGTCCATCCACTCTATAAGCAGGCGGTCCTCAAGGCAGGGGACACGGACACCACGGTGATCGGCCGCTCCACCGGGCTGGAGTTCCGCGCCATGAAGAACGAACTCACCCGGAGGATCCGCGCCATGGAGCGCTGGGGAGAGAAGAAGGAGACCATCGATGCCAGGACATTCGAGGCCTTGAAGCTGGCCGTGACCGAAGGGGACGTGGACGGGGGGGCCGTGCTCATGGGTCAGGCGGCCGGTATGATAGAGGACGAGGTGACCGTCGCCGAGCTCATGGAGAGGATCATAGAGGAGGCCATGGAGCGTTTGAAGGACCTGAGCCGACTCGTTGTGGGAAAGGGAATCGAGTCATGATCGTAGACACACATGCGCAGCTCTGGACCAAGGAGGCCATCGAGGGTTTCCCAGCGGAGATGGCAGAGGGCTACCGCAGGATATTCGGGGACCTGGGGAAGATAACCCTGAAGACCACCCTGGAGGACATGGACGCGGCGGGGGTAGAGAGGTCCGTGATCGTGGCCCAGGACGCGGAGACCAAGCACAAATACAAGGTCCCAAACGAGCTGGTCGCCCAGGCCGTCCGCCAGCACCCGGACCGATTCATCGGGTTCGCCAGCGTGGACCCACACAAGGGGAAGCTCGCCATAGAGGAGCTGGAACGGGCGGTGCAGGACCTGGGCCTCAGAGGACTCAAGCTCTTGCCTCATCTCGTGGATGCATACCCGAACGACCCCGTCCTCATGTATCCCCTGTACGAGAAGGCCCAGGATCTGGGGATCCCTGTCCTGTTCCACATGGGGACCCAGTTTCATACTGGGACCCGGATCAAGTACTGTCAGCCCTTGTTCGTGGACGACGTGGCTGTGGACTTCCCAAGGCTCAGGGTGGTGATCGCCCATTTCGGTTTCCCTTGGGTGGGGGAGACCATCGCGGTGGTCCAAAGGAACCCCAACGTATACTTCAACATCGCAGGGTGGGCGCCTCGTTACCTGCCCGAGATGCTCCTCAAGTACATGGACGGCCCCTTGGCCTCCAAGGCGCTCTACGGCTCTGATTTCCCTTTGATCAGCCGGGTGCGTGGGGTCAAGGAGTTCCGAGAGCTCCCCCTGAGCGATGAGACCAAGCGGAAGGTCCTCATCGAGAACCCAAGGAGATTCCTGAATCTCAACCCATGAGAACGGGCCGGAGGCTCACGATGGGAAAAGACCTGGAGCTCGTGGTGATAGGTGGTTCGGCCGCAGGACCCAGCGCAGCGAGTCGCGCGCGAAGGCTGGACCCCAAGGCCAGTATAACCATCTACGAGAAAGGGCAATTCGTCTCGTACGGGGCCTGAGAGATCCCTTATTACATCGGTGATGTGATAAGAGACCACAGGGAACTAATTGCGCGGACACCGGAAGCCTTCTTGCGCGATCATGCCATCCGTGTGAGAACGCAACACGAAGCCCTCGAGATCGACCCCAAGCAGGGGAGGCTGAGGGTCCTGGACCGCGGGAGCGGGCAGGAACACCAGGTGCCCTTCGACCGGCTGATCCTGGCCACCGGCTCCCGCTCCAGGCGACTGGGGATCCCGGGGGAGGAGGCACGAAATGTCTTCACCCTCAAGGATCTGGGAGACGGGATCCGGATCAGGCAGTTCCTGGACCATCGCAGGCCCAAGAGGGCAGTGATCATCGGCGCAGGTTACATCTCCCTGGAGGTGGCCGAGGCCCTTCGCCGGAGGGCTGTGGAGACCACTTTGCTCTATCGGGGTGAGCTCCCGTACAGCGGCCTTGAGCCCGAGGTGGGGCGTCTGATAGTGAAGGCCCTGGAGGAAAATGGGGTGAGATACGTGCCCAAGGTGACGCCACAGGCCCTGGAGGGGAAAGGGGGCGAGGCCCATCGTGTATTGACCAATGGGGGCGTGTTCGAGGCAGATCTCTTCTTTCTGGGGGCTGGGGTCGAGCCCAACGTGGGCTTGGCCTCGGAGGCGGGGATCAAAATCGGAGAGACAGGGGGTATCGCAGTGGATCAGGGCATGCGGACAAGCGATGCATCCGTCTTTGCTGCCGGCGACTGTTGCGAAAAGTATCACAGGGTCATAGGGCGCCCCGTGCTCGCGCCCCTAGGGGACGTGGCGAATAAGGAGGGGCGCGTGGCAGGTGAGAACGCCGTCGGGGGTGATGCGAGGTTCAATGGCATAGTCGGCGCCTCCTGCGTTAAGGTCTTCGACCTGGAGATCGGCATGGCCGGGGTGAGCGAGGCCGTGGCGCAAAGACTCGGCTTCAGGACCATATCCCAGGTGGTGGAGAGCACCTCGAGGGTGGGCGTCTACCCCGGTGCAAAGCCATCGCTCTTGAAATTGGTGGCCGATGCCTCCACGGGGAGGCTCCTGGGAGGAAGCCTGGTGGGCACGGACGGAGAGGCCCGCAAGGTCAACGCCGTGGCAGTGGCCCTCTATAACGGGATGTCCCTGGAGGAGGTGGCCCAACTGGATCTGGCCTATGCCCCTCCCTTCAGCAGCGTCCTCGACCCACTCCTAGTGGCAGCCACCCTCCTGCAGAGGAGGCTCAGGAAACCGGGCGAGCAATAGCCTCGTCTCTTGGAGGAAAACGGTCAGGAAGGGAGGGCACTGATGGGAACGGATGAAGAAAAGGTAGGCTGCGGGAGGCCCACAGGGGCCATGGTCGGCGAGCCAGCAAGAGGGCAAGGCCAGGAAGGCAGACCGGAGAGAGAAGAGGAGGCGCCTATGATGACAGCCAAGATAGGGAGCAAGGCCCCGGATTTCGAGGCACCAGCCTTTGTAGGGGGGAAGTTCGGGAGGGTCAAACTGTCAGATCATCTGGGCAAATGGGTAGTGCTCTGCTTCTACCCTGGCGATTTCACATTCGTCTGACCCACGGAGTTGGCGGCAGTTGCCGCCAAGGCCAAGGAGTTGGAGGAGCTCGGTGCCGTGGTGATGGCGGTGAGCGTGGACAGCCAGTTCGTGCACAAGATCTGGCAGGAGGAAGAGCTCTCCAAGATGGTGGAAGGCGGCTTTCCCTATGCCATGGTGGCGGACTCGGCAGGCAATATAGGCCAGGTCTACGGCTGCTACGACGAACGGGCAGGGGTGAACACAAGGGGGCGTTTCATCATCGATCCTGACGGGGAGATCCAGGCCATCGAGATCCTCACCCCCCCTGTTGGGCGCAATGTGGACGAGCTCATTCGACAGCTTCAGGCCTTTCAACTGGTCCGCAGGACAGGTGGGGCCGAGGCATCGCCCTCCGGATGGCGCCCTGGAAGGCCGACCTTGAAGCCAGGGCCTGACCTCGTGGGGAAGGTCTGGAAGGAGTGGAAGGTGGAATCGGCCTTTTGATCTGTGGGGGGGTTGATCCGGGGCTTGGGAGGGAGGCGAGCAGAATCGGGCCAGAGGACGGGAGGTCCATAACTGGGGGAGCGCGATGAATTCAGGGAAAAGAGGGCAGGGCTATGGATACAAAGCGTGACTGGGAGAAGATCATCCGGCGGATGGAGCTCTTGCTCAGGCTCAAGTCCTTTCCGGTCGCATTCAAACTGTTGGAGAAGAAGGAGCAGCTCGACCAAATCCCCTTCATGCGAAGGCTGGGCCACAAGACGACCATGTGCCAGATGATCACCCTCGTGCGCAACTTCGACTGGACCGTCGGGGCCGATGTGAAAGACTTCCTCTCCCCCATGTGCGCTTCCATCATAGGGCTGACCGACACCCCCGATCTTTACAAGGACGGCACATTTCGCAGCATCGTCTGGGTGAAGACCAAGGAAGACGGGCGCAAATACGAGGCGTCCATCCCTCGGCTCCCTTTAGGGAGAAATGAGGCCGTGGCCATGGCGCCTCTGGTCTACAACCCCTTCGAGCCGGACATCGTGCTCATCTATGCCAATCCTGCCCAGATGATCCTCCTGATCAATGCCCTCCAGTTCGAGGATTACGAGGTGATGCAGTTCTTCTGCGTCGGAGAGTCTTCCTGCTCGGATGCCATCGCCCGCTGTTACCTCACGGGCAAACCCTCCTTGACCATCCCCTGTTATGGGGAGCGCCGGTACGGACACGCCCAGGACGAAGACCTGGTGATGGGCATACCCGCCTCCATGATGGAAAAGGCACTCAAGGGTCTGGAGGCCCTCTATCGCCGCGGCATCAGATATCCCATAAGCTATGCCGGGGCCGAGCAGGACGTCTCCCGTGCCTTCCCCTTGGCCTACGGGGGGATAGAGGAGCTAGAGGCCCTCCGCGGCAAGGACAACCGTTTGCTCCTGGGAGTCACCGGCGGGATCGGGAGCGGCAAGACCACCGTGGCCAACATGCTCGCGGAGCTCGGGGCGCCCATCGTGGACTTCGACCTCATAGCCCGCAAGGTGGTAGAGCCTGGTCAGCCCGCCCTCAGGGACATCGTAGAGTATTTCGGGACCCAGGTCCTACAGGAGGACGGCACCTTGGACCGCAAGAAGGTCTCGGGCATCGTGTTCCAGGACATGGAGAAACGAAAGAAGCTGGAAGGCTTCATCCACCCCCGCATGGGGCAGGAGGTCCTGCGACAGGTAAACGCGTTCGCTCAACAAGACCCCAATGCCATCATACAGATGGTGGTCCCCCTGATGATCGAGCTCAACTTGCAGTACCAGTGTCACAGGCTCCTGGTCGTTTACATACCGGAGGAGATGCAGATCCAGCGCCTTATGGAAAGGGATGGTATCACTCGGGATCAGGCCATGGCCATGCTCAAGGCGCAGCTCCCCATAGAGGAGAAGCTGGGATACGCGGACTTCGTCATTCGCAACGACGGCCCTCTCGAGGAGACGCGAAGACAGGTGGAGGAGCTCTGGGGAAGATTGAAGGAGATCCAAAGGGAGAGGGCGGCCAGGAGGGCCGAGGACACTTGAGGGCTTCCGCTTCATCCGCACGGTCCGTCGCCGGTGGCCTATCATCTCCTGTGAGTCCCAAACAGCGGAAAGGATCCTTTGTGACCAGGGGGACATGTCCTTGAGGGGACGTCAGGTCCGACTCAGAAGCCGAGGGGTGAGGAAATGAAGAAGATCGCCTTGTTCGCCTTTAACGGGGAATCCATGTGTTTCGTTCACGTGCTCCTCAACGCCCTGGACATGAAGGGCAGGGGCTACGATGTGCGGGGTCGTGATCGAGGGGGCGGCCACCAAGCTCATCCCGGAACTCGCCGCCCCCGGAGGCCCGCTGTCGCAACTTTACCAGTTCTCTCCTCTTTCGACCCGAGCACCAGGAGCATTCTATGCCATGGTCCCTGGAGACCGACGCGTGAATCCCCGATCACTTTTCTGGAGAGGCCGGCGAGATGGAAGCCTATCGTGTGCGCCACCGCAACGCGAAGTTCGCCAACCAGAGGGTCGAGCTGGACGGCAAGTCCTTCGAGCATTGCAGGTTCGAGAACTGCCTGATCATACTGGAGAGGGGGGACACGGACTTGGCCGGTTGCACCTTCACGAACTGCAAGCTGATGTTGAGGGGGAATGCCTACACCATCGGCAGGATCATCAAGCTCTTCACGGGCAAGAGCCCGCTGAAGGTCCTGGATCTCGAGGAGCCGTTATTCGAGAAACCCACCGAGGGCAGCGAAGGGAACCGGAAGGGCTGAACATTTGACCTGAGCCGGAAGAAAGTCCTCCTGGCCTCGGCCCCCTTCCTCACCACGGGTTGGGTCCAGAGTTCGAAAAAGGGTCTCCAGGGCGTGGAACGCTCCACAGCTTTGCAGATCCTCGCCCCCATGTGGCCGGCAAGGGGTCGAAGAGACTGTCCGCGTTCCAACCCCCTCTTGAGGTGATGCGAAAGGAGATGCCGGCTGGGCAGTCCCTGGGGGCCCACCCTGCACGATCTTCCGGAAACGAAAGGCACGAAGGATCGGTCCCAACAGGCACCACCTGAACGGCTCGCACCGGCTGCCGAAGGCTGTCCAGCAGATCCTTTTGGGTTTCCACCGAAGACCCAAACGCCTCCAGAAGGGCCTTGGGTGTCTCGTCCTTCGCTTCATGGCGCCTTCTCCAGGGGCTTCGTTGGGCGCCTTGATGGCTCACAAGACGGCCCGAGGCCTGAAAGGGACCCCGTTGCCGTTTGGCGTTTCTTTGAAGACTTCCTTTTTTCGTGTCTTAGAGGCACCAGCGGCAGCCCCACGAGCCTGGGGGTCGAGGGTCAGGACTCGAAGACAAGGAGCGGTGGGTCATAGAAATCCGGTGGCCCCACCCCCAGCAGTTGCATGAGTGTGGCTGCGATGTTCGTGAGCCCAGGGCTTTTCACGGCAGGGTCCAGATGCACCTTCAGGCCTTGGAAGGCACTGTAGACGATGAACCATACGGGGTTTAGGGTGTGGGCCGTCTTGGCCTTGGGGATTCCTTGGGAACCACGCTTGGCTCGGCCCGTCTTTTCGTCCATTTCGTACATCTCGTCGGCATTGCCATGGTCGGCTGTGACCAGAAGAATGCCTTTGGCATCCTCCACGGCTTTCATGATCCTCCCGAGACAGAGGTCCACGGTTTCCACTGCCATGAGAGCCGCCTGATAAACTCCCGTGTGCCCCACAATGTCCCCATTGGCAAAATTTAGACGAATGAAATCAAAATTCTTGGATGTGATCTCCTCCACAACCCGGTCTGTGATCTCCGCAGCCTTCATCCATGGTCTTTGCTCAAATGGCACTCGGTCAGAGGGGATTTCCACATAGGTCTCCAAGGTCTCTTCGAACTTTCCAGAGCGGTTACCGTTCCAGAAGTATGTGACATGCCCGAATTTTTGGGTCTCGCTGATGGCAAGCTGTCTCAGTCCCTCGGCACAGAGAAACTCGCTCACGGTCTTTTCGATGTGAGGCGGCTCCACGAGATAGCTCTTGGGGATATGCAGGTCCCCATCGTATTCCATCATTCCCGCATAAGCCACCTTGGG
>FWPV01012648.1_pt1 | contig 12957 bp, 13 predicted proteins | sample 2228371 | NCBI WGS metagenome assembly FWPV01 (sample SAMEA103939776, study PRJEB20133) | metagenome | reverse complement strand
CGCAGCTTTTGGCGCCGCCAAAAGCTGAAAAATAGGGATATTCTCCCACCATCAACTGTGGCCAGGAGTTTTGCAACACCCCGCTAGGTATGAATGGAAGGAAACCAGAAGGATAATACCCAATGCTTTTCTTCAGTTATCCTTGTCTGATCCTAAGTATGCTGGGTTTCCTCGCCTATATTTATCTCCCCTCTCAGCGTCGGTTGATCTTTCTCTTCCTTCTGAGTCTGATTTTTTATTCTTATACCGGCTGGGCGAATACATTACTATTGTATGTTCTTATTACGATCAATTACTTCGGTGCCTTTGGTCTTACCGGACCCTATAAACGAAAAATCTTCCTTGCCCTCATCAGCTTAAATCTTCTCAATCTGGCCTTTTTTAAATATACAACGTTCCTCTTGACCACAGGGGCTGCTTTACTTGGTCTGAAATTGCCCGAAGGTCCGTGGAACAATATTATGCTGCCCATCGGTATCTCTTTTTATACATTCGAGTTGATTTCTTATATCGTGGATGTTTATCGGGGACGGCTCCCAGTTTGCCGGTCTTTTCTCATGGTTGCAACATTCACGACGTTTTTTCCGCACCTAATAGCTGGGCCCATCATGCGGGGGCATGAACTTTTCCCACAGCTTGAGACCTTACCTAATCCAACTCCAGACCAGGTGCGGACCGGGATGATGCGCTTTCTTTTAGGGATCTTTAAAAAATTAGTCTGGGTTGATGCTTCGTTGGGTCCGCGCGTAGACGCATACTTCAATGCCTCCATCGGTTCCTTGTCTCCGGCTGAATCCCTGGTGGCCCTATTTCTTTTTGGCTTCCAGATTTACCTTGATTTTTCGGCCTATTGTGATATGGCCGTAGGCTTGGCGCTCTGCTTCGGCATCCAGCTGCAGGAGAATTTCCGCACCCCCTATTGGTCCATCAGCCCCATGGAATTTTGGCAGCGCTGGAATATCACCCTCTCCCGCTGGATCCGGGACTATCTCTATATACCTTTGGGTGGGTCCCAAGTTTCCTTAGGCCGATCTACATTTAATCTCATCCTGACTATGTTTTTGGCAGGACTCTGGCATGGGGCCTCCCTTAATTTTGGCATTTGGGGATTGTATCACGGCGTCCTCTTGGTTCTTTACCACTTTTTGACACACTTTTTCCCCTGGCTGCGGCCTGGTCCCGCCCGGATACAGAAAGGATGGCCGGGATTGGTTGCGGCTTGGTTTATCTTTTTCTTGCTAGTGCAATTGGGCTGGCTTTTTTTCCGCGCCCAATCAACGGCGCAAGCCATGGCGATGTTAACGTCAATGTTTTCTTTATCGGCCTGGATAGAAGGAGTGGCCAGACCCAAGGGGCTCAATCTGGTTTTTTCTTCTTTGGCTTTCCATGGCCTTGAGGCCCTGGCCCAGAATCCCCGCTTCCGGTTGGCTTCTCATTGGAAGCGGCTTCCGGCACCACTCCGTGGTGTTCTTTATGCCGGCTTTGTCCTGTTTATCTGGGTGAAGGCTAGCGGTAACAGCAAGTCCTTCATTTATTTTCAATTTTAAGGTGTATGCGGCTACTGCGATTTCTCTCCCCAACTTTTTACTGGACGGTTATCCTGCTGCTGGCCATTGAGATCGTCTTAAGGTCTTCTATTACATTGCAATGTTGGCTGACCCGTCACAATACTCCCGGTGTCTTGACACCATACCTTTTCAATACATTCGAGGTGAAGCGGCAGGGCAAAGCCATCAAGGTATTGATACTGGGGGACTCCGTACCGATGATGGCGGTGGATGCCAACCAACTGGCTCTAGAGCTGGGCATGCAGCCCGAAACAGTATTTAACTTCTCCCATGGCGGCGCCGGCCCGGCCAGCCATTTACATAATTTCAAGAAGTTGCGGCAATACTTGCCAAATGTACGCAGCATTCTTTTATTTGTTCAATATAAGCGCCTCAATCAAGCCCTGGCCCAGGCGCAGACCATGGCGGAGGATCTCCTCTCCTCTGAGGAGCACCCCTGCTGGCGCGCCTGGCAGATCGCCTCCCTGACCCCGATCATCCAGAGCTACAGTCTCACGTTCCAACTAGCGCCATTAATTATCTGGCAGGGCTCGACTCAGCCCTTGCCCGGTCTTCGTCCCAAACCAGGAGGTGGCACCATTATGGAGGATATTCTTCCCGGCCCCCCTGTATTGCCTCCACAAGACGTGTGGGAGCCAAATCAGCGGGCTATCCAAGACCTCTTGAATCTCTTGCTGCTCTGCAAAGAGGCCGGCATCAAAGTGAGACACTATCATGTCCCTTATTACCCTCATTTTCACCAAGAATGGCAAGGCAGTGACGAATATAGTGCGGGTAGAAGCTTATTTTTCCAATTGGAAGAAGCTGGACTGATCGAATGTCACCCTGATGCCTTTCTTGGCTTGGAAACCAAGTTGGAGCCTTATTACATTGACCTATGGCATTTAACGCCCACAGGAGCTAGAATCTTTACTGAGGCCCTAGCTCAACATTTGCGGCAACATCCTTTGCCCGGGATCGGAGATCAATAATCTCCGTAAGCTGTGGTGAGGTTGGCGTGCGGTTTTTTCCAAGAAAATGGGGGCCAGTTGATGGTCAACAACAAAGCATGTGCACAAGGCCCCCAAAAAGGTTAGGTTTATAAATGGTAAGAAGCATATTGATGACCTGTCTGGCTACCACCTGTCTCAGTATCTCGGCCACTGGCTGTGCCGTGGGCCCGAATTTTGTGCCGCCGCGCACCGAAGTCCCCGAGACGTGGAGTGCCCAGGAAGTGGTGGGGCCGGCCCAGGGTAGCAAGACCATCACGGCATCAGCGGAACTGGCGGGTTGGTGGCGCTCCTTTCAGGACAGAACCCTCACCTCATTGGTGGAGACGGCCCTGGACACTAACCTGGATCTGCGCCAGGCCCAGGCCCGGATCCGCCAGGCCCGGGCCGCCCGGGGCATCGCCGGGGCGGGACTGTGGCCCCAGGTGGATGCCCAGGCCTTTTTTGAACGCAGCAGCAGTTCCAGCGCCACCCTCACCTCCGGCGGCACCCCGGTGGTGGCCTCCGGCCCAGCCTTCCGGGACCTCTTCCAAGTGGGTCTGGATGCTTCTTGGGAGCTGGACATTTTCGGCGGCACCCGGCGGGAGCTGGAAGCGGCCACCGCGGAACTCCAGGCTGCGGTGGAGGATAAACGGGGGGTCATGGTGAGCCTGGCCGGTGAGGTGGGGACCACCTACCTGACCCTCCGGGGTCTGCAGCAACAGTTGGCCATCGCCCATCAGAACCTGGCAGCCCAAGAGAAGACCGCCCGGATCATCCGCAAACGCTATGAGGCGGGGTTTGCCAGCCGCTTGGATGTGGAGAACGCCGAAGCCCAGGTCAACACCACGGCGGCCCAGATCCCCATCCTGGAATCCAACGCCCGGGCCGCCATCTACAGCCTGGGAATCCTGCTCGGGCAGCCGCCGGCAGCCCTGGAGTCGGTACTGCTGCGGCCCCATCCCATCCCGACGACGCCGCCGCAGATCCCGGTGGGCCTGCCCTCAGACCTGGTCCGCCGGCGGCCGGACATCCGGCGGGCTGAGGCCCAACTGCACGCGGCCACGGCCCGCATCGGCGTGGCGGTGGCCGACCTCTTCCCCCGCTTCTTTCTCACCGGCAGGGCCGGCTTTTCGGCCCGGGATATCTCCCTGTTGGGCAGCGACAAGAGCCGTTTTTGGGCCTTCAGTCCCAGTATCAGTTGGCCGGTCTTTGCCGGCGGCCGCATCCGCTGGAACATTGAACTCCAGAACGCCCTGCAGGAACAGGCCTTCCTGGCCTACCAGCAGACGGTGTTGACCGCCCTCAAGGATGTGGAAACCGCCTTGGTGGCCTATGCCAAGGAGCAGGAACACCGCCAGGCCCTCAGCCAAGCCGTGGCCAACAACCGCAAGGCCGTGGAATTGGCCATGAAACTCTACCTGGCCGGCAGGAGCGATTTCCTCAATGTCCTCACGGCCCAGCGCTCCCTCTTTGTCACCGAAGAAGCCCTGGCCCAGAGCACCCGCAACCTGGCGGTCAACCTGGTGGCCCTCTATAAGGCCTTGGGCGGCGGCTGGGAAGAATTGCCCCCCGGCTCTTAAAAGGTAAAGACCTTGCTGTCCACCGCCAGATCAATGAGGGTGACGCCGGTGCCGATGGTGCAGCCCGGCGGCAGATCATCGGCGCCGATCATCCGGGTCTCGGCGCAGGGTTTGCAGACCAGGATGCTGGCCCCCTTATCCACCAGGAACTTCCAATAGGGGCTGAGCTCGTCCCCAGTGGGGGCTTTGACCCGTTCCATGAGTGACATATTGGTAAAATAGGCCGCATCGTCCACTAAAAAGACCGTTACTTCGTGCCCCTTATCCGCGGCAATCTTGGCAAACTGGAAGCAGCGCACCGCCCGGATGGGGTCTTCCGGCCCCCGGGATAAGACAAAGAGAAATTTCGCCATGGCAACCTCCGTAATGAACTTTCGTTTTATCATACGCGGCTGCCCGGCGGTCTGGCAAGACAAAGTTAGGCCGAAGGATAGGAAGTTCAGGGGCGCCGCCGGGGTGGCCAACAGGGGGAGGTTTGCGTCCGGGGCAAGCTGTGATACATTCAAAGTACTAACCGCCGCGGGAGGAGCCTGCCATGCACGAAGCCCGTTTTTATGAAAAACAGGAAGATCACAAGGTCAAATGTTACCTCTGCGCCCATGGCTGCGTCATCGAGCCCCGGAAACGGGGCATCTGCATGGTCCGGGAAAACCGGGACGGCACCCTCTATTCCCTGGTCTACGGCAAGATCATCTCCCAGAACATCGACCCCATTGAGAAGAAGCCGCTGTTTCATTTCCTGCCGGGCAGCAGTTCGTTTTCCATCGCCACGGTGGGATGTAATTTCCAATGCGAGCACTGCCAGAACTGGGAGATCTCCCAGCTGCCCCGGCTGGAATCCCGGGAGATCCCCGGTCACGAGGTGACCCCGGCCCAGATTGTGGCCCGGGCCCAGGCCAGCGGTTCGGCCAGCATCTCCTATACGTATACCGAGCCTACCATTTTTGCCGAATTCGCCTATGATACTGCGGTATTGGCCCGGGAACAGGGCATCCGCAACGTCTTTGTCTCCAACGGTTTCATGAGCGAACGCTCCGCCAAGATCATGGCCGAAGTCCTGGACGCCGACAACATCGACCTGAAGAGCTTCCAGGACTCCTTTTACCGCAAGATCTGCAAGGCCCGGCTGCAGCCGGTCCTGGACACCATCCAACGGCTGAAGGAGGCCGGGGTCTGGATAGAGGTAACCACTTTGGTGATCCCGGGCCTGAACGATTCGGATCAGGAACTCCAGGAGATCGCCAAATTTCTGGTAGACCTGGATCCGGCCATCCCCTGGCACGTTTCCGCCTTTTACCCCACTTATAAAATGCTCAACCGGCCCCGTACCCCGGCTGCGACCCTGCAGCGGGCCCGCCGCCTCGGCCTGGAGGCCGGCCTGCGCTATGTCTACACCGGCAATCTCCCCGGCGATGAGGGTGAGAAGACCTACTGTTACCGCTGTGGGGCCGTGGTCATCGACCGGGTGGGGTTCCGCATCCGCCAGAACCTTCTGAAACATGGCGCCTGCGCACACTGCGGAGCCGTCATTGATGGGGTCTGGGAATAGGATGGTCAGTGGTTAGTGGTCAGTGATTAGGAAGGAGAGATCACCGGGCACTTCAGGGTCGCCACACGGCGGGCAAAGCCAACTTTCTATAATCTGCCTACTGCCCTCCGCCTACCGCCTACCGCCTACTGCCCTCCGCCTACCGCCTACCGCCCTCCGCCTACTGCCTACTGCCCTCCGCCCTGGGGGCCAGGCGGGATCGGGCTGGGGTTTCAGCACGGTCCCGCCGGCAGCAGGGGTTAACTGGTCTTGATCTCGATCTTCCGGGGTTTGGCCTTTTCCACCTTGGGCAGGGTCAGGCGCAGCACCCCATCTTTCATGGTCGCCTCAATGCGGTGCTGGTCCACCAATTGGCCCAGGGTGAATTCCCGGAAGAAATTGCCCACCTCGTATTCCTGCACCAGGAGCTGTTCCTGCTCACCCCAGGGTGGGGCAATCTCGCCGCTCAGGGTCAATTGGTTATCCTTCACATCGATGGTCACCTTGTCGGCCGGCACGCCGGGCATATCCGCCAGGACCACGATGGCTTCTTCCGTTTCATAGATATCCACCGCCGGCAGGAAGACCCGACCGGGTTTAGTGGTCTCGCTCTTTACCGGCGCCGTTTCTTTGGCCTTGGGCTGCAGTTCCTTCTCCGTCATAGTGTTGCCCTCCTGTTAGGCGCTCTTCACGGCGATCTGCTTAGGTTTGATCTCTTCGGGTTTGGCCAGGATAACGGTCAGGACGCCGTCCTTGAAGACCGCTTCCACTTTGGCGGGATCCAACCGTTCGGGCAGCCGCACCACCCGGCGGAAGGAGCCGGCCTCCCGCTCCCGGCGGTGGTAGCCCACGACCTTCTCCTCAGTGGGAATCTTCCGCTCCCCGCGCAGGATGAGGCGGTTGTCCTCCAGGGTGATGTCAATATCTTCGGGTTTGACGCCGGCCAATTCGGCCCGCACATAGACGTGATCTTTGTCCTCGGAGATGTTGAGTAGGGGGAAGACACCGGCCCGCCGGCGATAGCGTTCCGGACCGAAACCGAAGGCCCGCTCCCAGAGGCGGTCCATTTCCCGCCGCAGTTGGTCCAATTCCCGCAGTGGCTCCCAGGACGGCTCAAAGGTATACCACGGCATATCTTTACACCCTCCTTTACGTTATATGCCTTTTAGTCATTGATTTGTTTTGGTATTTACCATTGTAGTAAGCACGGCTGAAAGGGCCGTCAAGGGGTGTCCTGGTGACAGGGTCAGAAATATTTGGCGGAAGGATCAAGTGGAGGGCAGGCGGCGGCGGGAGGTCTCGCCGGTCAGGGCCGGCAGGACCAGGGCCAGGGTGTCGGGGCTCACCTGCAGCTGCTCATAGGCGGAGAAGCCGGCTTCCCGGATGGCTTGCCGCCGCCAGTAGTGGTCGCGCTCCGGGTCCCGGGAGTCATAGCCCACCTCATAGTAGACCCGGTCGATCTGGGCGGTGGCCAAGAGTTTGATGCACACGTAGCAGGGTTCCAGGGTGACGTAGAGGGTGGCGCCCTTGATGGCCACCCCATGTCGGGCCGCCTGGGCGATGGCGTTGGCTTCAGCATGGGAGGCCCGGCAGAAGTTGTATTTATCTGCGTCCGGCACCTTGAGGGCGCGGCGGTGGCAGTAGGGACGGCCGTCTGGCAGGAGCTGGTCCGTGCAATGGGGCGCGCCGGGCATGGAGCCGTTGTAGCCGGTGGCCAAGATCTGCCGGTCCTTCACCAGCACCGCGCCGGTGGGCCGGGAGTTGCAGGTAGATCGGGTGCTCACCAGCTTGGCGATGAGCATGAAGTATTCATCCCAGGAGGGGCGCATGGCATAGTGGTCAGTGGTCAGTGGTTAGTTGTCAGTGCTCTAGCAGGGTGTTGAAAACGTGTCTGTAGGGGAGGGGGCCAGGGGACACAGCCTTCTGCCCCCATTCTTACAAGCCCTCCCCCAACCCCCATGGCAGCTTTTGGCGACGCCAAAAGCTGAAAATTAGTGATATCTTCCCCCTATCAGCTGTAGCTGGAAGTTTTTCAACCGCCTGCCAGGAAAAATGACTACGATTCTCCCCCTTGGAGGAAGCGGTCTTCCCTGGCCTGCCTCTATACTCCGGCGGTTGCGGTTACTTTTTGGCCGCCTCTTTGATAAAGACTCCGTGTTGGCCGAACTCGGCAAAGACCAGCTTGCCCTCTTTCAGGACACCCAGGTGCTCACTGCCATCGGGGTTAATGACTTTGACGCCGTCCTTGGTAAGCTCCCACTTGCCACCGGTGGAGGTTTTATCTGGCCGGAATTCCACCCACAGGTCGGGCAGGGTGGTACTCTGCCACCTGCCGATGATGTCGCTTTCTGAAGGGCCCTGGGCGCAAGACGACAGGAGGATGGCCAGAGTCAGCACGGCGAGGATGAGACGAAGAGCCTTGGGGATCATGTTTTACTCCTTTGAGGGCAAAAAGTCTGCCTGACTGACGGCCTAGCGGCGAGGCAGTGGACAGGTTTGGGGCAGTCGGGGCTGAAAGCGCTCCGGGCCGGCAAGCACGGGCCGGCCGATCTTCTGGGCCAGGCCGGTGAGCATACCGGCAAAGATATAGTGATGGAGCGGGTAGACCGCATACCAATAGAGTATACCCCCCAGGCCCCTGGGAAGGAAACGGGAGATCTCCTGGATCTCCACCTGATCCGGAGCCACCGGCGTCAGGTTGAATTCCAGCACCGCCTCACCCGGGAGCTTCATTTCGGCCAACAACAACAAGCGGCGTTCCGGTTCCACTTCCAGGACCCGCCAGAAATCCACGGTATCCCCGACGAGCAGCTGGACGGGATGGCGGCGGCCGTGACGGAGGCCGCTGCCGCCCAGGAGTCGGTCCACCACCCCCCGGAGGCGCCACCAGGAATCACCGAAAAAGTAGCCGGTATCACCACCGATCCGGACCAGTTGGTCCCAGGCCTCCGCCGGCGTGGCCCGCAGACGCACCCGGTGGCCGCTGGCCAGGACCGTGCCGCCGGCGTAAGGGGTATCCCCACAGTAGACCCATTCTGGCGGCAGAGGCCCGCCGGCATCGGCCCAACAGGTCTCCACCTGCTGCATGCGGATCTTCTCCAAGGCCAGCCGGATGGTTTCCCGGCAGGTGAGGAGTTTTTGGGGGATGATCTCCCGGATGCGATTCTCCGTGCAGACCACCGGATTGCGCAGGCCGGCCGCCAGAGGTTGGGCGATGGCCGCCGGCACCGGCGTCACCAGATGGATCCAGAGGTTGCTCAGTTTGGGGGTGAGGACCGGTACGGGGATGATCAGGCGCCGGGGCAAACCGGCCTCTTCCGCATAGATCCGGAAGAGCTGCTCATAGGTGACGATATCCGGACCACCGATGTCAAAGGTCTGCCCCAGGACTTCATCGTGTTCCAGGCAGCCCTGCAGGTAATTCAGGACATTGCTGATGGCGATGGGCTGCACCGGATTGCGCACCCAGCGGGGGGTAGTCATGACGGGCAGGCGGTCCACCAGGTAACGGAGGATCTCAAAGGAGGCGCTGCCCGAACCCAGGATCATGGCGGCCCGGAGGAACGTCGTGGGCACCGGGCCGCTTTGCAGGATGCGGGCCACTTCGGTGCGGGAGCGCAGGTGTTCGCTGAGATTGGGATCGTCGGGCTGGCCCAGGCCGCCCAGATAGATGATCCGCTGCAGACCGGCCTGGGCCGCAGCCTCCACCATATTCCGGGCTCCCTGCCGGTCCGCCTCCGTATAGGTGTCCGGCGCGGCGATCATGGAGTGGACCAGGTAGAAGGCCGCCCAGCAACCCTGGGCCGCCTTGATCAGGGAGGGGGCGTCCAACACATCCCCTTGGGCCAGCTCCACATTGGGATGGTCCGCCCACGGCCGGCATTGCAGTTTCTTCACCGACCGGCCCAAGGCCCGCACCCGATAGCCGGCCTGGAGCAGCTGCGGAATCAACCGGCCGCCCACGTAGCCGGTGGCTCCGGTAACCAGCACAGGTTCAGACCGCATCATTCCCTCTTCCCGGGTTGCTCCTGGACACAGCCGCAGGTGGAGACCATCACCCAATCCTGTTGTTCCTGGGGCGACAGTTGCAGGTATTCCTCCTCGCTGAGGAGGAACTCGGGGGGCAGATAGTTCATGTCTTCTTCACAGAGACACCCGCGGCCATAGCAATGCTCGCAATTTTTGGGGACATACACCCGCATGGAGAACTCCTTGATAGACTGGATAGGCTGCATTATACCATATTCAGGGCCGCGGCGAAACGCCCGGCAAACCCGCCCCCTTTCCTACGAAGACGTTTGCAACACCCGGCTAGCAGGGTGTTGAAAAAGTGCTCGTAGGGGAGGGGGCCAAAGGGCACAGCCCCCTGCCCCCTCCCCCAACCCCAATGGCAGCATTTGGCTACGCCAAAAGCTGAACTATAGGGATATCCTCCCACCATCGAATATGGTAGGGAGTTTTTCAACAGCCGGCTAGGTGTCGTAGCGGGCGGCGATGGGCATGCGACGACCGCTGCCGAAGGCCTTGGAGGTCACCTTCAGCCCTGGCGCCGCTTGCCGGCGTTTGTATTCATTGCGATCCACGGTCTGCAGCACCCAGCGCACCACCTGGGGATCAAAGCCCCGGGCGACAATGTCGGCGTAGACCAGACCCTCATGGATATAGTATTCCAGGATCTGATCCAGGATCTCATAGGGCGGCAGGGTATCCTGATCGGTCTGGTTCGGCCGCAGTTCGGCGGAGGGGGCCTTGGTGATGATCTCCCGGGGGATGATCTCCTCCTCCCGGTTGATGTAGTGGGCCAGGGCATAGACCATGGTCTTGGGCACGTCCGAGATGACCGCCAGGCCGCCGCTCATATCCCCATAGAGGGTGCAGTAGCCCACCGCCAGTTCGCTCTTATTGCCCGTGGACAGGACCAGATAGCCATATTTGTTGGAAAAGGCCATGAGAATGTTGCCCCGGATCCGGGCCTGGATGTTTTCCAAGGAGACATCCAGCTCGTCCACGGGAAACTGCGCCGCCAGGGCCTGCAGGTAGGCCTGATAGATGGGGGTGATGGGTATGGTGACGGTCTTGACCCCCAGGTTGGCCCCCAGTCGTTGGGAATCCACGATGCTCCCCCGGGAGGAATACAGCGACGGCATGATCACCCCCAGGACATTTTCCCGGCCCACGGCCCGGCAGGCCAGATAGCAGGTCAGGGCCGAGTCGATACCCCCGGACAGGCCCACCACCGCCCGCCGGAAGCCACATTTCCGCAGATAATCCCCCAGCCCCAGGATGAGGGCATCATGCACCGAAGCGATCTGGTCCAAGGGCTGGAAGACCAGAGTGGGGCCAGGCCGGCCCAGGTCCACGGTCTCCACGGCCTCCACAAAGGCGGGCAGTTGTTTGAGGAGCTCCCCCCGCTCATCCAACACCAGACTGTTGCCGTCAAAGATGAGTTCGTCATTGCCGCCCACCTGGTTGACATAGATCAGCGGTAGGTGGTGGTCGAGACAGTGCTGCCGGAAGAGCTGGTGGCGGAGCGCATCCTTGCCACAGGTGAAGGGCGAAGCAGAGATGTTCACCAGTATCGTGGCGCCCCGGCTGGCCAGTTCTTGGATGGGGTTGACGGCATACAGGCTGCAGGCATGTTTCTCCCGATGGTGGAACCAGGCATCCTCGCAGACCGACAGCCCCAGGACCTGATCCTGGCAAGGGAATACCTGCAGGCCCGGCGCCGCAGCGAAGTAGCGGGTTTCGTCAAACACGTCATACGTGGGCAAAAGGGATTTGGCCTGATACCGTCGCTCTCCCTGGCGGATGAGGACCGCAGCATTGTAGAGAGGCTTGCCGCAGGGCTGATCCGAAGGGATGGGAGCCCCGATCACCAGCCCGGTCTGAGGGTATGACCGGGAGAGGAGCGTCAGACGATCCAAGGCTTCCCCTACTGCGGCGATGAGGGAAGCCTTGTCCAACAGATCCCGGGGCGGGTAGCCCACTAAAAAAAGCTCGGGAAAAATGATAAGATCCGTGCTACCGGCCAACTTCTCATAGAGTGCGCCGGCCTTCTGTAGATTGCCGGCCACATCGCCGACCACGGGATTGAGTTGGGCAAGGCTGATTTTCATGATCCTGAAACCGCCAGCACATAATCTGTCTGCAGGGTAGCACAGTCTGGGGATCTTGTCACCACCCGGTTAATCTGCCGGGGGAGACTTAATAAAAGATAACCTTCTGCCGATACACCTGCTAAGATAGATTTCCCCATCTTTTCTGCTATAATGATCTGCCAAGGAGGTCATCGGCAGGGACAGAAGGAAGGGTTTTTCCTGAAAAACGTTCCGCCTCTCCGGCCCGGACCCTGGTTCCACCTTAGCCGGGTGTTGATGAAGTATTCTTCAAGGGCAGGGGACTGTGCTCCCCCTACGAACACTTTTTCAACACCTTGTCAGGTCCAGCGACCAGGCCGAGGTGTTGCCGATCACCCAGGGGCATGTGGCTGCGTAGTGAGACAGTCGGGCGGAGGTTTTACCCTCCCCTCCACCGCCAGCCGCCCGAAACAATGGAATGTGCTGATATGCAAAATGCCGAACAGATACTCCAGTTTTTACCCATGGCCGTCATTCTTTTGGATGGCTTAGGCCGTTTCCTGGATGCCAATGCCGCGGCCTGTCAGCTTTTTAAACTTGACTGTCAGAATCACCGAGGCAAAATGCATCAAGCGGTCCTGCCTGACCTGAATGGGGCCAATTGTAGCCCCTCCCCGGGAGAACCTTCTGATGATGTTCCTCACTACCCCTTGGGGTTTTTTCAAGACGGTAAGATCGTCCTGACCTCCCGAGGAGAAAAACTCTTTTGCCGCAGCATCTACCTGCCTGCCGCGACCCCTGAGGCTGGTCGGATTATCTTGCTGGTGGAGGATATGAGCGACAACCGGAATCTGGCGGGGAGAGTGCTGGAGGAAGAACGCCTCATGGGCGTCACCGAGATCGGCAACACCCTGGCCCATAAACTCAACCAATACCTCCAGGTCATCATGGGTTATATCAGTTTGATGACCCTGGAAATGGATCCGGAGCACGCCTTCTGCGAATACCTCAACAAGATCCTGGAGCAGTTGGAAAACATCCGCCGGACGACCTACATGCTCTCCAATATCCACCATTACGCGGTCATCGAGCGGCCGGACGGCCGCCGGATGTTCGATTTGGAGCAGGCCATCCTGGAAGCTCCCTCCGTTTCCCTTGACCATTCCTGAGCGGCGGCCGGACGCCGGCCAAACTGCATGTTTGCCGGCGCCCGCCAGCCGCTCCACGATCTCC
>FWPV01012647.1_pt1 | contig 12958 bp, 11 predicted proteins | sample 2228371 | NCBI WGS metagenome assembly FWPV01 (sample SAMEA103939776, study PRJEB20133) | metagenome | reverse complement strand
GATCGCCGCTGCCGTCGCCAGCGCACTGGCCGTGCCGGCCTTCACCGCTCAAGCCGAAGAACCGGCCAGCCCGCACACCTTCACCGGCAACGTTGGCCTGTTCAGTCAGTACGTGTTCCGCGGCATCAGCCAGACCAACGAAGACCCGGCACTGCAGGGCGGTTTCGACTACTCGCACGCCAGCGGCTTCTACCTCGGCACCTGGGCATCGAACATTTCGTGGCTCAAGGACGCTCCGGCAGGCGTTGATCCGGCCTACTCCAGCTCCAGCATGGAAATCGACGTCTACGGCGGCTACCGCGGCGCCTTCGGCGAAACCGGCATCGGCTACGACGTCGGTCTGCTGCAGTACATCTACCCGGGTGACCGCAACCCCGGCATCACCAAGGCCGACACGCTCGAAGCCTACGCCGCCCTCACCTGGAGCTTCCTGAGCGCCAAGTACTCGTACAGCCTGGGCGACACCTTCGGTGTGAACAACTCGTCGGGCACCTGGTACCTCGACCTCTCGGCCAACTACCCGATCACCGAAGCCCTGACGCTGAACCTGCACTATGGCATCCAGGACTTCAGCGGCTCGACCGCGGGCGTGAAGAACGACGACTTCGCCTCCTATGAAGACTGGAGGATCGGCCTGTCGTACGCCCTTCCGCAAGGCTTCACGGTCGGCGCCTTCTACACCGACACCAGCATGAACACCACGGAAAAGGCCTTCTACACCAATCTCAAGGGCAAGTACCTGGGTGACGACCAGTACGTAGTGTTCCTGTCCAAGACGTTCTGATTCAAAAACGCTTCACGGTATCTGCCAGGGGAATGTCATGAAACTAGTCACAGCCATCATCAAGCCTTTCAAGCTTGACGAAGTACGCGAGGCACTTTCGGCCATCGGCGTGCAGGGCATCACCGTTACCGAGGTGAAAGGTTTCGGTCGCCAGAAAGGTCACACCGAGCTGTACCGGGGTGCCGAGTACGTCGTCGATTTCCCGCCCAAGGTGAAGATCGAGGCTGCAGTCAGCGACGAGCTGGTCGACAGCGTGGTCGAAGCCATAGAAAAGTCTGCCAGCACCGGCAAGATCGGTGACGGCAAGATTTTCGTTTTCGATCTGGAACAGGTCGTCCGCATCCGCACCGGTGAAACCGGCGTTGATGCGCTTTAAGGGAGAACACAAGATGAAACGTTTCCTGGGCATCCTGTGCGCAACCTTGGCTATCGGCCTGGCTGTGCCTGTCATGGCAGAAGATCCCCCGGCAGCTCCGGCTGTCGTCACCGAAGAAGCAGCGGCTGCACCGGCGGATGCGGCAGTTGAAGCACCGATGGCGGCGGAAGCTGCGCCGGCCGAGGCAGCCGCAGAAGCTGCACCGGCTGAAGAAGTGAAGGCGGCGGTGCACAAGGGCGACATCGCCTGGATGCTGGTCGCCACCATCATCGTGCTGTTCATGGCCCTGCCCGGCCTGGCACTGTTCTACGGCGGCATGGTGCGCGCCAAGAACATGCTGTCGGTGCTGATGCAGGTCATGGTGGTGTTTTCGCTGATCGGCATCCTGTGGATCGTCTATGGCTACAGCCTCGCCTTCACCGAGGCGACGCCGTTCATCGGTTCGCTGGACAAGCTGTTCCTCAGCGGTGTGACGGTTGATTCCCTGTCCGACACGTTCAGCGCGGACGTGAAGATTCCGGAATATCTGTTCATCGTGTTCCAGCTGACGTTTGCCGGCATCACCGCCGCGCTGATCGTCGGATCGTTCGCCGAGCGGGTGAAGTTCTCCGCGGTGCTGCTGTTCAGCGTGCTGTGGTTCACCTTCTCCTACATCCCGATCGCTCACATGGTGTGGGGCGCCGGCGGTTACCTGCTGGGTCATGGCGCGCTGGACTTCGCGGGCGGCACCGTGGTGCACATCAATGCCGGTGTGGCCGGTCTGGTGGGTGCCTACATGGTCGGCAAGCGCATCGGCTACGGCAAGGAATCGATGGCGCCGCATTCGCTGGTGCTGACGATGGTCGGTGCGTCGATGCTGTGGGTGGGCTGGTTCGGCTTCAACGCCGGCTCCAACCTCGAAGCGAACGCCGGTACGGTGCTCGCCGCACTCAACACCATGGTTGCCGCAGCTGCAGGCATCGTGGCGTGGGTGGCTGCGGAAGCCGTGTTCAAGGGCAAGCCGTCGATGCTCGGTGCAGCTTCGGGTTCGATCGCCGGTCTGGTGGCGATTACGCCGGCCTGCGGTACGGTCGGCCCGATCGGCGCGCTGGTCATCGGTCTGCTGGCGGGCGTGATCTGCCTGTGGGGCGTCAATGGCCTCAAGCACATGCTTGGCGCGGATGATTCGCTCGACGTGTTCGGCGTACATGGTGTCGGCGGCATCGTCGGTGCTGTTCTGACCGGCGTGTTCACCGCACCGTCGCTCGGCGGAACCGGTGCCGATGACTTCTCGATCGGTTCGCAGGTCACCGTCCAGGTGATGAGCGTCGTGATCACGATCATCTGGTCGGCTGTCGTGTCCTTCATCGCCTTCAAGCTGGTGGATATCTTCATCGGCCTGCGGGTACCGGAAGACGAAGAGCGCGAAGGTCTGGACGTGACTGCGCATGGTGAAACCGCCTACCGCATCTGAACCGCACACTCTCTCCTCTGCAAAGTTCGGGCACCTTCGGGTGCCCGTTTTTTTTCGGGTGCGACCCCTGTCACGGAAAGTTCGTGCGATGGCGCGGGCAGTGTTCGAAATCGCACGGAATACCGGGCGATCGCGGCGATATTCTGGGCTTTGTCCGCGGCCGGACCACGCGACACTCAGCCCCTGATGCGTTCGAGGAAGAATCACCATGCCGACTCCAGTCAATCGATTCCTGCGCGCCGGACGCCGATCTGCAACCCGGCAGGCCACGCCGCTGTGCGCCGTGGCGGCCGTTGCATCCATGGCAGCCGGCCTGCCGACCGGCATCACGCTGGCGCTCGGCGGGCTGGCGATCGTCAGCTATGTGCTCCGACCCGCGCCGACCGTACAGATCTGAACGCCCGTGGCGCCGCCACAGCGGGCCGTGACGCCAACCGCCCCGGACCGGCAGGCCACATGTCCTGTACATCGACTGCCGCCTCTGATGCGTTGATCGTCCCATTCATGTCGAAGGTTCGTCAGCCGGGTTAGCATCGCGGCCGATGCACCGCGCGGCGCAGCCCGGCGCCGACGTTCAGTCAAGGATGAGGACGCTTGTGAACACTTTTGCCGCACACCTGCTGGCGGGACTGATTGCCCTGACGGCAAGCGGTCTGGCTGCGGCCGGCTCCGCTGCCGCCAACGACCCCCCTGTTGCAGAGGCTGATGCCTTCCCGGCCGAGGAACGCGATCGGCTTCGCCAGCGCGCCAGCGATCTGAAGAATCAGGCACGCGAACTGCGGCGCAAGGCCGATGCCGATCGGGCGGCCGCGGACGCGCTCTGCTGGCAGCGCACGCTGGTGTCGTCCTGCATCGAAGAAGCGGATGAAGCCCTGCGCCTTCGCGTGACCGACGCGCGCAAGCTCGAGCTGGAGGCGCGCGACATCGAACGGGACGTGCGCACGCGGTCCGCGCAGGCGCGCCGGGCGGAGAAGCAGCGGACCGCCGATGAACGCCGGCTGAAGTCGATCGAAATGAGCGTCAAGACGCGAGAAACCGAGCAGGCGCTGTCGCGGCAGCGCGAGCAGGAAGCAAGGGAGCGCGCGCAGAAGGACGCCGACGCGGAAGCACGCGCACGGCTGAAGGCACAGGACGCCGCCCGGAAGGATGCCGAACAGGCCGCCGGACGACAACGCGAGGACGCCCGCGCCGCCCAACGTGCGGCAGACCAGCGGCGCCACGCCGACAAGATCGACGAACGGGTGCGCCGGAAGGAAGCGCAGCGCCTGCAGCGCGAAGCCGAAGCGGCCGCCAAGGCCGCGGCTCAGCCTCAGCCCGCGCAGTAGCGGTCAGCGCGGCGGCGGGGTATGACCGGTTGCGGCGTGATGCGTGCCGGCGGCGGCATGATGATGCAGCGCTGCGTGGTCCGGCTCGTGCGGCAGACGATGGCCCACCCATTGCGGCAGCAGTGAGCCGACGATCATTCCGGTTGCGCTGACCGCCAGACCGATCAGCTGGGCCGGCACCGCACTGGCCTCGCCGACCAGCACCTCGATCAGCAACCATGACCCGAGGCCGCCGATGATCGCGGCCAGCGCGCCCTGGGTGGTGGCGCGCTTCCAGTAGATGCCGGCGACGAGCGGCACGAAGGCGGTGGCCAGCGTCACCTTGTAGGCGTTCTCGACCATTTCGAAAATGCCCGCTTCGGAATTCAGCGCCACCACCAGCACGATGCCGGCGAAGCCGACGATGGCACCGCGCATGACGAACAGCAGCTGGCGATCACCCATCCGCGGGTAGAAACCCTTGACGATGTTTTCCGCGAAGGTGACCGACGGTGCCAGCAGCGTGGCGGACGAACAGCTCATGATGGCCGACAGCACCGCACCGAAAAACAGGATCTGCGCGATCAGCGGCGTGTGCTGCATGACCAGCGTCGGCAGCACGCGCTGCGAATCCTCCTCGATCAGCGCGTTGAAGGTGCCGGGGTCGATCAGCGTCGCCGAATAGGCGATGAACATCGGCACGAAGCAGAAGCCGAAGTAGATCGATGCACCGAGCACCGAGCCGCCGATCGCGACCTTCGCGCTCTTCGCCGATGTGATGCGCTGGAACACGTCCTGCTGCGGGACGGAGCCCAGCATCATGGTCAGCCAGGCACCGAGGAAGGTGATCCACAGCCACGGATCGGCCGGCGGAAAGAAGTCGAGCTTGCCGGCGGCCGACGCGTGGTCGATGACCGGTGCCACCCCCCCGGTCAGGCCGCTGATGACGTAGGCGATGTAGAGCAGGCCGCCCATCGACACCGCCATCTGCACGAAATCCAGAATGGCCACCGAGAACATGCCGCCGAAGGTGGTGTAGGTCAGCACGATGAGGGCACCGAGCACCATGCCGGTTTCCTGACTGACCGCGCCATCGGTCACCATGAAGAAGATGAGGCCCATGGCCTTGATCTGCGCCGCCACCCAGCCCAGATAGGACACGACGATGCACAGCGACGTGATGACTTCGACGGTACGGTTGTAGCGCAGGCGATAGTAGTCGCCGACGGTCATGATGTTCAGCCTGTACAGCTTGGTCGAATAGAAGATGCCGGCGATGATCAGGCACATCGATGCGCCGAACGGATCGGCGACCACGCCGCCGAGGCCTTCGGTGACGAACTGCGCCGACACCCCGAACACCGCCTCGGCACCGAACCAGGTGGCGAATACCGTGGCCGTCACCACCGGCAGCGGCAGGCTGCGGCCCGCAACGGCGAAATCCCTGGCGTTATGGACCCGTGTCGCGGCGTACAGACCGATGCCGACCGACACCATCAGATAGAGCACTACGAACCAGATCAGCATGCACGCCCCGGAGCAACATTTCACGGCGCGGCACGACACCGCGCAGGCTCAATGATAACGGCGCACAACCCTTGCGGGCACTGGATTTGCGGGGTTTTCGCTCAGGCGTCGAGGCGCCGCGGCGGCAGCATGGGCAGACCGGCGAGAGCGGTCATCTCCAGCACCACCAGACCATCGACGCGCAGGCCCGACAGATGCATGCGCAGATGGGTCACCAGCGCACTGCGTAAGGTTTCGTCGACACCGAACAGGCGATCGGGCACCGACAGCGTGACGCGCGGCTGAGCCGCCTCGATATGCCAGCCCAGCGCACCGGCCAGCACGCCGGAGCAGGCGTCGATGACGATGTTGCCGACCTCCGCGAGTGCGTCCTGTTCGAGTTCGCCCGGTTCGGCAACATCACCCGGCAGACCGAGCATGCGCCTCACCAGCGCCAGACCCCCGATCTGCGGCAGCACCAGCATGGCTTCGGCGCCGCAACCGTCGGTGGTGCGCATGCGCTGGGCAACGCCGCACAGGCAGCTGTCGAGGCTGGCCAGGCAGAGATCGAGACGGGCGCGGTCGGCCAGTTCGACATGCGAAACCGACATGCCGACCTGCTCGGACACGATCTGCGTGAAGGTGGACGCGGCACCATGCACCGATCGGCTCATCGAGCCGGCCAGTTCGCCGAATGCCTTCATGTGTGGAGGAATCATGCTCCCGCCCCTGCGCTGCCCCGTACAAGCCCCGCCGCCGCTACCGTGGTCGTTTTCATCGTTGGCATCTCCCGGTATGAACAGGGGCTAACGACTTTCGTGGCGACATCTTTAGGGAAGACATCCCGAGCGCAGCTCAGGCGAAGGCGTGCCACACCTCGAAGCCGATCAGCAGCGCGACCAGCAGGCACAGGAACTGTATCCAGCGCAGTTGCCGGCGGCTGCGCTGTTCGAGATCGACCGCCTCCTGGCGCACGTCCTGCGCGGCAGACTGGCTCAACACCTTGTGCGCCAGCCGCGGCAACTCCGGCATCATCATCGCCCACGCCGGCGCCTCGTCGAGCAGCTTGCGGCGCAGCGCGCGCCAGCCGACCTGTTCGCTCATCCAGCGTTCCAGAAAGGGCTTGGCGGTTTTCCACAGGTCCAGCTCCGGGTCGAGCTGGCGCCCCAGACCTTCGATGTTGAGCAGGGTTTTCTGCAGCAGCACCAGCTGCGGCTGGATTTCGACATTGAACCGGCGCGACACCTGGAACAGCCGCAGCAGCGTGCGGCCGAACTCGATTTCCTTCAGCGGCTTGTCGAAGATCGGCTCGCACACGGCACGGATCGACGCCTCGAACTCATCCACCCGGGTACCGCGCGGCACCCAGCCGGCATCGACGTGCGCCTGCGCCACACGCTTGTAGTCACGCTGGAAGAACGCGAGGAAGTTCTGCGCCAGGTAGTTCTTGTCCACATCGGTCAGCGTACCCATGATGCCGAAGTCGAGTGCGATGTACTGGCCGTCGGGCGCGACGAAAATGTTGCCCGGGTGCATGTCGGCGTGGAAGAAGCCATCGCGGAACACCTGGGTGAAGAAGATTTCTACACCGGCGCGCGACAGCGCCGCCATGTCGACACCCTGGGCACGCAGCGCGTCGGTGTGCGAAATCGGCAGCCCGTACATGCGCTCCATCACCATAGCGGTGGGGCCGCAGAAGTCCCAGTACACCTCGGGCACGGCGAGCAGCGGGGAATCGCGGAAGTTGCGGCGCAGCTGCGAACAGTTCGACGCCTCGCGCATCAGGTCGAGTTCGTCGCCCAGATGCTTGGAAAACTCGGCCACCACCTCGCGCGCCTTCAGCCTGCGTCCTTCCGACCACACCCGTTCCAGCAGGCCGGCGGCGGTTTCCATCAGCAGGATGTCATTGGCGATGATGTGTTCGATGCCGGGGCGCAGCACCTTGACCGCGACATCCTCGCCATTCGGCAGCACCGCGAAATGCACCTGCGCCACCGATGCCGACGCCACCGGCCGGGTTTCGAAGCTGCGGAACACCTGGTCCAGCGGCTTGCCGTAGAAGGCCTCGAGCCGGGCGATCGCCTGTTCGGACGGGAAGGGCGGCACGCGATCCTGCAGCTTGGCCAGTTCGTCGGCGATGTCCGGTGGCAGCAGGTCGCGCCGCGTCGACAGCATCTGGCCGAACTTGACGAAAATCGGGCCGAGCGCCTCCAGCGCTTCGCGCAGCCTGACGGCGCGCGGGTCGGTGAAGCGCCGACCCAGCCGGGTGACGCGCAGCAGACCGGCAAAGCGCAGCTTGCTGCCGGCGTCGAGCAGCATCTGGTCCAGCCCGAACCGCAGGCTCACCGTGAGGATCTTGAGCAGTCGCAGCCAGCGCATGCGGCTCAGCCCTCGGCCGCACGTTGCGGCGCAGGAACAGACGGTCTGGGGGGTTGAAACCTCATGTTTCGGGGACTCGACAGCGGCGTGCGGAGCGCGCACTGTACAAGAAGCACCGCCACGCCGGAAGCGGCTTTCCGGGCTGAATGCGGGCTCGCGCTATACTTCGCGGTCTTCAAATGCACTTGCGCATCGCGCTTCCGTTTCACTCATGACCCCCGAACTGCGCCGAGAACTGACCCGTCTGCTGCATGCCGCACTGGCCAGTGTGGCGCCCGACATCGCGCCACCCGACATTCTTCTTGATCGTCCGAAGCAGGCTTCGCACGGCGACCTCGCCTGCAACGTCGCACTGCAGCTGGCCAAGGCGCTGAAACAGAATCCGCGCGTCATCGCCGAACGCATCGTGCGAGAACTGCCGCCATCGCGCATCGTCGAGCGTGCCGAAGTGGCCGGTGCCGGTTTCATCAATTTCTTCTTCAGCGCATCGGTCAAGCAGGCCATCGTCGGCCGCATCCTGAGCGAAGGCGAACGCTACGGCCGCTCGGACACCGGCGCCGGCAAAAAGGTGCAGGTCGAGTTCGTGTCGGCCAATCCGACCGGGCCGCTGCATGTCGGCCACGGTCGCGGTGCCGCCTACGGCTCGGCGCTGTGCAACCTGCTCGACGCTGCCGGCTACGCGGTCACGCGAGAGTTTTACGTCAATGACGCCGGTCGCCAGATGGACATCCTCGCCGTGTCGGTGTGGCTGCGCTACATGGAAACGCAGGGTGCGGCGGTGAAATTTCCGGCCGACGGCTACCGCGGCGACTATGTGCGCGACATCGGCGCGGAATTGTTCATCCAGCAGGGCACCCGCCTGAACCGTCATACGGCCGAACTGCCCGACGCCTCGGTCGCCGGCGATACCGCCGATGCCATGCTCGACGCACTGATCGCCCATGCCAAGACCACGCTGGGCGAGGACTGGTGGACCGTGCATCGCTACGCGCTCGACGCCATGCTGGCCGACCAGCGCAACGATCTGGGCGAGTTCCGCGTGCATTACGACGTGTGGTATCCGGAACAGTCGCTGCACAGCAACGGTGCCGTGGACCGCGCGGTGAAACGCCTGCAGGACGCCGGCTACCTGTACGAACAGGACGGTGCGCTGTGGTTTCGCTCGACCCGCTTCGGTGACGAGAAGGACCGCGTCGTGCGGCGCGACAATGGCGCCTACACCTATTTCGCGTCCGACATCGCCTATCACGCGGAAAAGTTCGCGCGCGGCTTCGACCTGGTGATCGACGTCTGGGGCGCCGACCACCACGGCTACATTCCGCGCGTGAAGGGTGCGCTGGCCGCGCTCGGCGAAAACCCGGACAAGCTGGAAATCGCGCTGGTGCAGTTCGCCGTGCTGTATCGCGGCGGCGAGAAGGCGGCCATGGGCAAGCGCTCGGGCGACTTCGTCACGCTGCGCGACCTGCGTGCCGAAGTCGGCAACGATGCGGCGCGTTTCTTCTACGTGCTGCGCAAGAGCGACCAGCACCTCGATTTCGACCTCGATCTCGCCAAATCCGAGTCGAACGACAATCCGGTCTATTACATACAGTATGCGCACGCCCGCATCTGCTCGGTGCTGCGCGAGGCGGTGGCCAATCACGCGCTCGACCTGTCGCTGCTGCCCGGCATCCCGTTCGATGCGCTCACCGGCGAGCGCGAACTGCTGCTGGCCCAGCGTCTGGCCGAGTTTCCGGACGTGATCACCCAGGCGGTGGCCGACCGTGCGCCGCACTCGGTCGCCTTCTACCTGCGCGACGTGGCGTCCGATTTCCACGCCTTCTACAACGCCTCGCGCATGCTGGTCGACGATCTGGCGGTGCGTGAAGCCCGTCTTGCGCTGGCCGCCGCCACGCGGCAGGTCATCGCCAACGGGCTCTCGCTGCTCGGCGTGTCTGCACCGGAATCGATGTAATGGCCAAGGCTGCGCAAAAGAAGGCGCCCGCGCGCAAACATCGCGGCGGCACGGTGGTCGGCATCTTCATCGGCCTGGTACTGGGCGTGGTGCTGTGCGCCGGGGTGATGTGGTACATCAACGGCTCGGCGCTGCCGCTGCAGTTGCGTGAAGCGGCGCCCGCGGCGGCTGCAACGGGGAGCGAACCGGTCGCCCTGCCCGGCAAACCGGGTGACAAGCCCCCGGCGAAGCCGCGCTTCGACTTCTATGAAATCCTGCCCGGCAGTCAGAGCGCACAGCCTGCGCCGGCCCGGACACCGCCTGCGGCAGCACCGACGCCACCCGAAGACAGCCCGGCGCCCGCGGTCGCGCCGGCACCGGCAGCCACCCAGGAATCGCTGGTTCTGCAGGCCGGCGCCTTCTCGTCGGAAGAAGAAGCCGACAACCTGCGCGCCCGTCTTGCGTTGATGGGTCTGGAGTCGAACGTGCAGACCCATGCCGTCGCCGGCAAGGGCACGCTGTACCGCGTACGGCTCGGCCCGTTCGCCAGTCCGGACGACATGAGCCGGGTCCGTGCCGAACTGGCCCAGAACGGGATCGATACTTCGCTTGTCCGATGAGCGGACTTGCCATGCATACACAGGAGACAGCATGAAATTCGGATTCAAGCAGATTGCCGCGCTGGCCTTCGCCGGCTTCATGGCCGGCGGCGTCGCGGCCGCCCCGCTGAACGAGAAGGACTTTCGCGAAATCAAGCCGGCCCAATCGGTCGAACCGGGCCCCAAGGTCGAGGTGATCGAATTCTTCTGGTACGGCTGCCCGCACTGCTTCGAGCTTGAGCCGTCGTTGAAGAAGTGGCTCGACCGCAAACCGGACGACGTGACCTTCAAACGGGTACCGGCCATCTTCCGCCAGTCGTGGGTGGCCGGCGCACAGACCTTCTACACGCTGGAAACGCTCGGCGAGCTCGACCGCATGCACAGCAAGGTGTTCGACGCCATCCACATGGAGCGCCAGGCGTTCAACGACATGGCGACCATCAGCAGCTGGATGGGCAAGAACGGCATCGATGCGAAGAAGTTCGAAGACACCGCCAAGTCGTTCGCCGTGTCGGGCAAGGTGCAGCGCGCGCAGCAGATGAGTGCCGCCTATCAGCTGACCGGCGTGCCTGCGCTGGTGGTCGATGGCAAGTACATCGCGCTCGGCAACAGTTATGAAGGCATGCTCGTCATCGTCGACCAGCTGATCGAGCGCGCCCGCGGCGAGCGCGCAGCGGCCGCCAAGAAGTAATCCGCATGGACGCAGCGCGTCCGGCGGCAACGGGTGCCCGCGCGGCACCCGTTGTCTTTCTGACCGGCGCATCGAGCGGCATCGGCGAAGCGCTGGCCCGCCATTACGCCGCGGAGGGCGCCACGCTCGGCCTGGTGGCGCGGCGGGCGGCGCAGCTGGATGCGCTGGCTGCCAGCCTGCCCGGACAGCATTTCACCTTTGCCGCCGACGTGCGTGACGCCGCCGCGCTGCAGGCAGCGGCCGAATCCTTCATGCAGCAGACCGGTGTACCGGACATCGTCATCGGCAACGCGGGCGTATCGGTCGGCACGCTGACCGGCGAGCAGGAGGACCTGCCGGCGTTCGAAACCGTGTTCGACATCAACGTTCTCGGGCTGGTGCGCACCTTCGCACCCTTCGTGAAACCGATGCAGGCGCGGCGCAGCGGAGCGCTGGTCGGCATCGCCTCGGTCGCCGGCATCCGCGGACTGCCGGGCGCCGGCGCCTACTGCGCGTCCAAATCTGCGGCGCTCACCTATCTGGAAAGTCTGCGGGTGGAACTGCGCGGCAGCGGCGTGAAGGTACAGACGATCTGCCCCGGCTACATCGACACGCCGATGACCGCCATCAACCCCTACCCGATGCCCTTCCTGCTCAGCGCCGACGAAGCCGCCCCGCGCTTCGCCCGCGTCATCGCCCGCGGCACGTCCTACGCAGTCGTGCCCTGGCAGATGGGTGTGGTGGCCAGGCTGCTGCGTCTGCTGCCGGACGCCGTGTTCGACTTTGCGTTCGCAAAGGCCGGCCGCAAACCGCGCGGCACGTTGTAGGGCAGATGCAAGATGCAAGACTCAAGGTGCAAGGAAGGGCGGCGCCCACTTGAATCTTGCATCTTGAAACTTGCATCTGCAGTCAGCCGTCAGGCCTTCGCGAACGCGGCCTTCGCCCGCGCCAGCGTCTGCGCTACGTCGTCCTCGCTGTGCGCGCCCGACACGAAACCGGCTTCGAACGCCGACGGTGCCAGATAGACGCCGGCATCGAGCATGGCGTGGAAGAAGCGGTTGAAGCGTTCGCGGTCGGACTGCATCACTTCGGCGTAACTGGCCGGCGCCGCGTCGCGGAAATACAGGCCGAACATGCCGCCGACCGACTGTGCCGAAAACGGCACGCCTGCTTCGCGGGCCGCGACGACCATGCCGTCGGTGAATTGCTTCGTGCGGGCGGCGAGCCGGTCATGGAAGCCGGGTGCGTCAATCAGTTCCAGCGTCTTCAGACCCGCCGCCACGGCGACCGGGTTGCCGGACAGCGTGCCGGCCTGATACACGGCGCCGATCGGCGCGATGGCGGCCATGATGTCGCGCCGGCCGCCGAACGCACCGACCGGCATGCCGCCGCCGATCACCTTGCCCAGCGTGGTCAGATCGGGCGTGATGCCGAACAGGCCCTGGGCGCCGACCGGACCGACGCGGAAACCGGTCATCACCTCGTCGAAGATCAGCACCGCGCCATGTTGTGTACACAGCGCGCGCATCGCATCGAGGAAGGCGCGCGTCGGCACGATGAGGTTCATGTTGCCGACCACCGGCTCGACGATGACGCAGGCGATGCGCTCGCCGTGGTTGCGGAAGCAGTCTTCCAGCTGCTGCGGATCGTTGTAGTCGAGCACCAGCGTGTGCTTGGCGAAGTCGGCCGGCACGCCGCCCGAACTCGGATTGCCGAAGGTGAGCGCACCGGAGCCGGCCTTGACCAGCAGGCTGTCGGCGTGGCCGTGATAGCAGCCTTCGAACTTCACGATGGTGTCGCGGCCGGTGAACCCGCGTGCCAGACGGATGGCGCTCATCGTCGCCTCGGTGCCGGAACTGACCAGGCGCACCTGCTCGATCGACGGCACGCGGGCGCACAGCAGTTCGGCCATCAGGATTTCGCCTTCGGTCGGCGCACCGAAGGACAGCCCGCC
>FWPV01012646.1_pt1 | contig 12960 bp, 10 predicted proteins | sample 2228371 | NCBI WGS metagenome assembly FWPV01 (sample SAMEA103939776, study PRJEB20133) | metagenome | reverse complement strand
AGGCAAGGTAAGAGCTAAAGAGCTTAGTTCCGCCCACCGACGCCAAGCAATCTTTCGTGGCAAGTTCCTGACCTTCTTTAATGTTCTAACAACTGTATTTTAAGATATTTCTTTGGGTTAATGCTATAAACCTAACGATTTTATCTAGGCCGGGCCATAAATCTTTTTTCTTTTCCTCCCGCGTGCTCTTCCCTTTCGTCTATTCTCCCCTTTCTGCTTTGGTTCTATTATTCCAGAACAGGATCACTGGCGATAAAAAACAAATTTTTCTCGTGGCTATTTTTTACGCCTGCATGACCACCACCCCACCCTTGCTCCTCCTCTTTTTTCCCCTTAATATAATGTAAATTTTATAATGCAATCTCTACCTCTGGGAAGCGTCTACTCCGGCTAAGTTTAAGCTTTTTCTCGGCGGGAGAAGCAATGGCTTTTTCTCTAAGGCGGAATTATTTAGTTGTCTTTTCTTTGGCTTATTTATATTTATTTCTCTTCAGGCGCGGGATATGATATTAATTTTAGAGGGAAAATGAAAAAACACCCAGCGGCGTGGCTTTTATCTTTTTTCAGCCTCGTCTTTTTGATTCTTGGCTTGCCCCCCTCTTCCAGGCCAGCAGTTCTTGATGGCAAAATATTTAGCCCCCTCTTCTTTTTTTCTTCTTGGTCAAAAGATAATGGCGAACAGAGCCAGGAAGCAGAAGAGTCAGATTTACCGCGCGTAATAGCCCGGCGCTACGAAAGAGATAAAGACAGGATTTTTGCCAGCGGCGAAGTTGAAGTTCGGTATAAAAACATCCGTCTTTTTGCCGACCGAGTAGAAATAAATACAGCTAATAAAGATGTCCTGGCTGAGGGGAATGTGGTGTTGCATCTGCCTGAAGAGACCATTTCTGCTTCCCGCCTTTTTCTTAACTTGGAAACAAGGGAGGGTAAGCTCCAAGAAGTGGCGGGGATGATTCAGCCGACTCTTTTTTATCAGGCTGCCTCTATTGAGCGGCTTTCAGATGCTGTCTATCATTTCGGTAAATCAAACCTCACTACCTGCACCCAGCCCACCCCTCGCTGGCGCTTTTCCTGCGGCCAGGCCAACTTTAAAAAAGATGATTACATCGAGATGTGGCATGCTGTGTTAGCCGTAAAAAACATTCCCGTTCTTTACCTGCCGTATTTTCGTTATCCCTTAAACAGAGAGCGGGCCACTGGCTTTCTCATGCCCAAAGTTGGCTATAACGGAGTTAAAGGTTTTACCCTAAGCCAGAGCTTTTATTGGGCCATCGCCAGGAACATGGATGCCACCTTCACCCTTGATTACTATTCAGCGCGGGGAATAGGCGGCGGGCTGGAATATCGCTATCTTTTCCCTGCCGGGACAGGAGGAGAATTACGTTTGTACAGTTTTTCCTTTAAAAAAGACCCTCAAACAGGAATTAAACCGGAAAATGCCTATCTCCTCCGTCTCAACCACAATCAGCCTCTGCCCTTCGGTTTTAACCTGGTGGCCAATGTTGACTATCAGACTTCTTTTAATTTTCTTCGCGAATTTGATAACAACTATCGCCGCGCCCTGGTTACCAATCGGACCTCTCAGGTGTTTCTAAGCCGTTCGTGGTCACATTATAATTTAAGTTTACAAGTCTCCCGCTTCGATACTTATTTTGCCCAGATAGATAGGTCAATAATTAAAAAGACTTTGCCGCAGGTAAGCTTCAACTCCTTCCGGACCAGGTTAGCTCCCAATTTACCTCTTTTCTTTGAATATTCCGCCTCCTTTCAATCTTGGGAATATGGCTGGGATTCAGATTATCAAACCGGGAGGCAGAAAAGAACTGAGGTCATTGCCTTTAGCCCCTCTTTAAGCCTCCCTTTTGCTTCGATTCCCTGGTTAGTTATCAATACCTCTGCCGGCGCTAACCTGATTTATTATACCAAGAGCTATGCGCCTAACACGCGCCGCGTCATCGATGAGCCCCTGCTCTTAAAAAACATCTCTTTGTCCCTGGGCAGCACCGGGCCTATTCTTTATCGCATTTATGAAGGCGGAAAATTATTAGGTGACGTCAGGGTGAAACATCTCATCGAGCCTTTTGTTCAATTCAGTTATGACTCACCCACCAGCCTGGGAGAGAGGGTTATCACGGCGGCGGATTATTTCATTCGTTCCTTCCAGGTAGCGTATGGTTTGACTAACCGCATTCTCATCAAACAAGATGATATGCCGCGGGAGGTTTTTACTTGGGGGTTAGGTCAAACGTATTATTTCCGGCCGGAAGAAAGCCCGCTTAGTCCTTACCGAACAGCCAGCGGCGAGCTCCCTCATTTCTCCGATATAGGAAGCTATGTCCGATTCTACCCGTTGCGTCGCGCCAGCCTGGATTTTTCCGCCAGCTATAACACCTACTGGAAAAAATTAGCCAGCGTTCGACTCCAGGCCAATTTAAACTCGGCCGCTGACCCATTTTTTCTTAGTGTTAATTGGTTTAAAAGCATTAATCCCTGGTATCGGGATGTGCTCTGGGATCGTCACCAGGTTGGACTAACCACCAGGATTCGCTTGCCCGGGTTCCCCTTAGAAGCCCTGGGCGATGTCAGCTTTAACCTGGTTGATCGTCGGCTGCTTTATGCTGGCTTGAGTGCCGTTTATAACTACCAGTGCCTTGATTTTAAGTTCGATCTTCAGGTGTTTCAATTTCGGGCTAAACCAGAGGTCCAGTTTAAATTTTCTATCGGATTTGGCCATGTAGGCAAAACGACCGATTTTCTCTCCGGACTTGAATGGTGATGGGTTTTGTTCTTTTACTCCGCCTTAGCTCTTAATCGGAGCTGTGGCTAAATTTGACAAGGGGGGTAGCTTATAATTTATATTAAAGCAATTAAGATTAAGCTTTAGGAGAAAGTCAAAGCAAAAGATGAAAGGACTTATCCTTAGCGGCGGTAAGGGAACCAGGCTTCGTCCGCTTACATTTACGCAAGCGAAACAGCTTGTTCCCGTAGCCAATAAGCCGGTTCTTTTTTATGGCCTGGAAGCGCTAATCGAGGCTGGTATCCGGGAGATAGGGATTGTCGTGGGCGAGACCAGGAAAGAAATAGAGGAAGCTGTCGGCCCGGGTGAAAAATGGGGAAAAGGAGTTAGGTTTACTTTTATCGAACAGGAAGCACCGTTAGGCTTAGCTCATGCGGTGCTTATTTCTGAGCCCTTCTTAGGCGAGGAACCATTTGTCATGTATCTCGGAGATAACATTCTCAAGAGCGGGATAACTTCTCTCGTTAAGGAGTTCTGCGAGCGAAAGCCCAACGCCCTTATTCTTTTAACCGAAGTACCTAATCCCCAGTTGTTTGGGGTGGCGGAGCTGCGGGACGGCCGGGTGGTGCGGCTGGTCGAGAAGCCCAAAGTGCCGCCCAGCAACCTGGCTTTAGTCGGCGTTTATATGTTTGACCATCATATCTTTGAAGCCGCTCGTTCGATCCAACCTTCCTGGCGCGGGGAACTGGAAATCACCGACGCCATTCAGTTTTTAGTGGAGAAAGGGATGGTCGTTATCCCCCACATGGTTTCTGGCTGGTGGAAAGACACGGGTAAAATAGATGACATCCTGGAAGCGAACCGCCTGATCCTCGAGGATATAGTCAGTCGTGTCGAGGGAGATATAGATGAGCGGTCGCGAGTTAACGGCCAGGTGATTGTCGAAAAAGGAACTAAAATAAATAACAGCGTCATCCGCGGCCCAGCCATTATTGGCGAGGATTGTGAAATTTTAGATTCTTACATCGGGCCTTTTACTTCCATCCAGCGACGCTGCCGTTTAGTCCGCACCGAGATCGAGCACAGCATCGTGCTTGAAGGCAGCGAAATCATAGACATCGGTAGCCGGATTGATGAAAGCTTAATCGGCCGCGAAGTTAAAATCTATAAATGCCCTCCCCGGCCTCAGGTTTATCGCTTCATGGTGGGCGATAAGAGTGAAATCGGGGTTAAATAGGAGGTTCGGCTATACAAGAAAAAAAGGGGGAAAGAGCAGATGATTAATGGAGTCAGAATTAAAAAGCTCCGCGTCATTCCTGATGAGCGCGGCCGTCTGATGGAAATCCTGCGAGCGGATGACGAGCTGTTTATTCGTTTTGGTCAGGTGTATATGACAACGACCTATCCGGGAGTGGTCAAGGCCTGGCACAAGCATGAGAAACAGACAGATAACATTGCCTGTCTGGCGGGCATGCTCAAGTTAGCTCTTTATGACGCCCGGCCTGATTCTCCCACCCACGGTGAGATCAACCAGTTTTATCTCGGTGTTCATAACCCCTTGCTTATTCAGGTGCCGCCCGGCGTCTATCATGGGTGGATGTGTGTCAGCCAGGAGGAAGCGGTGGTCGTTAATATTCCCACCGAGCCTTACAATTATGAATCGCCAGATGAACAACGGCTTGACCCGCATAAGAACGATATTCCCTATGACTGGAAACGTCGCGATGGCTGAGGCCCGCGGATGAGGCGCAAAAAAACCATAGTCTCTTTCTTCGAAGATTATAATCTCGGTATAAAAAACGAAGAATGACGACGGAGAGGAGGGGATGAAAGAAGAAAGGACGTTAGAGGGCAAGACCATTCTCATCACCGGTGGAGCCGGTTTTATCGGCAGCAACCTGATTCATTTTTTTCTCCGAACTTATTCTCATCTCCGCATCATTAACCTGGACAAGTTAACCTATGCGGGCAACCTGGAAAATTTAGCGGACGTTGCTTCTGACCCCCGTTATGAATTTATTCACGGCGATATCTGCGACCAAGAACTCGTGACCCAAATTTTCTCTCGCGTGGCCGGTGTCGTCCATCTCGCAGCTGAAACGCATGTTGACAGGTCAATCATTGACGCAGGCCAATTTGTCTTGACTGATGTTTTTGGCACTTTTGTTTTGCTCAACGCTCTGCGTCATGCGCCTCATATCGAATTTTTTCTTCATGTCTCGACGGATGAAGTTTATGGCAGCCGGGAAGAAGGGTTTTTTCGGGAAGACGACCCGCTTAATCCTTCCTCGCCCTATGCTGCCTCCAAGGCTGGAGCAGACCGTTTGGCTTATGCCTATCGGGTAACCTACGGCTTGCCCATTATTATTATTCGGCCAAGCAATAATTATGGACCTTTTCAATATCCGGAAAAATTTATACCGCTTTTTGTCACGAACGCTCTGGATAACATGACCCTTCCTCTTTACGGACAGGGCACCAACGTCAGGGATTGGCTTCATGTGGCGGATCATTGTGCGGCTATTGACCTGGTAGTGCGGCGAGGGAAACTGGGTGAAGTGTACAACGTAGGAGCTAACAACGAAGTGCCGAATATCAAAATAGCGGAGGCTATTTGTGATTTTCTGGGCAAACCCAGGAGCCTGATCCAGTTCGTGACTGACCGGCTAGGTCACGACCGCCGTTATGCCCTTGATTGTACTAAAATTCGCTCGCTGGGCTGGGAACCCAAAATACCCTTTGACCAGGGATTAAAGGAGACGATTAACTGGTATGTGGAGAATGAGGCGTGGTGGCGACGGATAAAAGAGAGGAGCGAAGCTTTTCGCTCCTTTTATGAAACTTATTACCAAGGGAAAAGAGAGAAGAAGGAATAAAAATTTTGGTCACAAGCATAGTCAACTGGGCGGCGGGTTGTCGCTGCAAGCGGCTAACTTCCATGGCCGGGAGGCGATTTGCCCGTGGCGCTTATCAAATTTGTTCCAAGGAGGCGTAATGAAAGTTCTCATTACCGGAATTACTGGTTTTGCAGGTAGCCATCTGGCGGAATATATTTTGGCCGCGCATCCTGGAGTTGAAGTCTACGGCATTGCCCGCTGGCGTTCGAGACTGGAGAATATCCTAAGCATTCAAGACAGGATTTCCCTCTTAGAAGCAGACTTGAAGGATTCAACTTCGCTGCGTATGGTTCTGGCTCATGTTCAGCCCGATTGGATTTTTCATCTGGCCGCCCAGAGCTTTGTCCCGACTTCCTGGAAGTGTCCGGCAGAAACTTTTGCCATTAACGTCATCGGCCAGATCAACCTTTTTGAAGCTATTCTTAGCCTCAAGCTAAACCCCAAGATTCATGTGGCCGGCTCAAGCGAAGAATATGGCCAGGTCTATGAAAATGAAATACCGATGAAGGAGACCAACCCGCTGCGGCCGCTCAGCCCTTATGCCGTGAGCAAGGTAGCCCAAGACTTGCTGGCCTATCAGTATTATCGTAGCTATGGACTGCGAACGGTGCGGACGCGCGGGTTTAATCACACTGGTCCGCGGCGCGGCGAGGTCTTTGTAACTTCTACTTTAGCCAAACAGATTGCTGAAATCGAGAAGGGTAAGCGAGAGCCAGTAATCCGTGTGGGTAATTTAGAGGCGAAAAGGGATTTCACTGATGTCCGGGATATGGTCCGAGCCTACTGGTTAGCCTTGGAAAAAGGAGAAGAAGGGGAGGTTTATAATATCGGGTCGGGAAGAGCTTATTCCATCCGGCAAGTGTTGGATATTTTACTCTCCTTGAGCAAGGTTAATGTGCGCGTAGAAGTTGACCCGACACGACTTCGTCCTTCGGATGTGCCGATTCTCCTGGCTGATGCTTCCAAGTTTTGTTCTCTCACTGGCTGGGAACCTCGCATACCCTTGGAACAGACCTTACATGACCTGCTTGATTACTGGAGAAACAAAGCTTAAGTTTTCTCTCTTCAGTGGTCAAAGAATAGCGGCAAGTGAGGCGAGCAGCAGAAAATAAAGAGGAGGAAAATAAGTAATCCAACGGGTGGTTTGAATTATTTGAATTAGAAAAGAAGCAAGAAAAAAGGAAACCGGGGTGGGAGAAGAGACAAAGATAAAAAGAATTCTCGTGACAGGAGCCACGGGGTTTGTTGGACGCCATCTGCTGCCATTGCTTCAGGAGAAAAAATTTATTGTTTTTGGGACTTCTTTTCCTGAACCTCCATTTCCCTGGGAAGAGAATATTATTTATCTTGATTTGAGGGAAGAAAGAGAAGTTTATGAGGTGGTCAAAACTTTGCGGCCTGATTGGATTTTTCACCTGGCCGCCATTTCCAACGTCAAAGAATCATGGGCCAAAAGAAGAGAAACCATGGAGACGAACCTTATGGGTTGGTTTTTTTTACTGGAAGCCTGTCGTCGTTTCCAGCCCGCGGCGCGTATTCTTTTTATCAGCTCTTCTGATGTTTATGGCCTTACGGCCGAAAGTTCGAAAAAAAGGCCTCTTACTGAGAATGACCCGGTTAATGTGGTTAATCCTTATGCTTTCACGAAGGCATGCGGCGAATGGCTGAGCCGGTTCTATCATGCCAGTGAAAACATGGAAGTAATTATTGCTCGTTCCTTTCCTCATACTGGGCCAGGCCAAAGCGCCGATTTTGTCTGCAGCGATTGGGCCTCGCAAGTGGTCCGGATTGAACGAGGAGAGGCCGAGCCAGTGATTAAAGTGGGCGATCTTAATTTAGAAAGGGATTATACTGATGTCCGGGACACAGTCCGAGCTTATTTCCTGTTGATGGAAAGAGGCTGTCCTGGCGAAGTATATAATGTGTGCTCAGGCCGGGCTATTCGGTTGAAGCAGGTTTTAGAGATTATCCTTCGCTTGACTAACCTTAAGGTGCGCCTAGAGGTCGACCCTCATCGATTGCGAAAGATAGATATCCCCACTCTGGTGGGTGACAATCGCAAGATAAAGCAGCAAACGGGGTGGGTGCCGGAAATTCCGCTGGAAAAAACGCTCGCTGACCTGCTGGCCTACTGGCGAGGAAAGGGAAAGGATTAAGTTTTAGATATTCAGCTCAAGTTGTTGCTGGGCGAGCTGTCTTTCTTTTTCAATTCTCTGCAAGACTTCAGCCGTGACATCACCCGTGGGGTATTGACCATCGAAGCAAGCTCCGCAAAAATGTTTAAGCTTGGGGTTGCCCATCTGGACAGCCTTTTTCAGACAATCAAGTTTCTGGTAAATCACTTTATCCGCACCAATTTTTTGAGCTATTTCTTCCAGATTAGCGTTGCGCGCGACAAATTCAGTCCTCGTCTGCATGTCAATCCCGTAAACACAAGGGAAACGAAGCGGCGGCGAGTAGGAGGCAAAGTAAACTCGCTTGGCGCCGCATTCGCGGACCAGTTCAATGATAGCCCGGGAGGTATTTCCCCGGACAATGCTATCGTCGACTAAAAGGACATTTTTTCCTTCAAATTCAGAGGCGATAGGGTTGAGCTTTTGCCGGACAGAGCTCCGTCGTTCATCGGTGGAGGGCATGATAAAAGTCCGGCCTATGTACCGATTTTTGACCAGCGCTTCCCGGTATTTCAGGTTTAGCTGGCGGGCAATTTCGATGGCCGCGTCTCGCGCCGAATCAGGGATGGGCACAACCACATCAATCTTCAGGTTCTCCTGGCGAATTTCTTCAGCCAGGAATCGACCGAGGTTCACCCGCGAGTCATAAACGTTGACCTGGTCGATGAAAGAGTCGGGCCGGGCGAAATAGACCCATTCAAAAAGGCAGGGGGTATGGGGTGAATGAGCCAGTTTTTTACGGTGGAGATTTCTTTTCTGGTCGATAAAAATAACCTCTCCTGCGGCCACATCTTTTATTTCGGTAAAATTCAGAATATTCAAGCTCACGCTTTCTGAAGCCACACCATAGGAAGGAACGACCCCGTCTCGTCGTAAACCATAGACCAGTGGTTTTATTCCGTAAGGGTCACGGAAAGCGACCAGGCCTTGTTCGGCTATGTAGGCGACTACCGAATAGCTTCCTCTTACTTTTTTAAACACCCCCTGGACAGCTTTATAGATATGGTGGGGATGAAGTGCTCTGGTTTTTTGGGCGGCGAGCTCCTCAGCAAAAACGTTGAGGATTACCTCGACATCGTTATCTGAGTTAAGAAGGCGATGATATTTTTCAAAAAGCTCTGTTTTCAACTCCTGGTAATTGATGACATTGCCGTTATGGCCCATGATAATCCCGAAGGGGGAATTAACCTGGAAGGGCTGGGCGTCCTCGCTCCGTCCGCCGCCAATGGTCGGGTAGCGGGTATGGCCTATGCCGATTGACCCCGTCAGCCGCTGGAGGTGATCCGGGGTAAAGATATCCCGTACCAGGCCGTTGCCTTTCTTGGTATGGAAGCGGCCATCATATGTTATAATGCCGGCAGCATCCTGTCCCCGATGCTGGATGGCCAGCAGGCCTTGATAAAGGTCACGGAAAACCGGTCCGTTCCCGATGAGGCCGATTACGCCACACATATGAAGATCTTATTATATCCCTTTTCCCCCCAAAAATCTATATTTCGGGCCGCCTTTCTCAAGGCCGCTTTATCCCTATTATAACGAAGAGGCTATCATGGCGGCTCCCAGGGCAGGAATGATTTGCGGCTGGGGCGGGACGAATATTTCTCGGCTAAGCTTCTGGCTTAACAAGGAAACAAGGCAAGGGTTAAGCGCCACCCCGCCGGTCAGCATGATTTCTCCTTTTATCTCAAACTTGCTCAGCAGAGGAAAGAGCCTCTCCACGACCGAATGATGAACCGCGAGCGCAATACTTCTTCGATCCTCGCCTGAGGTCATAAGCGAAACTACTTCCGATTCGGCAAACACGGTGCACATGGAGCTTATTCTTAGCGAGCCAGGAGCTTTTAAAGCTTCCTGGCCAAACTCCTCCACGCGATAACCCAAGATCTGGGCCATGATTTCCAAGAAGCGACCGGTGCCGGCCGCGCAGCGGTCGTTGAGTTCAAAACGGCCGAAAAAGCCATTCTCTTTTACCTCGATGATTTTAAAGTCCTGACCGCCGATGTCAATAACCAGGCGGCATGAGGGAAGGACAAACTTTGCGCCTAAGGCACAGGCCTTTATTTCGGTGACGGTGGAATTGGAAAAGTGCTCCTTAAGCAAATGACGGCCGTAGCCCGTCGCCACCACGCGCGAAAAGGGAGAGGAAGCAAGCTTCTCTTTGATTTTTTCGATGTTTAAAGGGTTAGTGTCGTGAATCTCCCAAGAGACGATTTCCTCGTTGAGCCACTGAACAATTTTAATTGTCCTTGAGCCAAAATCGATGCCCGCGGCCGCTTTTTCATGAGGCATGCTGCTTTATTCCTTCCAAGAAAGCCTCGATTCTCATTCTGAGCTGGCCCGTATCTTCTTCAGAATAATCTGTTTCTATCTTGAGGGAAGGGATACCTTCTTTTTTAAGAGCACTATCGATGTTTATGGTTTCGATGTTATAAGTGTGGCAGTAGCTAAGGATATAATGAACGACGCCGTCTACCTGGTATTCCTTAACCAGGTTGATGATATCCTGGATTCTTTCCTCGTTGGGCGAAAAACATGAACAGTGGATGTTCAGATAGCGGTCAGCTATAGCGCGCAGCATCTCCTCGATGTCGCCGTCTCTTTCTTCGACCAGATTCTGGAAATAGCGCGTTCCGGTACAGGTTTCGTCGACAACGATGACCGCACCGGATGATTCGAGGAGATAATGGATTTTCCAGTTGCCCATAACCGAGGGACAACCGGAAATCATTATCCGGGGTGTTTGCTTTTCTCTTTTTGCCTCCTGATTTTTGACTCGTTGGTCTAACTCTTCATTGAGATACTCGAGCTGAGTGGTGAACCGGACTGGGTCGTCTAGCAGCGCAGCCTGAAGCACGACCAGGGTATCTAAACCACTTAGCGGCGGGTTTTCCTCCTTCCGGAAAGTGTATAACCTGGCCAGAGCTCTTCTTTTGCGGTTAAATATTTTTATCGCTTCGCTCAGGCTTTCTTTTTCCAGTTGCCTTCCCGTCACTTCCTCCATTTGCTTCTTGAAATGCAAGACTTCTTCCTGCCAAAGCTCTCTATCTTTTGGGCCTTTCTTCTGGGGAACTTCCAGCACATGGAAGCGAACCCTCTTTGCCAGGACATCCCAGGCCTTTTTCTTGGCGTCGCAAGTTGTTTCGCCCACCGCCAGGTCTTTTATGGGGGCATAAGGACAGGTCTTGGAAAAAGCCAGACCAAGAGTGCTCTTCACCAGCGGGCAAATGTTGCGGGGAAACATTTTCTCAGCATAAGGAATCGAAAGAGCTGTGCCGCCGCAAAGGGCAAGCGAGGAAGCACCCAGGGCCAGGATAATTTCTTCCGGAACATAGATGCAGAATGTGCCGATGAATTTGGCCCCCTTATTCTTCTGGTCGATGATTTCTTTCACTCTTTCGCCGTGGGCGCCGTGGAGAACATTATCGAAGTAAGCCATGGCCTTTGGCCTGTCTGGCTGGCGGAGGACCTTTTCAGCAAAAGATTTTTCGATGGCGTTAAGGATTTGTTGATGAAGTTCGAGGTCCAGGTTTAAAGAACGCCACAATTCTTCATGGCCGGCCATTTTTTTCCCCTCATTATATTTTTTTGTTCCTTTTCATTATTGGTTTTTCCAGATTACTTGGCGTAAATATTTTATATTATCCTGAGGAGAAAAGGAAAAATTCTTCTTTTTATTAGATTTTAGCCTGAGCAGAGTGCTGAGGAAATATTCTATTTATTCTCACATTCTCACTTTGATGTTTTGTCTCTAAATCGCCCTCCAAAGGCGTTGTGGTCTTATTATTATTTGAACAGGTATCCTTTCTTCTACACAATTGGCATATTAGCCTTATTATTTTATTTTGTTTATTATATTATTTTTTCTCTCCACTTTGCCTTTTTTCATGGTTCTTTCACGTTTTGCTCTTTACTTGTTGTTTAGATAAAGAATACTTATATTTTCCTTTTACGTCCTGTTGGGAATAATCGGGTCAAGGACGGACATTGTATAATTAATTTTTTTTATAATTTTTTTTCGTTTAAAGAACAGCGCGGAGTTCATCCGGTGTTGCGGCCGCCGTCCCGATTTTCCCGACAACAATGCCCGCCGCGGCGTTAGCTAAGATAGCTGCTTCCTGGATGGTGGCTCCAGCCAGCAGGGAAAGAGAGGCGGTGGCGATGACCGTGTCTCCTGCGCCGGTGACATCAAATACTTCTCGGGCCACGGTGGGAATATGAATCGGTTTTTTCCCTTTTTCAAACACCGTCATTCCCTGTTCGCCTCTTTTTAAAATCAGATACCGCGTATCGACCAGAGTAAACATCTCCTCCCCGGCCTTTTCCACTTCAGCGTTGGAATGACATGGATGGCGCACAATTCTTTCCGCTTCATGATGGTTAGGGGTAATCAACGTGACCGGAGAAAATAGATGAAAGTTTTCCACTTTGGGGTCAACAAAAACAGGGAATCCTTTTTTCTTCGCCAGGTTTAGCACGCCCTCCACCAGAGATTTAAGAATAAGGCCCTTGTTATAGTCGGAGATAATCAGGCCGTCGAAGGAAAGGCGGCGAAGGAGGTCAAGGATGGCTCTTTCTGTTTTTTCTGGAATAGGGCTTCTTTTCTCCACATCCACCCGGACGACTTGCTGATGATGGGCGATAATCCTTGTCTTGACGGTAGTCGGCCGGCCGGGCTCAACAAAAATACCCCTTTGGTCAGGAACATGGGCTTTAATCCAGGCGCCTGGCTCATCCTCGCCCACGACACCTACCAGAATAGGGTATGCGCCCAAACTCATTAGGTTGTGGCCAACATTTCCTGCGCCGCCAAGACAGGACGTATCCCGCTTAACTTCGACCACCGGCACTGGTGCTTCGGGAGAGATGCGGGAGACGTCTCCCCAAATATATTTATCCAGCATCAAGTCGCCGAGGACAACGATTTTAACCTTTTTGAAGCCATTGATAATTCGGAATAAGCGTTGGCGGCTAAAAGAAACGGGTATCATGTTTCACCTGCCTTTAAGAAAATAGGGTTGGAGACAATCCAGGGGATACCGCGGGGCAGTAAAGATTGGCCAGGGAAAAAAACTTCCACCCGGTAAACCCCTGGTTCATGAGCTGAATAGCGGATTTCTTTTTCGGGCGAAATAAGGAGGGGCTGTCCATTGTG
>FWPV01012643.1_pt1 | contig 12961 bp, 3 predicted proteins | sample 2228371 | NCBI WGS metagenome assembly FWPV01 (sample SAMEA103939776, study PRJEB20133) | metagenome | reverse complement strand
CCTCGGCTTCGGCGACTACGGCCATAGAGTGCCCCCAAACCGACATTGGCCTGGAATCCAGCCGCACTGTGGCTTCTGCCTACGATTTTGAGTACTGCACACCGATTACCTACACGACAACGTACACGTTTGATAACAATGCGCGCTGGGACAACGTTGCATGGAACGACCTGCTGTTCACCGAAGACATGCCCGCCGGCCAGACCTATGTCCCCGGCTCGGCGCGGGTGCTCATTGACGGTGTGGATTTCACGAGCCAGGTTAGCGTCTCGGTGGTGGGCGGCGACCTTGTGTTTGACTTCAGCGGCGGGACATTCCCATGGTCGGTCAAGAACCGCACGCTGGTGATTGAGTATGCGTTGGATACACACCCCGCGGGGTGTGGTGCATCCACCACGTGGTACGACTTCGCTACTTTGACGATAGACATAACGGGGGATCCGGGCTTTGATGGCCCGTGTACCACGGCGGGGGACACGCTCGTTACTCGCGATGTGGTGGAGCCAACCGTTTACGGCACCACGATGGATGTGAGCGTCGCCGGCATTCCGGACATCGTCTCCTCCTGCGGCACGTATGTCATCACGGTAACGTTGACGCGCACGTCCACCATAGACGCCTACGATGTCCTCCTGTTCCTGGACAGCACCAACTACGAGATCATCACGGTAACGGGGTGGTCCGGCATACAGCCGCTGTCGCCGCTCCAGGGTACGGCTGTCCCGGGCGGCTATCAATGGGACTACGGCGACCTCTTTTCGGGGAGCAACACGACGGCAGAACTTTACATAACGGTGCAGGCGCGGTGTTTGTCCACCTCTTCTCTGCCTGTTACGCTCTTCTTCAACAACCGATGCAACAACCTGGCCTCCCCGTCTTTCCCCATGGACAGGAGTAACCCGGACCGTGAGTGCTCGGTGTCGGCCAGCGACTCCGGCATTGTCTTGGACCCGGTTTTGACCATCTACAAATTCCCTGAGGTGAAGTGGGCTTCGGGAACGCAGGTCTCCTGGCATCTCCATATCCTGAACTCGGCCCCAGCCAACGCTACAACTCGGCGGTCTGGAGCGATGCCACCGACGTGATCACTTACGTGAACCAGACACCCGACGGCGTGCCCATGAATGGCGTGTCGTGGTCCCTGTCCCTTGCCCCGGGCGAGTTCCGCGAGGTGGATGTCGTCGCAGACCTTGTCGGATGTCAGGACGACGCTAACGTTGTAACCATGCAGACCAAGTGCCTGGGCGCGGTGTGCTCCGGCCCGGTCAGCGATTCGTCCACCTTGCTTTTCCCGCCTGCCAATCTGGTGGCGACCTCTATGGCCTACACGCCCATCAACCCGTGCGACCAGGCGGATATCGTGCTGACCGTCCGCAACGCGGGCCTGGCGCCGCTGTTTGACCTGGAACTGAACTTGGCGTTGCCGACGGGCTTGACCTACGCAGCCGCCCCCAATGCTGAGTACCGCGTGAACGGCGGGCTCTGGCTTGGACTGGGCAGTACCGAGCCGGTGACCCTGCCCAGTGCTCTGGTCTGGAGTTACGAGCAGGGCGATTCTGGGTTGTTCGGTTACTTGGATCAGTTGAACCCCGATACGACGGTGGAAATTCGCTTCCGCGTGGATGTGGCCTGTGAGTTTGCGCAGAGCCAACTCGCCTTCTTCGCGTCGTATGCCGATTGCAGGACCGCCGGCCGCACCCAGACGGCCACGAACTACTTCAGCGTCCGGCCTAACAGGCCTATCCTTTCTGTAAGCAAGGTGCAGACGCCGAGCGGCAATCTGACCTGCGGGTCTCCGGTAACGTGGACGATCACGGTCAACAACGCGCTGCTCGGGACGGACGGGGCGCCGGTTACGGCAACGGTGGTAACCCTCGCCGATACGCTGGGCGGCGCTTTCACCTTCGTGGACCTGCGTGAGGGCGGCGTCTCCGTTCCCAATCGTCAAGTCGTTGGTCAGACCGTAACGTGGGAACTGGCGAACCTCGGCCCCGGGGAGACGCGGACGTTCACCCTCCATGCAACGCTGGATAACGCGCCGTGTAGCCCGTCACTGGGCAACACGGTTACGGCGGCGTGGGGCTGTGGCGAGCCCGACGAGGATCCCTCCACCCCGGCTACCTGCCAGGGCACGCCGGTGAGTTCCAGCGCGACGGTAACGCGCGCTACGCCGAACATCGCCGCGTCGTTTGCGCCCTTTGCCCTCAATGCCTGCACGTTGAACAACCAAGTTACGATCACGCTCACGAACACGGACCCCGTTGCGACAGCCTATAGTCCGGCGGTAACTATCACGCTGCCGTCAGGCGCGTCCTATGTGGCGGGCACTGCAAATCCCGCGCCTAGTTCGTCCACCTCTACCCGACTGGTGTACGAAGCGGGGATATTGCCCGATTTGGATCCGGGCGAGTCCACGACCATCGTGTTCCAGGTGGACCTGCTGTGCATTCGCACGGGCACGTTCGCGGTTACCGGTTCGTATCGGGACTGTTGCAACAACACGCGCACGCTCAATCAAAACGTCGGGCCGACATGGCAGTATCCGACGCTCACGGTTACCAAACAGCCGACCACGCAGGCGGTGCTGCCCGGCAATGACGTTACATGGACCATCTGGGTTACCAACACGGGCAGCGCAACGGCCGGTTACATCGTCATTGAGGACACGCTCGGCAACGGTTTCAGTTTCATAACGGCTACCAATCCGTCCAGCGGCATCGGTGGTTTCGTCAACGTGGGCCAGAACGTAACGTGGGAACTGGACGACCTCGCCCCTGGCCAGGGTAAGTCGGTAACCCTCACCGCGCAGTATAATGGAACCGGCAACTCCTGCGATTCCACGCTGCGGCGTAACCGCGCCCGCGCCACCTGGGGCTGCGACAATGACAACAACATTGACGGCGATCCGACTACGACGGCGGACAGGGATTGCGCCAGCGGTGTGTACACAAGTTACTCCAACGCCTATGTTACCAGTCCCAACCTGTACTTCTCGCCCGCGCCCACGTTCACCTGCAACACAGACGGGTCGGTTACCATAAGCGGCACCGTTCGGAACCACAATGACCAGAGCAACACGGCAGTTGGCGTGCAGGTGAGCATCGTTGTGGACGGCGGCACGCCGATAACCTTGTCCACAACGCCCGCCAATATCGGCCCCAATGGGAGCGGCACGTTCTCGTACACTACGGGGCCGTTGCAGACAGGCATCCCGCACACGTTCCAGGTTGTCATTGACCCGGCCGATACCATCGTGGAATGCAATGAAACCGATAACTCCGCCAGCGGGGCGACGACCTGCAACGTGCCCATCCCGGACTTGACGAAAGACATCGCGCAAATCACCCGAGGCGGGCAGGTGCTGACGTCGTTCTCCAACATCCAGCCGGGCGATCTGATCCGCTACCGCATCCGCATCAGCAACCCAGGCCAGACGACCGCGTACAATGTGGTCATCACGGATGTCCTGCCTTCGCCGTTGGCCCAGTTCACGTATCAGCCCGGCTCCACCCAGGCCACATGGCCGAACTACGCGGGCACGTACACGACAGACCCGACCGGCACCGGCTCGGCGGATGACCCGCTGACCTGGACGTTCTCCGATGTCCCGCCGCGCGGCGCGACCATTGACCCGGGCGAGACGCTCACCCTGACCTTTGACGTCCGGGTGGGCAACGGCATCGCCGACGGCGTGAACTACACCAACACGGCGTACACGACGGCGCAAGACGGCTACGGGCAGGATCTGCCCGATGATTGGGACGACGAAACCTTGCCCGGGGCGCTCCCCGGCTTGGTGGTGGGCAAGTCCATCGCGGACATCAGCGGCGGGCCGAACGACGGCTATGCCGAGCCGGGCGACATCGTTACGTACCGCGTTGTCGTTACCAACGTGGGCGCAGGCAATGCCTACTCCATCGTAGTAACCGATACCCTGCCTCCTGCCTTTGAGTACGTTTCGGGCACGACGCTTGCCACATGGCCCAGCGGGACGTACACCAACGACCCGGTCATCAACGGCGCTACGCTGTTCTGGAACATCGGCGCAACACTCCAGGGCGGCACGCCCACGGGCCAGGCGCTGACGCTCACGTTTGACGCGCGGGTAACCGCCGCGGTTACCCAGGGCGTAACGTACACCAACATGGTTACGGCTTCCGGCAGGACCGGCGCGGATGTGCCCATCCCGCCCGATTCGGGCTTGCCGGATGACACAGATCCGGACGATTCCGATGACATCTCGCTGACCGGCGCCCGACCTGGCCTGGTGCTGGACAAGAGGATTCCGTCCCTCATCCGCCAAGGCACTCCGATCCTCAGTCCAACGACGGTGGAGGCGGGCGACATCGTGTCGTACACGGTGGTGGTTACGAACGTGGGCCTTGGGACAGCCCATAACCTGGTGCTGTCGGATACGCTGCCGGCCGCTTTTGAGTACGTGGCGGGGAGCACCATCGCGACCTGGCCGGGTGGGACGTACACGACCGACCCGGTGCAGAATGGGGGCTACCTGCGTTGGGACATCGGGGCGACGCTGAACGGGGGCGATCCCATCGGACAGGTGCTCACGCTGCGGTTCGCCCTGCGTGTTACGTCGTCCATCATGCGCGAGCAGTTCTATCCCGACACGGCGCTGGTAACCGGCAAGGACGGCTTAGGCGAGCCGATACCGCAGGATTCGGGCGATACCGAGGATGACGACCTGGACGACCAGGATGATGCGATGCTCCAGGCGTTGAAGCCGGCGCTGGTAACGAGCAAGAACGTCACCGACATCAATGACCAGCCCAGCGACGGGACTGTGGAACCCGGCGACATCGTTACCTTCCTTGTAACGGTGCGCAATGTGGACCGAGGCACGGCGTACAACGTCGTGGTAACGGACACGCTGCCGTCTCCGGGGTGGGTCTATGTGCCCGGCACGACCTACGCCGAGTGGAATGGCGGCGCAAACACGTACACCGCTGACCCGACCATTGCGGGCGGCGGGACGGTGCTCCACTGGCCTATCAACGCTACACTCGTGGGCGGCGATCCTATGGGCGACATCCTGACCCTGCGCTTTGACGCGCGGGTTACGTCGGACATCGTGTCGGGTGACACCTACACGAACGCCGTCTGGTTCACGGGCAGGGATGGTGCCGACACGCCCATTCCGGCGGACACGGACGATCCCAACGACGGCGACGACGATGACCAGGACCGCGTCCAGTTGCTGGGCGAAGAGCCTGCGCTGGTGATGGACAAGGCGGTGGTGGATATCAATGGGCTTCCGTCGGGCGGGACGGTTGTCGCCGGCGATGTGGTAACCTTCACCATCGTAGTTACCAATGTGGGCCCCGGTACGGCGTACAACGTGGACGTTACCGATCTCATGCCGACGGGCTGGCAATACGTGGCGGGCAGCACTTCGGCCACGTGGCCCTCGGGTTCGTCCACGGCCAATCCATCGGTCGCGGGGCAGTTGCTGACGTGGGATCTGAGTGCCACCTTGCGCGGCGGTAACCCGACCGGCGATCGCCTGACGCTGCAGTTCCGCGTCCGGGTTACATCGGCGGCTATCGCGGGGCCGAATACCGACACAGGGGCCACGACAGGAGAGGACGGCTCTGGCTCGCGGATTCCGGCCGACACGGGCCAGCCCGATGACACCGACCCCGACGATCAGGACCAAGAGACGCTGACGATGCTGAAGCCCGCCCTCGCCGTGGACAAGGCGATCACCCACATCTTTGACCGCAACGGTGCGGAAATCCTGCCCACGCCCGGCGGCGTTGAGGCGGGCTACGTGGTAGAGTATCGGTTCGTCGTTACCAACGTCGGCACGGCTACGGCCTACAGCCTGAACGTAACCGACACACTGCCTGCGGGCCTGACCTACCATGCGGGCACGTCCACCTTGAACGGTTCGCCCATTGCCGATCCTTCGGTGGTAGGACAGGACCTCATCTACGCGCTGGGCCATACACTGGCGGCAGGCGAGCGGATGACGCTGACGTTCCGCGCCGATGTAACCAGCGGCATTGTGGCCAACGCGACGCTCACCAACGTGGCCTACGTGCAGGGCAGGGACGCCTCCGGTACGGTGATACCGGGGGCGAACCCAGATGTGGGCGATGTCAGCGACCCCGACCCCGATGATCCCGACGCGGATGACACCGGAAGCGAGGCGGTAACGGCACTCGTCCCGGCGCTGGATGTGGACAAGGAGATCATCCGCGTCTACGACCGGTTTGGCGTGGAGATTTCGCCCATGCCTTCGGCCGTGGAGCCGGGGATGCGGATTGAGTATCAGTTCGTGGTAACCAACGTGGGCACAGGCACGGCTTACGGTGTGGATGTGGAAGATCGCCTGCCCGCCGGCGTTGAGTATCGCGCGGGCACGTCTACGTTGAACGGCGTGGCCATTTCGGACCCGACCATCACCGGCACGCCGAGCACCGGGCAGACGCTGACCTACGACTTGAACCACACCCTGCCAGCCGGGCAAAGTATGACGCTGACGTTGCAGGCGACGGTAACCAGCCTCGTTGTTCAGGGCACGGACCTGGTGAACTACGCCGAGGCGACCGGGTACGACGGTGCGGGCACCGAGATTCCGGATAGCAATCCCATCTTGGGCGATGTGGCCGATTCGGATCCGGATGACCCGGTCGCCGACGACACAGGCCGCGAGGACATCGGCGTAGTTGTGCCGGCGCTCAACGTGGACAAGACAATTCCGCACATCTACGACCGACTGGGCGCAGAGATCCTGCCAACGCCCACGGATGTGGAAGCGGGGTACACCATTGAGTATCGGTTCGTGGTGAACAATGTGGGCGGCGGCACGGCCTACGGCGTGGATGTGGTAGACAATCTGCCCGCCGGGCTGGCGTACGTCGCGGGCACAAGCAGCCTCAACGGCGCGGCCATTGCCGATCCCTCGGTTGCGGGCACGCCCGCGACAGGTCAGGTTTTGACCTACGACCTCAACGCTACCATACCCGCGGGCGATGCCATTACGCTGACCTTCCGCGCTGGCGTAACTAGTTTGATCCGCGCGGGATTCCCACTGACCAATACGGCGCAGGCCACCGGCTACGATGGCTACGGTACCGAGATACACGACGCCAACCCGGGGATTGGGGATACGTTTGACCCCGATCCGGATGACCCCGATGCCGATGACACGGGGATTCAGACCGTGAACGCACTGGTTCCGGCGCTTGACGTGGATAAGATCGTGCTTTACTTGTGGGATAACTTTGGGACTCCCATCCCCATCACTTCGCCCGTTGAGCCTGGGTACCGCGTGGAGTACCAGTTTGTGGTAACCAATGTCGGGACAGGCACGGCCTACGGCGTGGACGTGGAAGATCGGATGCCCGTTGGGCTCCAATATCGCGCGGGCACGTCTACGCTCAACGGTATGGGAATCGCCGATCCGTCTATCAGCGGGTCTCCCGCCACGGGCCAGACGTTGACCTACGATTTGAATCACACGCTTACGGCCGGAGAGAGCATGACGCTCACCTTCCAGGCTGACCTGACGACGCTCATCACGCAGGGCGTCGCGCTGGTAAACTACGCCGAAGCGACCGGATACGATGGTGCGGGTACGGAGATCCCGGACAGCAATCCCGATCTGGGCGATGTGGCCGACTCCGACCCGGATGATCCTGACGCGGACGATACGGGCATGGCCTACCTGGAGGTCAACGAACCGTTCCTCATCACCGACAAGACCATCGTGGATGTGGCTGGCGATCCTGGCCGCGATTACATCCTGCCCAACGAGGTCATCCGCTACCGCTTCGTCGTTACGAATGTGGGTGCAGGCACGGCCTACTCGCTGGTGCTGAGCGATGTGCTTCCGTCGCCCGGGTTCTCGTATGTGGCCGGTAGCACGGTGCTGGAGTTGCCCTCGGGTACGTCCACGGCCGACCCGACGGTGAACGGGACCCTGCTCACATGGAATACCGGTGCGACGCTGCTGGGCGGCGTGCCCTTCGGCCAGGCGGTAACGCTCACGTTCTCGGCGCAGACCGACAGCACGTTGCCCGATGGCCAATTCATGGTCAACACCGCCTACGCCAGCGCGTTGGATGGGAGCGGCGCGCCCGTGCAGAAGGCGGGGGCGGATCCGCAGGATGTGGACCCGGACGATCGGGATGACGCCCAGATATGGGCCCAGAACTCCGGCCTGGTTACGGATAAGGTCATCATTTCCGTGAACGGCCAGCCGTACGACGGCTCGGTGGAGCCGGGCGACATCATTCGTTATCGCTTCACGGTAACCAACGTGGCGGCGGGGGCTGCCTACTCGCTGAACATCACGGATACGCTGCCGTCGCCCGGGTTCGTGTACGTGCCGGGTTCCACGGTGGCAGTCTGGCCTTCGGGCTCGTCCACGGCCGACCCGACCGTTGCGGGCACGGTTCTGAACTGGAATCTGAACGCGACTCTGGCGGGCGGTGTGCCGGTGGGTGAGGCGCTGACCCTGACCTACGACGTGCACGTTACCAGCGCGATCATCGCTGGTCGGATGTACACTAATACGGCGACCGTAACCGGATTCAACCAGGCGGGCGAGCAGATAGACCGCTTTTATTTGATCGAAACCATCAGCCACAAGAGCAGGATGATGATCCCGACGACACGGATTCCACGACGGTGCAAGGCGTTGTGCCGGCCCTGGTGATACACAAGAGCATCGCGGACATCAGTCGGGGCATGGGCACGACCATCATCTACCCGGGCGATGTCATTACCTACCGTGTTGTGCTCACCAATGTCGGCGGGGGCATCGCGTACAACGTAAGCCTCACGGACACCTTGCCTTCTGCGGTGTTCACCTATGTGGCCGGCAGTACGCATGCCACCTGGCCGCTGGGTTCGTCTGTGGCAGACCCGGCCATCAACGGCACCACGCTACATTGGCCGTTGAACGCCACGCTTCGCGGCGGCGAGTCGCTCACGCTGACCTTCGCGGCGCGGCTGGGCAATAACTTCCAGGGTACGGTGTCCTTTGTCAACCGCGTGTACGCCACCGGCCGCGACGGCGATGGCACCCCCGTCCCACCGCCGTCCACCGACCCGGGCGACTGGGATCCGGATGACGCGGACGAGGAGCCGGTGCAAGGCCAGAAGCCCACGGGTACGTTGAACGTGGAGCCCCTATGCCCCATCGTTTGCGCCGGCTGGAAGCATACGTTCGTCATCACATACACCAACAACACCGCCATCCCGCTGACCCAGGCGCGGCTGGTTATCACACCGCCGGCAAACACGCTGGTTGTGTTCGGCGACTCGTCGGCAGGCTTGGTTTCAGGCCCGAACCCGGGCAATGTAATGTGGGACTTGGGCACTGTGGGCGTGGGCCGAGTCGTGGTGCGCAACCTGGTGCTGCATCTGTACTCCAGCATCCCTCATGGGACGGTCATGACGTTGCCCGTGAGCGCGTTTGCCTACGAGAGCGATCCGCTGCAAGAGTTGGAGGCATTCACCGTGCGGCGCGATGGCGTCTGCCTCGGGCCCACACCTACACCGCTACCGACCAGCACGCCTACTCCGACGCCAACGCGCACGCCAACGGCGACGCTCACACGGACGCCGACTGCGACGCCGACAAGCACGCGAACCCATACGCCGACCCCGACGCCGACGCGGACCGCCACGGCCACCGCGACGAGTGCGCCGACGAGCACCCCAACGCCGACTCCGTCGCCTACACCAAGCCTGACCGCGACACCAACACCTGGCCCAACGGCGACGCCTACGGAGACGCCGCAAGCCGGTTGCATCTGGATCTCCGGCGGGTGGGTGGACTATGCGCCCAACGGCTTGCCCGACTTTGACATGCGCCAGGAAGGGTGGCAGAACGCCTCGCGTCGGTGGTCTTACGACGGGCCGGCGACTGCGGCCAACGTCCTGTGGTGGTACGACTCGCGGTTTGAGACCGGAGGCTTTCCGCCGCCCATCATCAGCGACAATTATCCACTGGTGCAGTCCTACGATACCCTGAGCGCGCTGCGCCGCGACGATCATGATCCGATGAACGTGAACCTGGCCGGCAATCCGGGCATGCGGCAAGGCGAGTTTGTGGAAGACTTGGCCTACGTGGTCCGCACGGATGCTCGCGGTGCGGGGGCAGAGGGAACCGATCTCAATGAGATGGTGCTGGGCATTGGCCAGTACATCCACGAGAAGGGGCTCTGGCCCGAGTACAGGATAGAAGCGAGAAAGTCGCCGTCGCTCATCTGGCTGACGGACCAAGTCCAGCAGAACAGGCCGGTCATCCTGCTCCTTGGCTTCTGGGAATACCAGTGGGTTACCGATGACAGCGGACACGGCTCGTGGCAGTGGCGGCGGCTCGGCGGGCACTATGTGGCGACGGCGGGCACGTGCCTTGCGGCGAATCAAATCGCGCTGAGCGACCCGTGGCGTGATGGGGCGGAAATCGGCCTGAGCGCCGGGCGCGTTCTGCCGCCGCACGGGGCGCATCTCAACGATCCGATGCGCCACAACGACGCCGCAATGGTCAGCCACGACCTGTACGCGCTGCAGCCTTCGTCCGCGCCAGGCGGGCTGTGGGAACTGACGGGATACGCGCCCGCCTACGAGGAAGTAGCCAACTTCGTGGGCATGAACTGGGCCGAGGACCTGCGTGCCTACCGCGGCGAGTACAAGGGCGGCGCGATCCATGTGGCAGTGGAATACGCCATTCTCATCTCGCGGGCGGACCATCCGGTGCTGCGCCGGTACGTGCCTGTGATGCCCGTGCGCTGGAGCATTGAGTAGTGCGGGAAACTCGCTAGTGCACTGGAAAGCAGAGCGCCGCTCGGTTTCGGGCGGCGCTCTGGATTTGCGCTAGGCAACGCGAGAGAGGACTCGGCCCTGTCTCGCGGGCAGGGGCACGTCGTTCAGCAGGCCGCCAGCGGCGCGAAACTCGTCGCCGCTCCAAACGTCCTTGAACACGGGGTTTTCGCCCCATGCGGGATCCGATGGCAGCGAGACCTGCTTGGGAGAACGCCCCGCGTTGAGCAGTACGAGCATGACTTCGCCGCCCAAGGTGCGGGCGAAGGCGTACACGTCGTCCTGTGCCGGAAGCCGCCGGAAGTCGCCGCGGCGCAGCACGCGGTGGGCACGCCTCAGGACGACGCATCGCTTGACATAATCCAGAAGCGCGTGATTCCAATGCCCCTCATCCCACGGGAACGCGCGGCGACAATCGGGGTCATGCCCGCCCTCCATGCCGATTTCGTCGCCGTAGTAGATGCACGGCGCGCCCGGGTACGTCATCTGGAACAGCGTGGCGAGGCGGAAGGCCGATTCGTCGCCGCCTGCGAGGGTTAGGAATCGCGGCGTGTCGTGGCTGTCCAGCAGGTTCAACTGCGCGAAGTTGACCTCTGGATGGTACAGGCCAAGGATGCGGTCAATCTCCGCCGCAAACCCTGCCAAATCCCTCGGAGCCAGGTCGCGGTAACTCCACACCTGTCGCGCCAGGGCTATATCCAGGGTTTCGCCCGCAAAGTACGAGAGACACGCCTTCGTGAACAGGTAGTTCATGACGGCGTCAAATTGATCCCCTTGCAGCCAGTGCTGCGACTCGTGCCATATCTCGCCGACGATGTAGGCTTCTGGGTTGATGGCCTTTACGCGGCGGCGGAATTCCTGCCAGAAGGAGTCATCCTTGATCTCAGCGGGCACGTCCAGCCGCCAGCCGTCTATACCCTGGCGAATCCAATGTTCAGCCACGCCGAAGATGAACTCGCGGACGGCGGGCGTGTCGGTGTTGAACTTGGGCAGGGCGCGCAGGCCCGCCCAGGCGACGTAGTTGGGTCTGCGCTTGGAATCATACGCATACAGCGGGTACCCCTTAATGTGGAACCAATCCACGTAAGGCGAGGCGGGGCCATTTTCCAGGATGTGGTTGAACTGGAAAAAGCCTCTGCTGGCGTGGTTGAACACGCCGTCCAGCACGATGCGTATCCCGCGCCGATGCGCTTGATCCAACAGTGTCTGGAACGCCGCATTGCCGCCGAGGATGGGATCCACATTGTAATAGTCGTGGGTGTGGTAGCGGTGGTTGGCTGCCGACTGGAAGATGGGGTTGAAATAGATGGCGGTGATTCCCAAGTCGGTCAGGTAGTCCAACCGCTCGGCGACGCCCAGCAGGTCGCCGCCCTTGAAGCCGTACACCGTAGGCGGGGAGTCCCACGGTTCCAGGTTGGACGGTTTCGGAACTGACGCGCTTGTGGCGAATCGGTCGGGAAAGATTTGGTAGAAAATGGCATCTTTGACCCAGTCTGGGGTACGTATTTCGCTCATGGACTACACTCCTGCCAAGCCTGCTTGGTGGAGGAGGCGTTTCGTGTGGGCGAGGGCCTCCTCCAGGTACGGAAGGTAGCGCGGCCGCAACTCTAGGATTAGCAGCCCGTCATAATGCGCATCTCGGAGCGCTGCGAGTACTCCATCCAGCGGTATCTTGCCCCACCCTGGCGGCATGTGGTTATCCGCCTCGCCGAAGACCAACCGCTCGCCCAAGGATTCATCCACGTCGTCCACGCACCCGAAGTTATCGTGGAAGTGGACGTGGTTCACCCAAGGGGCACAGGCCCGGATGGCCGCCAGGTAGTCGGCGTCGGGCCAGTACGGGGCGGCCAGAAACGCGTGCCCTACGTCCAGGCAGATGCCCACGTTGGGGAGGTTGATGGCTTCCATCTGGCGGGCGAGGAGATCTAGGCGCATGCCCTGGTGGTAGCGGGCCAGTTCGGAGGCAGACTTGCCATGCATGCCCAGGGCCGAGATTTCCCACAGGTGGGGATCGCGGTTCTCCACCGATAGGATCAAGCCCATGCCTGCAGCACGGCGGCCCACCGCGATGAGGGCTTCGGTTTCGCGTTCCCACATGGCGCGGAGTTCGTCATCCGACGGGAGCGGGGCCAGGTGTCGATAGGGGTCTTTCAGCGCGATCTGC
>FWPV01005842.1_pt1 | contig 12961 bp, 8 predicted proteins | sample 2228371 | NCBI WGS metagenome assembly FWPV01 (sample SAMEA103939776, study PRJEB20133) | metagenome | reverse complement strand
CTCTAGATTGTATTGTGACAACCCGGGGATCGGGAATCCAGGAATCCGTCCGGTTATTACGACATTTTTTGCGCCGGCCTCTTCCGGCACGCCGCATTTTAACCGGTTGATTGTTCGCGCCGGAGCGTCAGCCCGCGGTAAGAAACCGCGGTAAAAAATCGCCGGCATCGGCAACAGACGATTGGGTTTCCCCCGGCACGCGCCGTCCGTCCGGTTCCCTGCTCAACCGCGAATTCGAGAAAAGGTCGCCGGTCCGCCGACTGGAAGCTGCCCCGTTTCCCCGATCCCAAGGAACGCCGTCTCTCCATCCCACCGTAAGTCGCACGCAATTCGGCCGCGACGCAAATACAAGAATACACGGCGAACCATGCCCGCGCCGGGTACCGCGGCTTGACGTGCCGGAGGAACGGGATACATTAAGATTATCCGCACTCGATCCAACGAGGAGCGGTCGGTTATTGTGCGCGGGAATGGCGGAATTGGCAGACGCGCTAGGTTGAGGGCCTAGTGGCCGCAAGGCCGTGGAGGTTCAAGTCCTCTTTCCCGCACTCCCGGTGTCGGCCTTCCGCGCCTTTGCCCCCTTAGCTCAGCCCGGCAGAGCAGCTGACTCTTAATCAGCGGGTCGTAGGTTCAAATCCTACAGGGGGCACCTCGGAGGACACTCTTCTCAGCAGCGCGTCTCAGCAGCGCGAATCGCGCGGGGACGGTGGATCGCACGTCCCGGTTCTAGGACGTCAATTTCACGGCCAACACGATCGCTGCCGTTTCGGACCGCAACACCCGCGGGCCGAGATCGACCCGTTGCCACCCCAAAGCAACCGCCGCCTGAAGCTCATCCGGCGTGAAGCCTCCTTCCGGTCCGACAACCGCAACACGTGCGGCATGGGAATGCGGCCCGCCCGTCCCCTCGGCGGATGAAACATCGCTTTCCACATGGCATGGGATCGAGTTCGAAGCATCGCTCGCATCGCCGTATGCCGTCGCTTGCGGAACCCACCCCCCCGGATGGGCGATCCATCGAACCACTGTGCTCGAGTGATCGCGCAAAAACGACAAAAAGGCGGTTGGAGCGGCTATGTGCATCAAACGATTGCGCCCGCACTGCTTGGAGGCCTCGATCACCGCACGTTCCAACCGGCGGATGGCGGCCGCAGTGGGCCGGACGACGGTCCTTTCCGTGACGATCGGTACAAGGGCCGTCACCCCCAATTCGGTCAGTTTTTCGACGAGAAATCGTTCACGCTCACCCTTCGGGAGGGGTACTCCGATCGTCACCCGAAACGGCGATTCTCGATCCACATCCTGCCGACTGAGGATATGTAAACGCACCTTTTTGGGGAGAATCTCGGCCACCTCTGCTCGAAATTCGGTGCCGGTGCCATCGAAAAGCGTGCATGGATCGCCGGGCCGAGCACGCATCACCCTCACGAGGTGGTGCGACTCCTCTCCCTCAAGCATGGCTTGATCATTGACGATGGGTCGATTCAGGAAGAATCTCTGAGACATTTTGCGGTGATGCCTAAGGCGTTTCCGAATGAAGAAACCGCGATGATTTTACCGAAGATGAGCGATGGCGAAAACGTGCCGCCGGAGGATTGCGAATGCCCCAATATTCCGGACACTGCCCTGGATATCCAGGGAATGGATTCCTTGTACGCTTCGCTCGGCGCGCACACCCGTGTAGCGCTACCGAGAGCCGGTGTGCGGCCCCGCAGCGGGCGGATCATCGATCGAAAGGGAGCGCCGTCTCGTGAGTCGATCCGAAGCCTTCACGATCCTCGACTATTGGGGCCTTGCGACTTCTCCCTTTCCCGTTCGCCCGGCCCGCGGGGGAGTCCTTTGTACGGCGTCGCAAGAAGAGGCCGTGGCCCGCATGGAGTTCATCGTCCGCCACGGACGCAGCGGCGGTCTGATCGTGGGTGCGGATGGAACCGGCAAGACCTTGTTGCTGGATGTTTTCTCGGCGCGGATCCGCTCCGTCGCCGACGCCTTTTCTCTCAGCGCGGTGGGCATGGACGATGCGGATCTGCTGCTTCGCCTGGCGGAAAAGAGCGGCGGCTTGCCCGCCGCGCGCCGCGATCCGGCCTATCTGCGGCAGGCGATCGAAACTCGATTCGCGGCGGCGGCATATCAACACCGCCGTTGGGTCTTGCTCCTCGACGACGTCGCAGCGGCGTCGCCGGAGATCGCGATCGCCTTGACGTATCTGTCGCGATTGCAATGGGACGCTTGCCCGCCGCCCGCCATATTCCTCACCGCACGTCCCGACGAAATCCGCCGGATTCCGCGGCCGTGCTTGAGTCTTTTGGACCTGCGTATCGAGCTGGAGCCGTGGGAACCGGAGGAGGTGGAGACGTATGTCGCCCGGCAAGTCCGCGCCGCCGGTCGCGAGGATTGGCAATCCGTCTTCGATCCGGAAGCCGTACGGAGGATCGCGGAATTGAGCGGGGGCATTCCCCGGGAAGTCAATCGCTTGGCGGATTTGTGTCTCACCGCGGCGGCGGGAGCCGACGTGCGGCCGATCCGTCCCGAACTCGTCGATGCCGTCCATGAGGAACTGTATCCCCACCGTGAACCGGCGGACACGACTCCGCGGCGGTCCCGGGAATGGGAAATCCGCGTACACTAGGCGGGAGAAGGCGGCGGCGAGCGTTGCCGCCCACCGCCCACACGGCGGGCACTCGGCGGCCAATCTCTGTCCGTCTTGTTCGGAGGTCGAAAAAAACGCTTTCAAAAGGCCTTGGTGAACCCGGGGAGGGCAATCGGATACCGCCCCTGGGCATCGGCTTGCACCGGCGCGGGATCATCCAGACTGGTCCATTTGTCCAGGTCCGGGGCCAAGACCAGGTCGGAGTTCAAGGCCTCTTCGAAGGTCACCTCTTGGCCCGATTCGATGGCCATCCGGCCCAGGATGGCCGTCAGGCAGGACTTGGCGCACCGCTCGGTCTCGTTATACGGGAGGTCCTTGCGGATGGCCTCCACGAGGAGGTCCAACTCATACTGATAAGCATTGGCGGGCGGGCCTTCGTACTTCCAGATCTCGTTTTCCGCGGACCGCACGTGCGTCTTGTAAAGTCGCGGGTCCGGGATGCCTTCACCGAGGACGCCCGAGCCTTCCGCACCATGGATGATATCGCCGAAAAAGCCCCAGCAATTGGCCATGTGCCGGCCCTGAGCGAAAAGCCGCGTGCCGTCGGCAAACGTGTATTCGGCCGCATAATGGTCGAAGAGCTGGTCCGGCTGATCGCGGACTTGCCGCCCCCCCTGCCCTTGGCATGAGACGGGCCAATCATTCTTGACCCAGCAACACACGTCGATATTGTGGATCAGCCAATCCACGATAAAGCTGCCGTTCAACCAAGTGAAGCAGCTATAGTTGCGGATTTGATGGGCCAACTCGCTCTCGCCCGGTTTGCGGGGCGAAAAACCCACCGGCCCGTGCGCCCGATATGCCCACGCCGTGATCACCTTGCCGATGGCTCCCTCGTGGATCTTGGCAATGATCTGTTCCAACGGGATATAGTGCCGGCTCATCAACCCGCCGGCGATTTTGAGATTTTTCGCCTCGGCGGCCTTGCCCGCGGCCAGGACCCTGCGAATGCCCGGACCGTCCACGGCGAAGGACTTCTCCATGAAGACGTGGCGCCCCTGCCGGACGGCGTATTCGAGATGGAGCGGGCGGAAGGCGGGCGGCGTGGCCAGCAGCACCAGATCGCCCGGATTCAAGGCGTCGATCGCCTTGCGATAGGCGTCGAAGCCCGTGAACTGCCGCTCCGCAGGGACGTCCATCTTGTCGGCGAATTGATTTTGCAAGTTTTGCAGGCAGGCCTGGAGCCGATCGGGGAAGACATCCGCGAGGGCGATGAGCTTGATCGGCCCGGAGGTGGTGGCCAGGGCGTTGGCGGCCGCCCCCGTCCCGCGCCCTCCGCACCCTACCAACGCCACCTGAATGGTGTTGTTCTCGGCGGCGTGAACGAAGCGGGCCAAGGATGCGGCCCCGAGCGTTCCCGCAGCAGCAGCCGTTCCCATGCGTAGGAAATCGCGTCGATGCGGTTGATACGGCTTAGTCGCGTCGTGAGCCATGAGAATCGCCTTTCGCTGAGACAAAATCGGGTGGGCAGGAAGTACCGACGCCTCGCGAAGCCGGTGCGAAACGAGGCGATCCGCTCCGGATCCGCAGCCGTCGTCTCGCGCTCGCCGGTTCGGCACCTCGCACTATAACGCGTGCGACGCGAGACGACAACTCACGCGATCAGTTTAATCGCCCGGGCAAGGCGACGCAAACCAAGGCACACCGCGAAACCGATCGGCGGGGATGTCGCACGCGACGGCCGACACGCTTCAGGACCCGGCTTGCAGTCCGGCGACCCGCGGGAAAATCAGACGTCCCAGGTCGGTGAGCGCAACCGGCTCCCACGATTCCCGCGGTTCCGATTGGCCGGGGAATTTGATGAGCAGCGGTACGTGGCGTCGTTCCGGCGCGTGAGAGTCTTTCGGGAGGAGCGGATCGCGACGCCAGCTATGGTCGGAGGTGAAGACGATCAAGGCGTCATCGAAGCGCCCGGCGGCCTGGAGATGCTCCACGATTTCGCCGACGCGCCGGTCGAGCAATCGCAAGTGCCGCAGGTAGTCCTCCGGCGTGCCGTACATCGTATCGAATCGCGAGTCGTAAGGCCCCCGGTAGCGCCCCTCTTCATCGAAAACGAACGGCCCGTGCGGCAGCGGCCAATGAAACACCGCGAAGACGTCGGTCTGATTTCGATCCAGAACCCGAAACGTCTCCTCGACGATCGTTGTTACGTGCCGCCGCCAATGACGGCTGAAGTGGATCGCTTGATAGCGGCGGTAGACCCAGCGCGAGAAAGGATCCGTAAGGAACTCGAGATTGTACATTGCCAGTTCCCAGGTCCTTCCCGGCAAGTCGGCACGCTTAGGATCGTTGGGATATCCGCGGGCGGCGAAGGGACGACCGCGGAAGAGCGTATGATAGGGATGATAGAAGCCGATCAAAAGGGATTGGTAACCCGCCCGCGCCGGCCCGTCCAACAAAGTCGGCATCTCGTCCAAGGGTCGCAACCGGGAGTCGGCCCGCCAGACGGCATGTCCGCCGCTGAGTCCCAGCTCGCCCTCCGGTTCCTGCAATAGGAATCGGGGCAGCGAAACGAAGGTCGTATCGGCGGGAGAGAGAGCGCGATGGTAGACGTTCGCCCGTTGCGCAAACGCCGCCAGGTGCGGAAGTTGGGGGAGGAATTTCCCGTTCTCCAGACTCCGTTGATACGACCATTCATCGAAGACGAAGATGTACACCGGCGTCCGCGCGGCCGCGGGCGAGGCATCGGGCGCAGGCGATTGCGTCGGCGCAATCGGCGGGGAGTCCTCGCGGTCCCAGGGCGTCCAGGAAAGCACCAAAAAGACGTAAATCACCGGGAGGGGCCACATCACCCGGGCAAAGACGGCGGCGACCTTCCACGCGCGATCTCGCACGATGGCCAATGTCGCGGCGATGACCGCCCACCCCAACCAGAAGACGGGATCGTATTTGCGCGTGAACCCCACGCCCACAAAGGTCGAAGTCAACCAAGAGAGCACCAGGTCGGCCATGAGGAGGGCGAAGGCGAGTCGGGCGGCCCGCTTGAACCACTCCGCTCGAACCTTCGACGCTCCCCAGGCTGCGAGCGAAACCGCCAAGGCACAGCAGAAGACCCCGAGCAGGATCGCGCCGGCGTCGAGGAAGCTCCAGAAATCATGATAGCGATTGCGTTCGGAAGCCCACGAGCCGATCTGGGCCGCGTACCACCATCCGGCGCAACCCAACCCCAAGGCCGACCATCTGCCGCTCGGTCGCAAGGCGTCGAACAGGCCGCGAAGCCGAATCATGGATCCATCCTTTCGGCTCAGTCTCACCCCTCGATTCGGTCCGAGGATCACGCACGGCGCGCGAGCGCATCCGGTGGAAACGGCCCGCCATGCCCCGAGCCGCTCCAGCGTTCTGCCTCGGCTTCAACGCTTTCGCATCCAGAATAGGATTCGTTTGGAGTGCGGCACCGCGTACTCCTCCACGACGGCGAATCGCTCCGCGAAGACCCTGCGGCACGCCGCCGGAGTCAATTGCCGGAAGGAGTCGTGCCGAAACCGGGTGAGACGTTGAAACATGTCATCGTCGGGAGGGACGAACTCCAGCAGTAGGTGTTCGCGCGTCAGATCGTCGAAGAGATCGCGCACGGCGGCCAGACTGAGGTTGCCGCTCACGACGAGGTGGTGGATCAGGGCCAAGGCGAACACGCAGTCGGCTTGTGCCCGTTCGTAGAAGCTGGGACGTTCCGCCAGACGGAAACCGAGCGCCGGGCTGGGGTTGGTGACATCAACGACCAAGGGCAGGATCGACGCGGCCCCGTCCTTGGCGCGGCGATAGAGGACGTCGATCGAGGCGGGGTCTTGATCGACCGCCGTGACCGCGCAGCCCAGCTCGGCCGCCGACAGAGCGTACTCGCCCGTGTTGCAACCCAAGTCCAAAACGGTCGCCGGGGAAGTCGCCCGCAACATCTTGCGGACGAAGGCTTTCTTCCCTTCCTCGGCCTCGGCATCGTAATTGCAAAGCGTGGTGTACCTCGCCCACAATCCCGCGGGACGATAGGTATTCCGGAGCTTGACGATCTTGCGGCGGAGCCGGCGCAAGTTCATCCGAACCGGCTCGCGATTCACGGAAGGCGGTGCCGCATGGGAGAGGGCGCGTCCCGGACGCCGTTCCGCTAGTCGCTCCAGCAGCCAAGGAAGGGTCACGTCCAACCACAGCGACGGAAGCCAGCGACCGAACGCGCCGAAGCTCCGAACCACGGCGTTCGAATCCCGGCCGTCCAGATTCCCCAAAAAGTACGACCGCAAATCCCAGCCCCGGTGGCGATGCAAGAGCAGCGGGTACAAGAACGTGCGCTGGAACTGGCCGAGTGCATACCAAAGATCGAGGCGGTGCGGTCGCTCGATCGAGGGCAAGTCAATGAAGATCGGGCGCGTACCGCGAAACTGCACGTTGAAGGGCGTGGCATCCTTGAGAGTGTATCCGGCTTCGATCGCTTCCAACTGGAGATCGAGCGTCAACACCGCTGCGTCGGCCAGCATCGAAAACGACCACTCGTAGGGAAAGCTGACGGGCGATATGCGCTCATGTTCCAGAAAGCGATGATATCCCGGATGCTCGGCTTCGAGACACCCTCGCAGGGACGGCTCGTCCACGAACCGCGAGTTCACCAGCAGGCCGCGCTCCACCCATCGCGCAAGCAACCCCGACCTTTCCAGCTTGGACAAGGTCTCGAAACAGGCCTCATCGACGGCACGAAAGACGCGGCCTTCGCGAAAGAAGACGTAGCCGGACGGATCACGATAGGAACCGCGGACACGCTGAGACCGATTTACGGCTGGGCAAGTACTCATCGTCGAAAGACCTCGAAGACGCGAAGTTCCGGGACCGTCCGCGACACCTCCGGCCTCAGCCAAGAGACCGGGGCGCGGTAAGCCGGGGTAACAAGCTTCCGTGGGGAGGTTGCGCTAGGCCGCCCGTCGTTTGGTCGCCGGCGTCGCGGCGCTGGGCGGGACGGACGGCTCCGCTGGTTGCGAGGTCCGCGATCGCGAGGAAAACAGCCCCTTTACGAAGGCTGTGATCCGGCCCAGAAAGGCCACGCTGCCGATCAGGCCGGCGAGTAGGACCTGCAACAGGATCGTTCCCGAACCTGGATCGATGTAGCCGAGAATGAGAAGATCGCGCATAGCCCGTCCTTGGAACATTGCTCGAATGCCTCCGGCACACCCGCGAGATCCGTCTCGAGGGCTGCGAGAGAAGGGATGAATCGGCGATCTATTAACAAAAACCGGCGACACGGGCAACACCGATTGCCCCCGCAGCGAACGGCCCGGTTTCAAACCCGGCGGCCGCCACCTGGACGCAGTCTCTCCCCTACCGAAACCGGAATGCGATGGCGGCACAAGGGCGGCGACGCTCAGGCCGAAGGCACCAGAACTCCCGATACCAACTCCGCCTTAAACCCGCAATAACCGTTGCAGGACGACACCAGGGACCGGGTTTCCGGCGGCAACAAGAACGTCGCGGACGGCCGTGGCGCCGACGCCGCGACCGGGAGATTCGGAGAGGCAACGGGAGCGGCTACTTCTTCTTGCCGCCTTTGCCGATCTTGGCCCGCGCGGCCAACAAGGCCTGCGCCTCAGCGGGAAGTTGGAAAGGCCGATTCTTGATCCGCTTGGTGATTCTTCCTGCGCGGATGCACTGCGTGCATACTCGCGCGCGCCGCGAAGTCCCGTTTTCGTCCGTGATGCGGACGCGTTGAAGATTCGGGCGGAACTTCCGCGGAGAAATTCCGGTCACTTTCGTACCCACGCCGCCCAGGTATTTCGCCTTACCACGGGTGGTGACTTGGTTGCCGAAAGAGGGGTGCTTTCCGCAGATTTCGCATTTTTGAGGCATGGAAGGAATCTCCAACGCACATTTCGTGCCGTGCAAGATTCCTCATTATGGCGTAACGCGTCTGCGGCTGCAAGGGCTTCAAGATAGCCGATGCGAGCCGCCCGACGCGCTGCGACACCGAACCGGAGCGACGGCACCCGCCACGGCACCCGCCAAGGAAAACCGCGGATCACATGCTTTCCGCCAAACAGGGGCGTCGCGAGGGATCAGAACCGCAACCGGTCGGGCAGCAAACCGCGGATGCGGTCCAGAAATCCGGCGGTCTTTTCGGGCTGCTTTTGCGGCGGCGGGTTCCGTACTTGCGGCTGCGGCGGCGTTTCCGGCTTCCGGCCGACCATGATATCCGAACGCGGGACGTTGTGAACGAGGTACTGCGGCCAAAAGCCCTCCAGCATCCGAATGCAGTCCGCGATTTCGCCGTTCCGGAACTTGGCTTCCAGGGGGGCAATCAACTTGAACAGCTCCAAACGCTCCGGTTTGGTGAAGGCCAAATCGCACAATTGGACGTCGTCGATCCACACTTCGCCGGGGCCGGTCAGGGCAAATCGCAATTGCAGCGGCGAAAGGCCCGTCATCGGCAGATCCCTGACCTCGATCACGATCGGAGACCAGTCGATATCCACAGCCGGCACGCCGCGGCCGGAGGGAGAGACCCCCACCTCCGCGAACCGAACGAACGGTTCACCGCGTTGTTCACCGGCCAAGACCACGCGCAAGGGAGGCTGCAAACGAGGGTCCCGAGTGCGAACCCACAGCGAGATCGCAAGGCGTCCGGTCCGGGGCGAGGGGAACGGCCGACTGACGATGCCGACCTCGGGGCCGTTCGAGGTCATATAGAGCGAACTTTCGCCGCCGTGCTTGATTTCGCGATCCAGGCGAATCTCTCCTCCGGACGGCGCCAGGACATTCCAGCCCTCAACGGCGGCTTCGCCGGTCCGCGGCTCGAACTCGGCGTTTTCCAAGGCGGTATAGGCGGGAGGAGAGCTTAAGGTCGCCGCCCGCTCATTCAGTTCTCGCACCAGCGTCTCGACGGCCTGCGTCGTTTCCGGCGGCCAAACGACTTTGACCTCTTCAAACGACACGTCCGGCGATGAGGCTCGCACCGCCAGCAAATCGTAGGGATCAAGTTCCAGCGTCCACGCGGCGGTCCCATCCTCCCCAGGCTTCGGCGGGGCCAAGCTGCGTGCTCCGCTCAGTTCCCGAAACGCCGTTCCGGGCGGAAATCGGATTTTCGCTTGCACGGTCACCGGAAAGGCCGCCTCATTGACGCAATAGAAAAACGATTCCGATCCCCGCTGAGCCTTGCGCATTCGCACCGGCTGCGTGGTCCCGCCGACTTCCTCCGGGGCGAGGTCGTGGAAGGGCAGATTGGGCAGGCGTCGATAGGCGGCAAACCATGTGCGGAGGATCGGCTCCTGTCCGCGCGGGATCCGCCAACCGCCGTCGCACATGATTTGGGCATCGGTTTCCGCCAAGGCGCGGCTGAATCGGCGTCGCGCCTCCCAACCGCCCGCCGTCGGCTGCATCAAGATGGACAGATACGACGGTTGAATGGGGCTGACTGCGTCGAAGCCCGTCAATCGCAACTCTTGCGGAGGATGGTAGAACAAGACCCCCGGCACCGGTGACTGGGAGCCTCCCTGCAAACCTAGCAACAGTTGGGCCATCTCGTATTCCGCAGAGCGCACGCTGAAATCGGCAAAGCCGACCACGCGGCGCGGCTGCAAGAACACGATGTTCGGCTGGGTATAGAAGTTGCGCGGTTGCAAGCCGATCTCCAGCCCGACTTGCATCGGGTCCGGGCGCTCCAGCAGGCTGGGCCGCAGCCGATCCTCCCAATCGCGGCCGACGAACATCGTGGGCGCCAACAAGAGCAGCTTGCCCTCCGGCCGCACCGCCGCCAACTCTTGGTACACGCGGGTGTAGAAGCTTTCCAAGCGTTGGGCACGCCAGCGCAGCCATTGCGAGCGGTAGCGTCCCAGCAATAATTCGGCACGTGCGGCGAATCGATTCTCGCCGGTCTCCGGGAGGTCGACGCCGGTCTCTTCCTCGAATCGCGCGGCGGTGGCGTCGTCCATGCCCCACTGCGGACCGGGCAGTTGAACGTACCCGTAAGCCGAAATCTGGATTCCCAAACCGGCCAAGGAGGGATGATCGCGATACCGTTCCAAGAGCTCCCGAACCGCGGCCAGGATTCCCTCCTGGACCTCGGGTTGAAGGATATTGTAGTAGGGCGCCATGCCGCGGTAGGGAGGCTGCACCTCATGCAAGGCGCGACCGTCGGGGCCGATCCACCGCCAACCCCGTTTCGCCGTCCCGCCGCGAACGATGGCGGTCTCCAAATCCGGTAACGGCATGGAGAAATCCATGGCCGGTATGAATGACAGGCCTTCCCGGTCGAAGAGTCGCAGGAGGACTTCCGGCAGGTCCTTGCGCACCGGATCGTCGCCGTCCGGCGCGAAGCAGCCGGAGTCGAATCGCGGAGTGGGACGCAGCACGCGGCTGGGATACAAGGCCGTCCCGTCGGCCGCCACGGACATCACCAGGCAGTTGAATCCGCCGTAATTCAAATACTCGGTCAGGCGCGATGCGGCCGAGAAGAACGTCCGCCAATCTTCGATGCCTTGGCGCCGGAACGGGCCGGGCACGTCCGGGCCTTGGAACTCGGCGGCGAATAATGGGCGGTGGAGATAGGCGGCGATCCACCGCTCCGTGGGAAAGACCTCTGGCGGGAAGAGCTCGGGCAATCGTCGCCAACCGGCATAGACCTGAATCTTGCCGTGGACCAAGGGCAAGTCCGGCCGTCCGGCGGCCAAAACCAGCAGCGGATGCTCCGTCCGCGGCCAAAAGATGACGTGGTGCCGGATCCAATCCGAACGAACGGGCGCACCGATCCCGTTCACGCCCGCATGAACGCCGCAATCCAAGGTGGGCGGATGAATCGCCCCCGCCGCGTTCGGCTCCAAAATGCTCACCGTCATGACCTGCTCGACATCGGCCGGAAGCTCGATTTCGAGGACGTGCGGCAAGCCAAGCTCGCGGACCGGCAAGGAAAGCGCTTCCCAAGCCGGTTCCGCACCGGTGGACGTCAGCTCCACCATGGCGCCGTGGGGGCCTTCGCGCGTGCCGCGGCGGCCGCCGCCCAAGGCGTCGCCCCGATTCCAAACCCCTAAACGCCCAAGATGGTGCGCGATCAGGGGAAGCCGATCCCAAATGACGGGGTTGGTGGCGGGTACGGCTTCGCCGATGACTGTCAAGGTTCCCACGGGAGATTCCTCGACCGGCTTATTCCTGCCCAGCACGACGATCTGCACCCGTCGCATCGCCTGCACTGTCGGCGCGGCGAAGGGCCGCATCACGGCTTCGGAAAGCCGCGGTCGGCCCGCTGAAACCACCTCCAGGATGATTTCGTACACGCCTTCCTCGCGGGGGGCCGTCAGACGGATGGGTATTTTTGCACCGGGCGTGAAGGAAAAGTCGTGCTGCATCGTCGCGGCGGGTTCGCCCGTCCCGCCGAACCGCGGCAACGCGATTTGGGGCAAGACGCTCCGCGATCCCTCTTGGGCGTCACCGCTCCAACGGGGCCGCGCCAATTCCGCGCGAAGCATCAGCCTCGCCCCCGGCGCGGCCCCCCCCCGCGGTTCCACCTCCAAGTCGATGACTTCCCCGGGGTCGAACACCAAGTGCGGTCTCGAAAGTGTGACGTGCAAGCTGTCGCCCGGTATCCGCTCCACGAAGAGCCGGTTGCCTTGGCCCTCCAGCTCGGCACGGTAAACCGACTGCTTTGCCAAATCGCCCATCCGGAGCAACAGGGGCGAGCTTGGCGGTTCCCTTCCCGCCCCGAGGGAAACGCGAACGGTGGTCGCCTCGTTCCCTTCCACCCAGATATCCACGCCGTCGAAGAACCGCGGCGAGGGAGCATCCAACCGAAGCCGCCCATCCAGCCAAACGACGGCCGCCGCTTCATCCACCTCCGACCCGATGGGACGCCAATCGCGAATCGAGCCGTCGCTGACGGCAATCTCGCCGCGCCAGGTGAGGGGGGTCTCGCCACCCCAAGAGATGCGTAGCCCCACCTCTTCCGCCCGAATCGAACCATGCCGAACGGCCGACAGAAGCACGACGAACGCCACCACGAGCCGCGCCACGCATGCGTCGAGGCGAGGGGCGTAGCGCCCTTCCTCCGACGAGGACGGAACGACCCCGGCGGCAAAGGATTCGGGTCGGTGAGAGTTCGGACCTCCTTGTCCGAGCATAGTCTTCTCTGCGCTCCCTACACGAGCGGACGAGGCCGACCGTGCAAGCTACGCTTCCTTGCGAAGGTCCCACCGGTTGGAAGGCGACACGAGTCCGGCGGTGGGCGACATTCCAGCACGCGGATTATAGTCATCCAGCTCCGATCCAAGCTATCCCATTTTTTCCATGCCCGACTTGCGAGGGGCGTCTCTCGGTATCGGCGAGGAGCATGGGGCCATCGCCTTGACGGGT
>FWPV01012637.1_pt1 | contig 12964 bp, 13 predicted proteins | sample 2228371 | NCBI WGS metagenome assembly FWPV01 (sample SAMEA103939776, study PRJEB20133) | metagenome | reverse complement strand
TTCATTAATTGCTCCGATAGTTCTAGGATTTAGTAAAAATTGTGCTGGAAAAATAAGTTTTGGAATGGAGAAAAAGTAATATGAAAATCACAAAAAAAGCCCCCCAAAATTGGAGGGCTTTAAGGGAGCGGGGTTGATCGCTTAATTATTCCCACCAGCTTAGTATTCTAAACCTTGAGGATTTTAGATTAATTCTTGCTGACTCCAAAGCTTCTAGACTATAAAGTGCATTAAAAGTTCCGTTAGAAATACTCATATCAACTGAATTACCTGAAACAATTAACGAACCGATTACTCTGCCTGTTCCGTTAAGTTCAGTTTTAATAGATGCTTCTTTGTATGCTATGATTATTCCCCTAAAATCAAATGTTCCTCTAATTGTTAAATCTCCATTAACAACAAGAATTCCTGCACCGTAGGCATTTCCATTAAAAGTTGCGTCTCCATTAATTAAAGTAATTTGAGGATTTTGATAAGTTCCGAATGTTCCCCCGTTATATGTTCCTGAACCAAGAGTCTGATCCGCAGAAAAGGCAATATCATTTGAAACACCAGCCCAATCAATATTATAATCTTTAACAGCAATGCTTGGGGTGCCACCTAATCCTGTAATTTGATTATTAGCATTCTTCCCAAGATTATCTCTTATTTCAACACTATCAGCAGCATTATCAACCAGTATTCCTGGTTTTACATTTGGTCCGGTAGTTTGAATTCTATTTCCATCCTTATCGTGATTGAATCCGCTTACTGTAAAGTTACCGTTCAGTTTTGCATTTTCAACTGCTGCAGTTGATACATAAATAGCTGCCGGTGCCATTGGAAAAGGAACGGGATCTCGTCTTGCCCTAACAACGGTTTCGTGTGTTACATTCATATAATAAGCAACAGATCTAATTGTTAATGCGGAATCTGGCCCGGAAATATAAATATCATAAGTTCCGTCTGCTAAAGAGTTATTTAAAAATGTTCCGGAGAGAGTTTTATTTCTTCTTAATTTTTCTAAATATATTTCTACACCCGAGTTTGCAATTAATCTTGCCTGAGTGTTTTCATACATGTTAACCGTAGTACTTAGTCCCTCTTTTGAGTTTGCATTCAATCTTAACACAAAAAAAGCGATAATCACAGACATACCCATTGTTAATATTAAAGCCATTTTTCCCATAACAAAAACTCCTAAATATTCCTTGGATTAATTTTCATTTCCCAATAAGTAAAGAGATAAGGATGGTCTTTACTAACAAATATGGATTCCATTTCAGGGATTGTTGATTCAACCCATATTTCAACTTTTACATATTTGATATCAGCTAAAACTGTTGTTTCAACATTAAACTCATTTAGATATGAAAGTTTTAACTTTGTTAAACCTAAAGATGGCCCACCAAATTCCACTCCGTTTACTCTTCGGTAAAGAACTATATCTCTTGGGTTTTCTGTGCCCATTGCTTTAGTCGAGTCGCTTGTATAAAACTCGATAACATCAACAGTACCATTTCTATCAATATCAGCATAAAACTTAATATGATTTGAATCTGCTATTGCAATAGCTGTACTGTCACATTCATAACCAATTTTTCTGAAATCGTAATTAATCATTTCAGCAAGAGTTTTTGCATTTTGCTGCAACTTTAGTTCATTATCGGATGAAACGCCGCTACTGTTTGCAAATAAATTTAATTTCATAATTAGCAGTAGAATTAAACCACCAATAAAAGTTGAACCAAGTATATCGATTATTGCAGACATATTATTTGTGTGTAAATATAAAAGTTAAAATTACATCATTGTTTAGATACGGACTGCTGACTGTAACATCCACACGCTTATGAAATGTCTGTACGTTACTTTTAACATCAGCATCACTTTCAGATACATAATAAACTTTAGATGATATATGATAGCTCTCCGAGTGAGGTGCATCTGCATCTCTTGAAAAATTGTTGTAATCATCAATATCATCAAAGTATGGATAAACTTCACTCTCTACACCCAAACTATTCGGAGATGTTAATGTCGATCTGTTTACTGTCGGGAATAATAAAGTTTTTTCATCAAACTCTTTTTGTTTTATTTCTTCAATAAGATCATCAGCTAAAGAAAATGCTGTTAAATAAACTTTATTCTCAATATCAACGGTGTTAGATTGAAGTAATGCACCGTTAAAACTCAGTGAAGTGAGTGAGAGAATGAAAAGAGAACCTATCGCTAACATCGATTGAAAATTACTCATATTAAACTTTGCGGATTATTGCCCTAATAATAGTTTATTAAGTTCATTCAAGTTCAGTGCCAATTGACTAAATTCATTGCTGTTGACAATAATTGAATTAGGTTCAAAAATGGGCTACTAGTGAGGGAAATTTTTTTCAAAAGGATGATAAAAATGACGCGCAATATATTTTGGCATTAAGCAAGTAAAAATTACTTAGACTAATAAGTAATAAAGCCACGGAACAAAATCCCATTATCATTTCGGGTCATTTACTCAAAAGATTAAGTGGTCCATCAGGTCCAAGTGGTAAACCTAAAAGCATCCAGATAATCAGAAGTACAGTCCAAAAAATTACCAAAACAACTGTATAAGGAATCATTGTTGAGATTATTGTTCCAATCCCATATTTCTCATCATACTTCTGAGCAAATGCAACTATCAGAGCAAAATAACTCATCATAGGTGTAATGAGATTTGTTACCGAATCACCAATTCTAAAAGCTGCCTGAGTTAAAGCCGGATGATAATCTAACAACATAAACATAGGAATAAATACCGGAGCCATAATTGCCCATTTAGCAGAAGCACTACCCATAAACATATTTATGAATGCAGATAATAATACAAAAGCTACTATGAGCGGTATGCCCGTTAATCCAATATTCTTTAAAAATTGAGCACCATCAATTGCAATGATTAATCCTAAATTGCTGTATCTGAAAAAGTAGACAAACTGCGCTGCAAAGAAAACAAGTACAATGTAGGTAGCAAGTGTTCCCATCGATTTTATTATATGTTTCATAAAGTCTTTATCGTTTTTAATTGACTTTACGATTAATCCATAAACTAAGCCGGGTACCAAAAAGAAAATTAAAATGCCGGTTATTATCCCATCAAAAAAGGGTGAATGTAAAACTTCGCCGGTTGATGGATTTCTGAATATTCCATTTTCAGGTATAATTGTTAAAGCAAGGATAAAAACTAATATAAGTAAACTTATTCCAGCCCATTTTAATCCCTTTTTCTCTAATGATGACATTTCGTTTACAGATATTTTATCTGCATTACCAAGATATGATTTGAGGCGAGGTTCAACAATTTTTTCTGTTACAAAGGTTCCGACAATTACTACCAATATTGCCGAAACAAACATAAAATAAAAATTTACTGCAGCATTTATTTTCATATTTGGATCGATTATTTGTGCTGCTGATTGAGATAATCCTGCAAGTACGGGATCAATTGAACCAATTAGAAAATTTGCTCCAAACCCTCCGCTTACGCCACAAAAAGCTGCTGCTAATCCCGCCATCGGATGCCTTCCTAAAGCATAGAATATTGCTGCGCCAAGTGGTATTAGAATCACATATCCTGCTTCTGAAGCAAGATGTGAGATTACTCCTGCAAGCACAATAGAACCGGTTATCAGTTTTTTAGGTGCATTTAAAACTAATGCTCTTATCATAGAATCAAATAATCCTGAACCTTCAGCCACTCCAATGCCAATCATTACAGCTAATACATAACCAAGTGGTGGAAAGTTTACAAAGTTGTGAACAATATTTGTATATATCCAACGTATACCATCTCCATTCAGGAGATTTTTTACTTTAATAGTTGATCCATCAGCGGGGTGAATGGCTGATAGTCCCATAAAATCACCGAACATTGAAACTACTGCTACAATTAAAGCTAAAAGCGCAAACAGTGTTGCCGGATGAGGAAGTTTGTTACCAACAATTTCTATGTAATCTAAAGATTTATTAAAGATTTTTTTGGTAAATGATTGTTCACTCAAATTAACCTCAGAATATTTTAGGATAAAACAATGTTTATATTTCAGTTATAAGTTTTACTTATTGTTTGTAAAGATAATAAAGTATTCAATCTTATCTGAAGAAATTTTTACAAAAATTTTAAAGCCGTTATGGATTTATTTGAGCTAATTACATTACTGATTATTATTTTATCTTTAATTGGGATAGCAATTGGTAATTTTCCTAAGTTAAAGATGAACCGAGCTACAATCGCATTAGTTGGCGCAACGGCCTTGGTTACCGCAGGTTCCCTTTCTTTGGATGAAGCTATTAGAGCAATAGACATCAATACAATAATTCTGCTGTTTTCAATGATGGTTTTGAATATTAATCTCAGGTTAGCAGGGTTCTTTAAAGTTATAAGCGCAAAGATTATTTCTCTGGCAAAAACTCCTAATCAACTTTTACTTTTGATTATTATTTCATCCGGGTTATTATCAGGATTGTTTTTGAACGATACGATAGTAATAATGTTTACACCACTTCTTCTTGAAGTGATATTTGCTCTTAAAAGAAATCCAATTCCTTATCTCATCGCACTAGCAACATCTGCAAATGTTGGTTCTGTCTCCACTATCGTTGGCAACCCACAAAACATGATTGTGGGAATTTTTTCCGGGATTGAGTTTATTGATTTTGCAATTAAACTTACTCCGATTGCAATGATCGGATTATTATTAATTTACCTTATAATCAAAATCATTTACAGAGATGAATTTAAAGATGTACATTTAAATACTGTTATTGAGGAAGATTTTAGGATATTCAAACCTTTAATGATAAAAAGTACAATTGTTTTAGTACTTATGCTGATTGCTTTTAATCTAGGTTTTCCAATTGCAATTTCAGCACTAAGCGGCGCATCACTGCTTCTGATTACAAGAAGGATAAAACCGGAAAGAGTTTTTATTGAGCTAGATTGGTCTTTACTGGTTTTCTTTTCAAGTCTTTTTATTATCACTCACACTCTTAATGAACATTTTATTGCAAATAAATTTCAACTTGCAGAAATGAGCTTTTCAGGAAATTTAGTTTTTGATATTTCAATTGTAACTACAGTATTAAGCAATTTAATATCAAACGTGCCTGCAGTTTTGTTAATGAGTCCGGCTGTTAGCCAATTAGTAAATCCTGAAAATATTTGGCTTACACTTGCAATGTCATCAACATTCGCAGGTAATCTGACACTTATTGGCTCAGTAGCAAATTTGATCGTAGCAGAATCAGCAAAAAGAAGAGGAGTTAAACTGGAATTTAATGAATATTTAAAAGCTGGATTACCAATCACAATACTTACTTTAGTAATCGGAATACTATGGTTATCGCTAATTTGATCTACTTTAAAAAAAGAACCCGGTAACCGAAGCTACCGGGCTTGTCCTAATAAAAGGTCTGGGGGTTAACCTTCTACTAGCGACATCACAAAAATAAAATAAGTTTTTGGTGAATGCAAGTAGCAAAAGATAACTGTATAAATATTTTTTTTAGTTTTTTATTAACTCAATCATTTCTTTAACTGCTGCAGTAATACCCACAAATGTTGCCCTTGCAATAACTGCATGTCCAATGCTTACCTCATCAATATCTTTGATTTCTCTAAAAATTTTGATGTTTTGATAATTTAATCCGTGTCCTGCATTAACTCCTAACCCCAGTTTTTTAGCATGTTTAACTGCAATCCTTATTCGTTCAAGCTCATCAAATTGTTCTTCTTCTGAAAGTGCATTTGCGAAAACTCCCGTATGAATCTCTATAAAATCACTGTTAATCTCAGCGGAAGCATCTATCTGCTTAAGATCTGGTTCTATAAAAAGTGAAACTTCTATATCGTGTTTATGTAATTCATAAATCGTTTCTTTAATTAAAGAAATATTATCAATCACATTTATTCCACCTTCGGTTGTAAGCTCCTGTCTTTTTTCCGGAACGATAGTAGCTAATTCGGGACCAACATCGCAGGCAATTTTTATTATCTCTGGAGTTGCAGCCATTTCTAAATCAAGTTTAGTAGTAATCAGTTCGCGAAGTAAACGGACATCTCGTTCGTTTATATGCCTTCTATCCTCCCGGAGGTGCACAACTATTCCATCAACTCCGGCAATTTCTGCTTGCAGTGCAATGCTAACGGGATCTGGCTGAGTTTCGCCCCGTGCATTTCTTAAAGTTGCAATATGATCGACATTTAAAGAAAATCTCATTTATTTACCTCAAAATAATTTACTGATGATATTTAGCAGAGAGGAAATTCCAATTCCGTAATCATTTGCCCTAAAACGTAAACTGGAAATTAAATCAATCGAAAACATAACACCCATATGTGTAATTATACAATAATAAATTGATCTTGTTTTTAGAGCAAGAATTCCCAAAGCGATTCCACCCAGAATAGCTCCAAATGTTTCTAAAGCTGGTTTACCATTATGCAAAATTACAAAAGGAATCATCTGAATTAGAACTGAATAATAACCGAACTTTGGTTCTAATCCGAAAAGCATAAATCCACGCCAGATAAATTCCCAGGCAAACATATAAATCAGCATACCTAACTCATATATCAAAAAAATACTCCAAACACTTTTAGCACTGGTAAGATGAGGATATTTTTCAGCAAATCCACTTTGAGCCGAAACAAACCATATGATGATAATCATAACAAAAAGAAAAACACCCGAGTAAAGTAGACCAGATTTATAATCACCGATTTTTAGTCCGTAATCTTCCGGACTTTCTCTAAGTATAAATTTTATGATCAGAATTCCCAATATGAATAAAGTTATAAAGTCACCCAAAAACCAAAAAAAATATTCTATCAAATCAACATTCTCATATCCCGCAAAGTCATTAAAAAAGTACTGTCTGAAAAATCTTCTGGATGTAAAATAAAATGAAATTGTCTGTAGAATTGCGACAGAAACTAAAACAATAATAGTTTTTCTGTCCATCTCTTTTATGGAAGAAATCAGACCTCTGAAATCATTTAATAATCTTTTTTTCAAGATATTTTTTTGTGTTAAAAATTGATCAGATTTAAGTGATTTAACTTACAAAAAGCACTGAAAACTTGACAATTTTAAGTGTATAAATTATTTTAGCACTCGCTTTTAAAGAGTGCTAATCAATTAACAAATTAAAATAAATTTTAGGAGAAAAACTATGAGCGATCTAAAGTTAAAACCATTGGCAGACAGAGTAGTTGTAAAACCCTCAGAAGCCGAAGAAAAGACCGCCGGAGGAATTATTCTTCCTGATACTGCAAAAGAAAAACCTGTTGAAGGAACAGTTGTGGCAGTTGGACCTGGCAAAGTGGCTGATGACGGAAAAGTTATTAAACCGGAAGTTAAAGTTGGGGATAGAGTTTTGTATGGTAAATACAGCGGAACAGAAGTAACTATTAATGGGGAGGAATATCTCATTATGCGTGAGAGTGATATCTTTGGAATTTTAGGTAAGTAATTAAAAAATTGAACAGCAAACTCATTAATCTTTAAAATAGCTTGTTTTTTTTGCCATTGGCGGTCTTCTATATTTATTTTCTCAATTCTTACTCCTGCCAAATTAGCTAAACTTCTTAAAGCTTCATAGAATGTTATATTTTCCCATTTCATTAAAAATTTAAAAACATCACCACCTTCACCACACGCTCCAAAACAACGCCAAATTTGACGTTCAGGCGAAACTATAAAAGAGGGTGTTTTTTCCTGATGAAAGGGACACAAGGCTTTAAAATTTCGCCCAGTTTTTTTCAAAGGAATATAACCATTAATAAATTCAACTATATCAATCCTTTTTTTTATTTCTTCAATCTGGTCAAACATTTTCTTGCTTTTAATTTTATCTTATAACCTAAAAAAAACCAAATGAAAAAGTGTTTTTATATTGCATTTTAAATAAAAAAAGTTATAAAATATTATCGAGTATGATTTACATTTTTTTAAACAATAACTATATCAAGACTCTTTATTTTAAAAAAAGTCTTATGGGTCAATTTGAAACCTTTTTTTTTGAAAAAAAATACCAGATTAACATCATTAATGAAGATTCTTCCTTCAATATTGATATTTTAGCTTCAGTTATTAAAGAAGCTCTTAACGAAATTTCAACTAAAGAAAAAAGACTTTATATAATTCTTCCTCAAGAGTTATTTCTTTTTTTAAAAATCAAAGTTCCTATTGATATAGCGCCTTCTGCTTTAAAATCTTTTATTAATGACAAAGTTATCAACGAATGGAAAATTAATCCGGATGATTTTTATACAGATTATTTAACTTTTAAGAATAACTCTCATTTATTTATTAATTTATACACAATTAAAAGAGAAACAGTCACTAGCGTAAAAAAAACTCTCAATTTAATTAACTGTCGGTTAATTAATATTATCCCGGAGACAATTGCATATTTTAAACTATTTAGCAAAACTTTACGAAAAGGAAAGGAAGAAAAAATATTATTTTTAAGAATGGAAAACAATCAAGTTGAAGGCTTTCAGTATGATAATAATGGCTTAATAGAAGGAAATAGATTGTTTTTAAAAATTGATAAAACTAAATCTTTAGAAACTCAAATAAAAAATTTATTAGATACATTTTCTTATAAACCTAATCGTTTAATTATTTCTGGTAATCAATCTGAAGATATCCGCCAAGATATATTTACAAAAATGGTTGGAGTTTGGACTAATCCATTAAAAAGAATTATCAATGATTTTTATAAAGACCAGGTCAAACTTTTAATTTTTAATCAAAAAGAAAAAATATCTTTATTAAACTATGATATTTGTTTCGGGGCATTTATCTTTGATCTTGAAAATAAAAACTTCTCTTTGATAAAAAATGGAAAACTTATGATTAATCATAAAAAAATTAACATTACTTTTCCTTCTTTCAATTTAAATTTTATTTTAAAAAAGAATTTTTTGTTTTTTATCATTTCTTTTATTATGTCTTTCGGGTTTTTTATGTTCCTTTCAAAACTAACTTATAACAAAAACTTCCAATTTTTTAGTAATAAAATTAGTAAACCAACAATTACTCCAACCCCAACTTATACTATTACTCCTTCGCCTACTCCCACCTACTCTAAAACAGATTTAAAAATAAAAATTCTTAACGGTTCTGGTATTAAAGGTAAAGCCGCAGAACTTAGAGATATTTTAAAAGAAAAAAATTATGGGGAAATCTTAACTGGTAATGCTGACAATTTTGATTACAAAAGAACCATTATTAAGACTAAAAGAACCTATCAAGAAGCGGGTAATTTATTAAAACAAGATCTACAAATAGAAAATCCTAAATTTGAACTTCTTCCTGAAGATAACCCAGCTGATATAGAAATAATTATCGGCCAAGATATTGAATAAATTTAAAAACTACTTTTTAATAAAATATGGAAGAAAAAAAACAACTTGAAAAAAAGTTATCTTTAATTCTTGAAAAAATAAATTTAGCCCAAAAAAAACAAGAATTAAGTAATTTAGAAATTCAAACTTTAGACAATAATTTTTGGACTGATCACCAAAAAGCCTCACAAATAATGAAGAAAATTGCTAATTTAAAGAAGGAAATTGAGGATTTAGAAATGGCTCAAATCTTAATCGAAGAAAATAGCCTAGAACAAGCAAAAAAAATTATTAATCAATATGAAGTTCTTCTTTTTTTTTCCGAAGACTACGATCGTGGTGGAGCTATTTTTTCAATCCATGCTGGTCAAGGAGGAACAGAAGCTATGGATTGGGCCTATATGCTTTTTAGAATGTACACACGGTTTTTTGAAAGAAAAAACTGGGATTACGAGGAGGTTAACAGAGTGCCAGGCGAAGAAGCAGGTATTAAAAGTAGTACCATCAATATTTTCAGTAATTTTGCTTATGGCTATTTAAAAGGAGAGGCTGGTGTTCACAGATTAGTTAGACAATCTCCATTCAATGCAGACAAACTTAGACAAACTTCTTTTGCGTTAGTAGAAGTCTTACCAATAATTGAGGGAAAGGAAATTGAAATAAAAGAAGATGACTTGGAATGGCAATTCTTTAGATCAGGAGGTCACGGGGGTCAAAATGTTAATAAAGTATCAACAGCAGTTCGTTTGATCCATAAACCAACAGGGCTTGTTATTACTTGCCAAAGTGAACGATATCAGGGAGCCAATCGAGATACTGCCTTAAAAATTCTTAAAGGAAAACTCTGGCAAATTGAGGAGGCTAAAAAACAAAAAACTATTGCTAATTTTAAAAAGGAAACTATCGCTTCCTGGGGTAGACAAATTAGATCTTATGTCCTTCATCCCTATAAACTTATCAAAGATTTAAGAACAAACTATGAGGAAAAAAATGTAGAAAAAGTCCTTAACGGAGAACTTGATGGCTTTATAGAAAATTATCTTAAATTACAAGAACCAAAATCATAATAATTATTTGATTTTTCTATTACAAATTGATATTCTTTTTATTATATGGAAAATCAAAACTTAATCAAAAATCTTGATAAAAACAATGAAAATACCCAAACCACAGATTCTTCTTTTATTAATTTTTTTGTCATAGTTTTAATTGTAATATTTTCTGGAATTGCTACAGGATATTTTCTAAGCAAAGCTAATTTAATAAACTTTAACAAAAAAAATCTTATTAGCAAATCTAATAACATAACAAATAAAAAAGGTGGAATTCTTGATAAAAAAATTTTTAAAGATACAGCTGAAGGATTACTAAAAGAAGGAGGAATTGACGGAGAAGGGAACTATCATCTTGAACGTCCGGGAGGCGAATCTCAAAATGTTTATCTGACTTCATCAACTGTTGATTTATCGAAATTTTTAAATAAAAAAGTAAAAGTTTGGGGCCAAACTTTTACCGGAGAAAAAGCAGGTTGGCTAATGGATGTGGGCTATATTGAAGTCATTGAATAAGAAAGAGAATTAGTTTTTATTTAATTACTTATGATCACTTTTGATAAGGTAACGAAAAAATTTCCTCTAGGAAATATTGCTTTTGAGGAAGTTTCCTTTGATATAGAAGAAAATGAATTTGTTTTTTTAGTGGGCCCCTCCGGATCAGGAAAGACTACTGTAATTAAGTTAATCATTAAAGAAATACCACCCTCCTCAGGAACAATAATAGTTGATGGGCTAGATATCTCTGACAAAAAATTTAATCAAGTTACCGAATTAAGAAGAAAGGTTGGAATAGTCTTTCAAGATTTTAAAATAATTCAGGATAAAAATGTTTTTGAAAATATTGCCTTAGGACTTAAAATCATCGACTACCCTCTTAAAAAAATTAAAGAAGAAGTAAAAGAAAAATTAAGGTTCGTTAATTTAGAAGAAAAAGCAAATTTATTTCCGGCTCAATTATCTGCCGGTGAACTTCAGCGAGTAGCAATAGCTAGGGCTTTAATAGGCAATAGAAAAATAATTCTTGCTGATGAACCAACTGGTAATCTCGACCCAAAAACCAGCTGGGAAATTATGAAAATATTCAAGAAGATTGAAGGAAAAAAAACTATTATTATAGCAACTCATAATACTGATATTGTTAACAGTTTACAGAAAAGAGTTTTAGTATTAAAAAATAATCGCCTAATCAAGGATTTAAGCAAGGGAGGTTACGAAATATGAAAGAAATTTTAATTTCAATAAAAAGATCTCCATACCAATCTTTAGCAATATCATTAATCTTATTTTTTACCACAACTCTTTCTATCTCTCTTTTTATAATTCTTAGCTTTATCTACAGTTTTCTTAATTATGTTGAAACAAGACCTCAAGTAATTGTCTATTTCCGAAATACTACCTCACAAGAAGATATTTTTAAAATAAGAGATGAACTGAAAAACTCTGGAAAAATATTATCCATTAAATATACCTCAAAAGAAGAAGCTTTTAAAATCTATAAAGAACTTAATAAAGATAATCCTTTGTTACTTGAAATGGTTAGCCCTGAAACTCTTCCAGCTTCTTTAGAAATTTACGCTCAAAAACCGATTTTTCTTCCCGAGATAGCCGAGTTTTTAAAAAAGCAAACCGGCGTTGATGAAGTCATTTTTCAAAAAGATACTGTAAATAGATTAATTCAGTTAACAAATTTTCTTCGAATAAGTTCTTTAATCTTTTTTACCTTTTTAATTTTTATGACTATAATAATTTTATTAGTTATTTTTTCCTTTAAAATTGCTTTAAAAAAAGAGGAAATTCATCTCCTTCAGCTTCTTGGAGCAACAAAAAATTATATTAGACTACCTTTTTTAAAAGAGGCCTTTTTCTATGGAATGTTAACTTCTTGTGTATCTTTTTTAATAATTCTCAGTCTTGTTCTTTATTTTAAGCCCTTTTTAACTTCTTATTTATTTGGGATAAATAATCTCTCGTTTTCTTTTATCTTACCTAGCTTCTCTTTAATTGTTTGGCCAGTTAATTTTGTTTTTATGTTTTTAACTTTCTTGTTGTCTTTTATATTTTCTACATCAATTGTAACAATCGCTAGTTTTTTAGCGGTTGAAAAATATCTTAAGTAAAGATGATAAAAAAAATTTATCTAACAATCTTTTTTTTGTTTTTCTCTCTAATATTCTTTGGTATTAAGGAAACAAACTTTGCTCAAGAAAGTGAGGCTGAAATCCAAAAAAAAATAGAGGAGTACCAAAATAAACTAAATGAAATCAGGCAACAAAAAAACACTTTAGCCAATCAAATCCAGTATATGGACACTCAAATCTTTCTCACTCAACTAAAAATTCAGGAGACTGAAACAAAAATTAATCGAACACAGCAAGAAATAGATAAATTAGGAGAAAAAATTGATAACTTAGACCAATCGCTTACTTATTTAACTAAGTTAATGATTAACCAAATAGTTGAAAGTTATAAAAAAAGGACTGTGACAATTTTTGATTTCATTTTAGATCAAAAGTACGCAAGTATTATTTTAGGTTTAAAT
>FWPV01012636.1_pt1 | contig 12965 bp, 8 predicted proteins | sample 2228371 | NCBI WGS metagenome assembly FWPV01 (sample SAMEA103939776, study PRJEB20133) | metagenome | reverse complement strand
GCGGGAGGAAGTGATCAAAGCCAAGATCCGGGAGGGCAAGAACCGGCTCGAGCAACTGACTTTTCGATTGTGGGCGTGGCTCATGCTCCACCCCAAACTCTACGAATTCGCGGGGACTGCCGCCGCCGGCGTGCTCGGCAACAACGAAGGGTGGGTGGACCGTCTGCCCGTCGAGGCCGGCCCATTGAAGGCGTGGCTGAGCCAGCGCGAAATGCCTGCTCCCGCGCCCAAGAGTTTCCGCCAGTTGTGGAGAGAAAGGAGGCAGTCCCGTGGCGCGTGAGACCATCTTGCACAAAGTGCGAACAGCGCTCGGCAGGGCGGCGGGAGAGGACCCTGCGCCTGCTCCTCCGCCCAGGCTGATCATCCCCGGCGTTTCTGTGGAAGACCGGATCAAGAGCTTCTGCGCAGCGCTCGAGGCGCTCGCCGGCCAAACCACCGTGACCGGGAGTTTCGAAGAAGCGCGCGCCGTCATCGCCGGTCTGATCGCGGGCAAGACGGCGGTGGCGTCTAACGCGCCGTTGCTATCCGAAACCGGCATCACTAGCTTGGAAGGCGTGAGAAGCGGCATTCAGGACAGGGACGAACTCCGCAACCTTTGCGCCACTGCGGACTTTGGAATCACAAGCGCGGATTACGCGCTAGCTGATACCGGAAGCATCGTCCTGCTATCGTCGCGCGAGGAAGCCCGGCTGGTTTCCCTGCTGCCTCCGTGCCACATCGCCCTGATTCCGCAAAGCCGGATTCTGGCCAACCTGGACGAGCTATTCACGCTCGTTCCGCTGCCCTCGCAGCGGTCGAGTTCCATGGTGCTGATCACCGGACCGAGCCGCACCGCCGACATCGAGCAGATCCTGGTGCGCGGCGTCCACGGACCGGGGAAAGTCCACGCCGTCATCGTCCCTGTTTGACCGGGCGCGGCGCTCCGTTTTCGACTTTCATTCCCCCCGCGATGGCTTCCGCCTCGCGAACCCCGTGCTCCTCGGAGGCTGCGGGTAAGGCGTGTCGTAGCCCCGTGCATGACCCCACAAGATCCGGTTCAGCAAATCGCTCGGCACGTCGTCGATGTGGCTCCAATTCATCGCCGCGGATTGCTTCGCCGCCCACAACGCCTTGCCGGAGAGCGCTTTGAGGGGCGGGTTCATCTTGTCAAGCGGCACGGAGGGCACGAGGTGCTTGTAGGGAGACAAATCGCGTTGCGTTGTGAATACGCTCGACATCGGACGCGCAGCCTTCAAATACCGCGTCTTCGGCGGAATCCGGAAAATCTCCTGGATGGTCCGGATCATGCTCGTTTGATCGTAGTAGTTTGAATCCACGGCGCCGCGGCGGATGTTCGGTCCAATCGCCAGCGCGACTGTACGATGCCCGTCCACGTGGTCGAAGCCGTCCTGAGCGTCGTCTTCCACGACAAGGATCAGACTGTTCGGCCAAAAGCGGCTGCGGGAGATGCCCTCAACGATTCTGCCGAGCGCCAGATCGTTATCCGCCACCATCGCTTCAGGCACAGGCGAGCCAGGCGACGTGCCGACGGTGTGATCGCTCGTCATGGTCAGCACCGCCAGATTCGGCATGTTGCCCGATTTCTCCCGTTCCGCCAGATCCTGCAAAAACGCCTCCGCCCGGATCTGGTCCGGAATCCGCATGCTGCTCACCGGATAGCGGTTGACAGCCAGGTGGGCGAGCGCCGGCACCCCGCAGCGGTGCCCCACTGCGTCGCGCCACTTTCCGCTCTTGTAAAGATTCCAGTATTCCGTCCACGGCATCAACTGCTTCTCATCGATGTCCACGGCGTTCTGCGTCGCCGGATCCCATCGCAGCGGCAAAGACAGAGCGCCGTAAAGCTTTACGTCCAGCGGGCGCGTGGCGGACTGCCAGAAGAATCCTGCCGGCGCGACGGTCAGCGCGTCCGCCATATTCCAGGCATAGCCGCGGGGCGCGGAGTTCATCGCCCGCTCGACATAGTCGCTGACGAAGCCTTGCATCAGCCAGTGATGCCCGTCGAAGCTGATGGCGCCGCTGGCATAGAAGTTGTCGAGCAAGACGTACTTCTCAGCCAGAGCGTGGTGATTGGGCGTTACTTCCCTGCCATAGACCGCCAGTTTCGGATCGCCGTCTCCCCGCGGCATGTCGCCGAAGACCTGATCATAGGTGCGGTTCTCTTTGATGATCAGGAAGACGTGGCGGATGCCGAGAGCTGACAGATCCGACGGACCGCCCGCGGGCGTGAACTTGGGCTGGTTCGCCGCGCGCACTTCGCGCAGCCCGGCTTGGAGTTGCGGCGCTTCGGGCGCCGGAATTCGCAACAGCGACCCTTCATACTGCCGGCTGTTGAACAAGCCTTTCCCATCCGACGTGTTGCCCGTGCCTTTGATATTCAGAACGCGCAAGCCCCCGTCCTTATCAAGAGCGATGGCCGACGGAAACCATCCTGTGGGCAGCGCTCCAGCCACCGTCCAAGTCTTGCCCGCTTGCCGTAACACAACCACGGCATTCGTCCCGCCGCACGTCACATAGAGCGTCTTTCCGTCCGCAGAAAAAGCCAGGTTGGTGGGCTGGCTTCCCAGCATTTCCTCAGGCCAAACCGGTATCTTGGTTTCGCCCACCGCTTCGAGCTTCGCCGGGTCGATGAAGGTCACCGTATCGGAATGGCCATTGGAGACCGCCAGCAGGTTCTGCTGCGGATTCAGCGCCATCCCCGAAGGCGCAACTCCTACCGGAATCTCCTTCAGCAGCTTGCCTTCGCGGTCATATACCGTGACCGTTCCCGAAACCGGAGCACCGGTCTTGGGATGCGTCAGCACCTGCGTTCCGCTCGATGGCGCCGTTGTGTCTCCCGCCGCTGCGCGCCTGCCGCCGCGGTTCGTCACGAAGATCCGTTCCGTCTTGGATGCAACCGCGACGGAAAACGGCGCCGTGCCCGCCGGCAGCTCCCGCAGCAGCCGCCGGCTCCCGGCGTCAACCACCGCGAGGCTGTTGTTCCTGCTCAAAGCCACATAGGCGGTCCGCCCGTCCGGCGAAAACGCAATGCCCGTGGGCACCGGATGGCCCTGAAAATCAATCCTCTCCGGCGAGCCAGGCTTGCCCGATTCACTGACAGACAGCACAACCACCGCGTCGGGACCATTTCTGGTCGTCTCGCTCGCCCACAACTCCCGGCTGCCCGGGCGGAACGCAATGCCCGCATAAGACACGCCGCGTACTTTAACCGAGCCGAGCTCAGCGCCCGACGCGGCATCCCGCACGGATACTCCGGTAGAGCTTAGGATGGCGAGTAAGCTCTTCGACTCGTCGAGAGCCATGTCCACGGGGCGCCCTCGCAGAGCCGCTTGTTCGCCCCACGGACGGAGCAATTGCCCCGTTGGCAAGACATAAACGCCGTCCGGTTGACGTCCAATGAGGACTTCACTCTTGAGAAGCGCGAAGAGTCCGGACTCCTGCGCCGCAATCAGCCCCGCTCCGGCGGCGAGCGCAAGCGCGATCCACTTGTACCTCATCACCCCGCCACGATATCAGATTCCCCGCGGGGGGCGGCGGGCCGACCTGTCACCAAGTCACGCGGAGCGTCAACTGCATTTCCCGCGGCGCGTTCGCCGAAGTGTCCATGTACAGGATCCCCGAGGCGCTCGAAGGCTGCGGCGTGCCCGGATTGTTCAGTACGGAGAAGAAATCGGCGTTGAACCGCAGGGTCACGCGCTCTGTAATCCGCACGGCTTTGAAGATCGACGCATCCATTCCTAAATTCCATGGACCCGGAACAAACTGGTTCCGCCATGGATGCAAATTGGTATCAAGGCTCACGCGCTGTGTAGTGCCGTTCTTCAGTGGCACCCACACGGTATTCGTGTCATAGAACGGCGCCAGCGGGTCGCCGGGAGTCCCTCCTCCAGCAGGGATGGGGATCACGGGGGCGTGCGCAGGCTTGTAGTTCGATGGCACGCCCATCACACCGTTCGGACGCCCGGCGGCGTCCCGGCTGTTGATGCGGGTTGCCGGTATGTAGCCGTTGTAATACAAGTATCCCGGGATGCAAACTCCGCTGCGGCAATCCTCGATTTTGTACTTCTTCCCGTAGATCTCGATTTGACCCAAGTAGCCCCAATTGCTCGTGGGCAGGGACCAATAGTTGCTGCGGTAGGTTCCAAACCCCGCCACTTGCCAGCCGCCGATCAGGCGGTCCAGCCACGGTCCTGCTCCGCCGGCGAATCGCTTGCCCTTGCCAAAAGGCAGATCCACCAGCCAGTTCCAGCGGAACCGGTGCTGTGGGATGCCGGTGTCGCGCCGGTAGAACAGGAAGCGGTTCCGGGCGTCGAAATCGGCGGGCACCGCGCCGGGCATGAACACGTTAGGCTCCGCCATGATGTCATCCCGCCATCCATCGCCCGCCACCCGGAAGGCATTGCTCAGAACATAGAAAAACTGGAATGCGTACCCTTTCTTGTAGCGGCGCTGCACTTCAATCTGAGCGCCGTTGTAGTTCGACCATCCGGTCTTCCGGTATGCTTCGATCCCTCCGTAAGTGGTTTGGTCGAAGCCGCGCCGCGCCACATTGGCGTATTCTCCCGTGGGAAGCGGCAGCCCCGTCGTAACGTACCAAATGTACGCGTTCGGGGCTTCGTTGAACGTGTAAAACTGTTCCAGCTTAGATGCGTGGTTGCCCACGTACCCGAGGCGCAGCACGGTGTTGTCGAAAATTTCGCGCTCCAGCGTCAGGTTCCATTGGTGCGAGCGGGTGCTAGGCTGATCGGGATCGAAATAACTGATGCGGAAGCTGCCCCGCGCCACCCCGCCGGGCTTGGTGACGTCCAATACGTCCCGGCTGTTCACGCCCGCAATCACCGTGGGAACCGAGCGCAGCCCCCAATTCGGACGACCGTCCGGCGTCTGCGCGGCGCTCGTGATCGAAATGGAAAAATTCGCATTGAACGGCGGGTTGCTCCGCGTGCGGGCGTTGAAATTCCGGAGGGGGTTCGGGAAGGTGAAAAGCGAATAACCGCCGCGCAGCACCGTCGTACGCTTGCCGCTCAACAGCCGGTAGGCGAATCCGGCTCGAGGACCGAAATCCCAGTAATTGGGATTCATCAAGCCCGGCGGCAACCCCACTTGGTCCGGTGTCGCGAACTTTGCGCCGATGCGAGTGAAGTTGGCGACGATCTCCGGCGTGGTCTTCTTCAGCCGGTAGAGATCCTCCAGGCTCCTGCCATTGACGATGGACTTGGTCTTGGGATCGAAACCCGTGAACAGTCCATCGGCTTCGTGGAACGCGGGGTGGATCTCCCAACGCAAGCCGAGATTCAGCGTGAGCCGCGGGTTGAGCTTGAAGTTGTCCTGGAGAAACAGGGCGTACTCGCGGTCGCGGAACCGGTACCACTTCTGAACGAACTGCGCCGCATACGAACCTGCGACGCCGAGGAACAGGTTCGCGCTGTCGTGACCCGTGCGCGGCACGGCGCCGAACGCCGAGCCGCTCGTGGGATCAAACAGCCCCGTCGCTCCGCTCGAAAAGCTATGGTTTCCGGAGACGAACTGCTGATCCGGAAGCACATGCAGGCGCTCATTGCGGAACTTGCCGCCGAGAAGAATTTCGTGCCGCCCGCGCACCCACGTGATGGTCTGATCGACAGTCCCCACCAAGGTCCGGTTGTTACGCCTCGTGTCAGCTTGGACGTAGGTCATTCCGAAACCCGTGCCGCTGATGGTCGGAAAGCCGGTTTCGCCAAACGGATTCGGCAGACCGAGTTTGTCGGCGTGGTTTATCTCATATGTCCCCGTCCGGACATCGTAGATCTCGCTGGCGAGCGAAAGAATGGTCTCGCTGAAGACAGTGGGTGAGATCGTCCGGGTCCATGACAGCACTCCGTTCTGCATGTCGCTGCGCGTCAAAGTGACGTTCGTGGAGCCGTCAAGTGTGACCGCCGGAGCGCTGCTCGACTTATACTTCCGGCTGGAGTCGCCGCGGCTGAACCGGAACATGAGCTGATCCCGGTTGCTCAACCGGTGGTCAAAGCGCAGCGTCAAAGTGTTATCGTCGCGCAGGTTAGGCGCGGGACCAAAAAAGTTGCTCGTGACCAGTGGATTCCGCTCCGGGTGCGTCGGCGCCGGAGTGACGCTGTAAAGATACGTCGCGAGCGGGCTCCTCTTGCTCACCGGGATCCGGTTGTTCGGATACGGGACCCGGCTCCACGTGGCCGTCGTGCTCCAGGGATCGTAAATCGTGTAGCGGCGTCCCAGACTATCGACGAGTTCGCTGAAATCGCCCTCGCGCATGGCCATCGTGGGCACCGACGTGCTGCTCGTCGCGCCCTGCCGCAGCCGGTAGAATTCGTATGCGGCGAAGAAGAACGTACGGTTCCGCCCGTTGTACACCTTCGGCAGCCAAACCGGACCGCCGAGCGAAGCGCCCGCTTCATTCCTCACCAACTGCGGCGGCTTAGCGTAATAATCCTGCCGGCGCCGCGCGACTCCGATTCCGCTGTTGCGGTGGGTCTCGAAAAGCGCTCCGTGGATCTCATTCGTGCCGCTGCGGGTGACAATCACCGTGCTCGCCGGGCGGTTCATCTTGGCGGAAGAGTTGTTCGTTTCCACCCGGAATTCCGCGATCGTATCCAAACCCGGCGGGCGTCCGGTGTGCCCGCCGGTGTCGCGGTTCTTGAGAACGGCCCCATCTTGGATGTACTCGAACGCCGTCTCGCGCAACCCGAACACCCGCCCGGAGTCCACTCCGGGAGTTGTCACGTCCACCAAAGTCGTCAGAAAACGCCCGTTGAGAGGAAGCTGCTCAATCCGGCTGCGCTCCAACACCTGACCCAAGGTGGCGCTTTCCGTAACGAGCACGGCGCTGACTTCACCCGCCACCGTGATTTCGGTAGCCGTCGCCCCGACGCTCATCTCCGGGTTCACCACCGCCACCTGACCGGCTTGCAACTGCACGCTGCCTTCCCAACGTTTCATCCCTGTAGCTTCGACGACGATCTTGTATTCGCCGAGCATCAAGGAAGGCTGCACGAAGAAGCCCACCGAATTGGTCGCCACATCCCAGGTGCGCGACGTCGCTACGTGCGTCAGTTTGACCCTCGCATCCGGGATGACCGCCCCGCTCGGATCCCGAACGGTTCCCTGTATCACCCCTGTTCCCGTCTGACCGGCTGCCGCCATCGCTGCGGCCAGCAACAAAAGCATCGCCAGAATGGACTGTCTCATAAAACCTCCTCACCATTAACCGCCGAGAACCGGCTCCGGCGGCGTTGTTCCTGATTTTATACCAAATCCTCGGTTTTCAGCCTCTGCGATTTCTCGATTCCGGACAGCAGCCCGGCGCGCTTGCGGCCTCCCGGGATAGGCAGGTATGCTCATGTTTTCTGGGTGTTCTTACTGGCTGCACTTGCACTCGTCTACCCGGTTCCGGTGGGAGCCGCCGTCCCGTCAGGGGATGACGCGGCGGAAGCCGTCATCGCCCGCATGATGGAGGCGGACCGCACCGTCAAGCCGCAGCTTCGCCATTACGTTTCCACCCGGCGCTACTCGCTCGAAAACAAACGTTTCGGACAGCGCGCGGAGATGACCGTGCGGATGACTTTCCGTTATCCCGGACACAAGGAGTTCGAGGTGCTCAGCGAGAAAGGCTCCGGCGCCATCCGCAGCCGCGTGTTCCGGAAGATGCTGGAAAGCGAAATCGAAGCCTCGAGCGGCGAGATGCGGGAGGCGACGCAGATCTCGCAGCGAAACTATAATTTCCGGCTGCTCGGCAGCGAGGAACTGGACGGCAGACAAGCGTTCGTTCTCGAAGCAATTCCCAAGACGAAGAACAAGTTCCTGTTCCGCGGGAAGATCTGGGTGGACGCCGAAGACTACGCCATAGCGCGCATCGAGGGCTCTCCCGCCCAGAATCCATCGTTCTGGGTCCGCAAGACAGCATTTGTGCACCGGTACGCCAAATTCGGCCCGTTTTGGCTCGCGGTGTCGAACGCTTCGACGACAGACGTGCTGGTTTTCGGACGGACGGAAGTCGTCATCGAGTATTACGATTACCGCGTCAACGAGGCGCCCGCCGCCGGCGGAGATGGTGTCCAAGCTTCCGGCAGGTAGTTGAAATCTGCGGGGCTTTCCTGGCATCAATTAAGATAAGTTATGAGTTCACTGCGTCTTCTCTTCCTCACAGCCGCCTGCGGCGCGGCCAGTTTCGCTCAGGTTGCTGAGATCGGGGCGCATGGCGGGATGTCGCTCGTGCGCAACAACGGCATCGGTTCGCTGTTCGCCACTTCCGAAGCGACAGCCAGACCCGATGACACGCTGATTCAAGACGGCTGGCGCTTAGGTTTCCGCCTCACTTTGAACAACCAGAGCTTTTTCGGGCACGAGTTCGGTTATGCGTACAACCGTGCGAACTGGAAAATCAAGGCTACCGGCGAAGAAGCGGGTTCCGCAATCCACCAGGGATTTTACAACTACCTGGTTTACGGCGCGCGGGAGGGGAAGCCGGTGCGTCCCTTCGTCACTGGCGGCGCGGGATTCAACACCTATGTGTTCCCCGGCTATTCAGTGTCGAGCGGCGGCGGCTCGACCAAGTTCGGACTGAACGCGGGCGGCGGCGTGAAGTTTAAGATCTCTCCCATGATGCTCATGCGTCTCGACATGCGCTACTACACGACGCCGAAACCGTTCGATTTCCCCGGTCAGCGCGGTTGGATCCGGCAAATCGAGACATCGATCGGTTTGAGTTTGGCGCTGTAGCTCTCTTAGCCCAGCACTACCCGGCGGCACTGCGCGCAAAAGGCGGGCTGCTTGAGGTCCAGTCGTTCGACGCTGTGGGTGGAGGCCATGGCGCATTGCCAGTCCCGGCAGTGGCGGAGTCCGAACGTATGGCCGAGTTCGTGGACAGCCTCAATGAGAAGGCGCCGCTCGAGCAACGCCCCGTTCGACGGCAAACCATAGAAACGTTCATCCAGGCGGCAGGTCGAAACGATCGCGCGGAGACCGCCCAACTGAGCCTCTCCAAAGACAAACGTCAGCACCGGCACGAACAAGTCCAGTTCCGTGACCGCCAGCAGCCTTGCCCCTTCGACCGGCTGCATGGCTTCGAGCAGCGCGGTCGAGTGATACTGGTTGCGCTCCGCGCTGAATGCGAAGGCAGGGTCCATCATGTCCTCGCGGACATGGCAGGAAACCCGAAACACCCGCACCAGATTTGCGGCCAAACGGTCCAGCAATTCCAGAGCGGGCGCTCCGCCGCCGTCCGGCTTACCCACCCGCATCAGGTGGATGCCGTTCACGGCTGCTTGATTCCGTACCGCTTCAGCTTGTTGTAAAGCGTCGTGCGGTCGATATCCAGCGTCCGCGCCGTGCGCGACAGGTTCCAGTGGGATTCTTCGAGCACTCGCAAGATGTGCTGTTTTTCCACTTCTTCCAGCGTCCGCCCCGTCTCAATCGCCGGAGCATTCAACTGGAACGGGAAGTCGGCGGGCTTGATCTCCAAATCGCGGCTGATGAGCATCGCTCGCTCCACCGCGTTTTCGAGCTCCCGCACGTTGCCCGGCCAATCGTAAGCCAGGAGCACATCCAACGCCGCTGAAGTCAGCCGGGGGACCGGGCGGTTCATCGCCCGGGCGTATTTCTCGAGAAAATGGGCCACCAGTAGGGGTATGTCCTCGCGGCGCTCGCGCAAGGGGGGTAAATGAATGGAGAACACGTTCAGCCGGTAGTAGAGGTCCGGACGGAACGTACCTTCTTTCACCATCGCTTCGAGCGGGCGGTTGGTGGCGGCGATGCACCGGAAGTCCACTTGGATCGTCTCGTTGGATCCGACGCGTACGATCTGCTTCTCTTGCAACACGCGCAGCAAGTCAGTCTGCGTCTTCAGGCTGATGTCGCCGATTTCGTCCAGAAAAACCGTGCCCCCGTCGGCGACCTCGAACTTGCCTTTTTTCCGGTATTGGGCGCCGGTGAACGCCCCCCGCTCGTGTCCAAAGAGCTCGCTTTCGAGCAATGTTTCAGTGAGCGCCCCGCAGTGGATCACCACCATCGGCATGTAGCGGCGCGGGCTAGCGGCATGAATGGCGCGCGCTACGATCTCCTTGCCGGTGCCGCTCTCGCCGGTGATCAGAACCGTCGCGTCGGTGGGCGCCACCGTCTCAATCAGCTCAATCACGCGCTTCATCGGCTCGCTCTGACCGATGAGCTGCGTGTTGGGAAAGACCTCTTGCAGATTTTCTCTGAGCCGCACCACTTCGCGTTTCGCCCAGCGGTGTTCGAGCGCCTTGTTGACGAGGTGCACCAGCTCGTCCGGGTCGAAAGGTTTGGTGATGTAGTCGTACGCCCCGTGCTTCAGTGCCTGCACCGCGGTTTCCACCGAGGCGTATCCGGTCATGATGATGATCGGAAGGTCCGGGTCGATTTCGCGCAACTTGTTCTGTAACTCCAGACCGTTGATGCCGGGCATCTTGATGTCGAGCAGCGCGATGTCCCACTTGCCGCGGGCCATGTTTTCCAGCGCTTCGCGCGCGCTCGCAAACAGCGTCATCGAGTAGCCTTCGCTTTCAAACCACTTGCCGAGCGAATCGCGGACCACCGGATCGTCGTCGACAATCATCATGCGGGCTTGCGGCTTGTCGTTGGCGTTCAAATGGCGTTCCTCCGTCCAGCTTCGAGTGCGGCGTCCGGAGCGCCGGCGCCGGCTTCTTCCTCCCCCGCCGCTACGGGCAGAGTGACGGTGAATTCCGTCCCCTGCCCAACCTCGGATTGAACTTCGATTTTACCGGCGTGGCGCTCCATGATGTTTTTGGCTATGGCCAAACCCAATCCTGTGCGGTGCTGATCCTCTTTCGTGGTGAAGAACGGCTCCCAAATCTGGGACAAGATGTCCGGCGGGATGCCCTTGCCGGTGTCGCGCACGTGCACGGAAGCCGTGCGCGAACCGGCGTCATAACTGGTTCGCACGGTCAATTTGCCACCCTTGGGCATCGCCTCCGCCGCATTCACGAGCAGCACCACCAACACCTGCTGGATTTGCCCGGCGTCGCAGAAGACTTGCGGCGCGGGGGAAGCGAGTTCCGTTTGCAACTCGATTTCCTGCAATTCCAGTTGGTGCCGCACGAGCTTAAGCGACCTTTCCACCAAATTGTTCAGGTCCGCGGGCGCGCGCTTGGGAGTGGTCTGCCGGGCAAAGGCCAGCAAGTTCTTCATGATCTCGCCGCAGCGGCGGCTTTCGCGCTCCACCACCTTCAGGTTCTCCAGAATCTGCGCCTTCACCGCCGGGTCGAGGTCAAGACCCTGAATCGTCTTAATGGTCAGCCGGGCGTAGGTGAGCATTCCGAAAAGCGGATTATTCACTTCATGGGCCACCGTCGCCGCCAGTTTGCCGAGCGACGCCATCTTCTCAGTCGCCACCATTGAGGCGTACAACCGCTCCAGTTCCTCGCTTTTGCGGCGCACCCGGTCCTCGAGCGTCTTGGCCCAGTGGGTCAGCTCCGCGTGGGCTTTGGCAAGATCGGCGGTCATGCGGTTGAACGACTCCGCCAGTTCGCCCAGCTCGTCTCCGGAGCGTACCGGCAGCATGACGCTCAGATCGCCCGCCGCCACCCTCTGCGTGCCCCGCCTCAACTCCTGAATGGGTTTGTGCACCACCCGCCAAACAAACAAGATGCTGAGCGCGGAAAACAGGACCGCCGCCAGCATAAGCACGGCCATCGTTCGCTTCCGGTTTTCCGCCAGTTGCTCATCCACCGGCTGGAGGCTGAGGTGTACGTCCACCACGCCGAGCACCCGCTTTTCAGGCGGATGAACATGACAGGCGGCGCTATAGCAGTCGGGTTGGTTCTCGATCGGGCGGATCACGGCGAGCACGCGCTCCCCGCCCGGCATCGTAAACACGCGGGCCCTGTCCGGACGGTTCAAGCGCACGAGCGGCGCTTCCCGGGCGTGGCACTTATAGCAGGCCTCGGCGTTCTTGTCGACCGCCGTTCCGATTTCGGACGGGTCCGTCGAAAACGAGATGATCCCGTCCTTGTTGAAGATGCGGACGCGGCGGATGCCCGGCTCCGCGCCGATGTCGCGCAGATGCGCCCGCATGGTTTCGCGGTCGTTATGCATCATCTCGTGGCGGCTCGACCGTAAGATGATGTCCGACATGCGGTCTGCGCTGGCTAAAGTAAAGTTTTCAAAGCTGCGCTTTTCGTATTGCAGGTTGAAGTAACCCACCAAACCAAAAAAGCCCGCCGTGCTGCCTACAAGGCACACGGCGAGCTTCAGGGCCAAGCCCCTGCGAATGGATGTTTTCAGGGCCTCGGGAGGCCCGGCCATCTAGTCTCCTTTCGCCGCCGAAAGCGCCGGGACTTCCCACCGCCGCCCAAGTTCGGGCTCGTGCGCCTCCTCTTCGAACACCGCCAAGTGGCGCGCCGCGAACCGGAAAATGGCGAACCCGGCCGCTACGATGGCCAGCGTAATAGCAATCTCCGTCCATTTAGGAATGTACCGCACCCCGGAGCCGGCTTCCATGCCCGCCAGGCTGACGTTCAGCCGGTTGGTCAGGAATCCGAAAATGGCCAGCACCGCGCAGCCGTACAATGCCGCAGGATTCCGGCGCACCCGCTCCCGGAACAGCAGGAGCATCGGCACGATCAGCAAGCACATTTCCAGCGTGAACAACCACGGCTCCAGACCCGAATCGCGCAGATGGCCGAGCGAGCCCCGCCGCCCGAGGTCCCAAAGCCGCAGGGCCGAGTAGAACAGCAGCGCCACGGAAAGCGCCCGGCCTAGCCCCATCAGCAGCGGCGTTTCCAGCCTGCGGCCGAAAGCCTTGCTCGAATGCCACGATTCAAAGATCGTCATCGCAAGACCCACGGCGATAGCCGACACGTAAAAGAGCACCGGGAGCAAGGGCGAATACCACAGGGGATGCAATTTCGTCGGAACGATCAAATAGAGCGACCCGAGCGAGGATTGATGCAGCGTGGAGAGAATCACTCCGGCGATCA
>FWPV01012635.1_pt1 | contig 12968 bp, 10 predicted proteins | sample 2228371 | NCBI WGS metagenome assembly FWPV01 (sample SAMEA103939776, study PRJEB20133) | metagenome | reverse complement strand
GCGCCCATGGAGCGCAACTCACGCAGGCATCCGAGATAAGTATCGGGCAGGTGAGGCACGAGCCGCATGAGTAGTGCGGGCGAGCCGGTGACCAGGAGCTGGTCGAACGACTCAGGCGGCAGGCCAGGCGCAAGCACATCCCAACCGGCGGCATTCTGGCGTACCGCGCGGATCGGGGTTCCGAGGCGCGTTTCGACCCCCCGGGCGCGGATAGCGGCGAGGAGCGCGTCGGCGAAGCCCTGGAAACCGCCCACAAAGTAGCCAAGCTTGAAACTGCGGGCGCGCAGCCTGGCCCAGAGCCAGGCCATATTCACCTCGTCGGCATGACGCCCGAACTTTCCCTCGAGCAGCGGACGCCAGAGCACGCGGTAGGCGTTTGGACCGGCCCAGCGCGAAGTCCACGCGGCGGCAGTGGTGCGCTCCAGGCGCCGCCAGTTCGCGTCGAGATATTTCAGGTAAAACGCAACCGCGCCAAACCGAATGCGGTCAATCAGCGGGAGCGCCGGGAAGCGCAACACTTGAAGCGCGCCGTTCAGGTCATAGCCGCGCCCGTTCCACCACTGGGCCGTGATCTGGCTGCGAAAAAACAGCCGATCGCCATATCCGATGGCGGCAGCGAGCTTGATGATGGCCTGATCTGTCTGGAAGATATGGTGGTAGAAGCGTTCGAGCGGCCATGCCCAGCGTTCGTCGCGGAAACCGGAAGCCAGGCCGCCGACCACCGGCGCAGCCTCGAAGACCACCACCGTATGGCCGGCGGAGGCCAGTTCATAAGCGGCGGTCATCCCGGCGATCCCCGCACCAATGATTGCCACCCTCACGGCGCCACCCTCCGCGCAATGTTCCGGCGCCTGCCCGGCAGCCCGTCGGGTGCAGGTGGGCGCTGCTCTTCCCCTGATGTGAAAATAGGGGGAAACCGGGTTTCCCCATCCCCCTGCCGGCTGGGGCGCCAGCCGCTCCCAACAGCGGTTGGGGAATGGGGAAACCGGGTTTCCCCATTCCCCCTCCCTGAGGGGAGGGTCTGGGAGGGCTGCGCCCTCCCAGGAAAAAACGTGTTCGCGCTGGCGATGTGCGGCTGCGCCGCGCAGGCGCCTGACAGCAAATCGAACCTTTGCGACACGGCACAATCTCGGCATGACGCCCCATCGTACCTGATCAGGCGTACCATTGTCAAAGCGGTCTACACCGTCACGCCGTCACGCCAACACGTTTGACGCCCCTCCTCCTGCCTGTTATAATGCTTATTCGATATCAGGAAGGGTTGGCGCGCCTGACCACATGCGGATAGGCGACGCCCGGGCCGGGATTCGGGAGGGCGCAACCCTGCAAGTGATATGCTGTCGCATCCCGGCGGGGCGCGACGCAGCCGCGTGGGAGACCCCACGAAGTTCTGTGATCGCTCATGCTGGTTGGGCAAGACGCTGAAGACGAAGGAGTCAAGCCATTAGGGATCGGTTCCGTATCAACAATCGTATCCGCGCGCGTGAGGTGCGCCTGATCGACGAGAACGGCACGCAGGTTGGGATTATTGGCATCCGCGAGGCCCTGGCCCTGGCCGAGGAACGCGGCTATGATCTGGTCGAAGTGGCGCCAAATGCCGTGCCTCCGGTCTGTCGTCTGCTTGACTATGGCAAGTTCCGCTATGAGCAGAGCCAGAAGGAGCGCGAAGCGCGACGCAACCAGAAGCAGGCTGATCTGAAGCAGATCCGCTTGATGCCAAAAACGGCCGAGCACGATATTACCACCAAGGCGAACCAGGCCAAGAAGTTTTTGCTCCAGGGCGATAAGGTCAAGTTCAACGTGCGCTTCCGCGGTCGGGAGATGGCGCATCCCGACATCGGGCGGAAGATGCTCGAGGATATCGCCGAGCAACTGCGCGACATCGCTGTGGTGGAGCAGAAGCCGCTGCTGGAGGGCCGCGTGCTGTCGCTCTTGCTCGCGCCTAATCCCAAGGTGCTCAAAGCCGCCCAGCAGGCGCAAAAGGAGAAAGCCAGACTGGCGCGCACCCAGGGCCTCGCTGAGGAACGCCCTGCCAGCACCGCGCTGCCCGAAGCTGAGGAGGAGCTCGACGAGGAGACGGACCTGCAGGAAGAGGAGCTCGACGATGAGGACGATCTGCAGGATGAGATGCTTGACGATGAAGAACTCGAGGTAGATGATTTTGATGATGAGGACGACCAGGATCTGCGTCCTCGCGCAAGGAAGTAGGCTCCGGATATGCCAAAGATGAAGACCCATAAGGGCGCCAAGCGTCGCTTTAAGGTGACCGGCAGCGGCAAGGTGCTGCAACAGAAGGGCGTCCGTGGGAACAAGATCAATCGCTCGGGTCGCTCCCAGCGCCAGTGGGGCAAGGGTCTGCCCACTTCGCCCGCGAACCGCTCGCATTTGAAGGTGGCGCTGCCCTACGGTCTGAAGTGAACATCTGAGGAAGCCGGGTTTCCCCACCTGCGGTGAGCCTGTCGAACCGCACCTCTGCCTGCTGGGACGCCAGGCGCCCCCACCACCGGTTGGGGGACGGGGAAAGCGGGTTTCTCCATCCCCCTCTCTGAGGGGAGGGTTGAGGAGGGCGCTGCCCTCCGCTGACAATGCCGCCCTGTTCCTGTGGCGCGCGGCAAGCGGCTGAGTCAGTCACAGGTACAGCCGGTTTTCGCAAGGGTATACCACTCACTACCATATCGGGCGTAGCTCAGGGATACAGCCACCCCCTGACCTGCCCGGCAGAGGGAGGAACTGCAACCATGGCACGTGTCAAGCGTGGCATTATGACGCACAAGCGTCACAAGAAGTTGATGCGCCAGGCCAGGGGCTACCGCGGCGCGCGCAGCCGGCATTACAAGGTCGCCCACGAGGCAGTGATGCATGCCCTGGCCTATGCGTACCGCGATCGTCGGCATCGCAAGCGCGATTTTCGCCGTCTGTGGATTATGCGGATCAACGCCGCGGCGCGCCTCAACGGCACAACCTACAGCCGCTTGGTGGCGGGTATGAAGCAGGCCGGGATCGAGATCGATCGCAAGATGCTGGCAGACCTGGCCGTGCGGGACCCCAGGGCGTTTAGCGATGTGGTGGCGGCAGCGATGAGCGCGCCCGCTGCTCCGCGTCCACAGGCCAGTGGTGGGCGCCCGGCTCGCCCGGTGATCATGGCCGCACCTCAGAGCGCTGCCCCCGCCGCGTCAGCCGATTTGTGATCTCCAGCACCGCTAATCCTCACGTGAAGTTCCTGCGCTCGCTGCGCGATCTCCCCCGAGAGCGTCGTCGCGAGCGCAGCCTCTTTCTGGAGGGGGTGCGCCTCGTCGCCGATGCCCTCGCGTCCGGGGTTGCCCCGCGCCTGGTCCTGTACGCCCCTGAGCAACTCCGGCGCACGCCGGAGGGGGAACACCTGCTCACCCGCCTCACCGGGCGCCCCGCCTGCTACGAGGCTAGCCCCGCTGTCGTGGCCGCCGTCGCCGACACGCAGCACCCGCAGGGCGTAGTTGCCGCCTTTCCCTGGCCTGAACTGGCCCCGCGCCCCGGCCTGCGCCTGGTCCTCGATGCCGTGCAGGATCCCGGTAATGTCGGCACGCTGCTCCGCTCTGCCGAGGCCGCCGGCGTAGGCCTGGCGCTCTGCGCCCGCGGCACCGCCGATGTGTATGCCCCCAAGGTGCTGCGGGCCGCCATGGGCGCGCACTTCAACCTGCCCATTCGCGCCGACCTGGAGTGGGACGCGATTGGCGCTGAATTGAGCGCCTGCCCGGCGGTCTATGCCGCCGAGGCCGGCGCGGCGATGCCCTACTACGCGGCCGACTGGAAACAACCTGTGGCGCTGATCATCGGGAACGAGGCCCACGGCGTCAGCCCCGAGGGCCTGGCGCGCGCGACGCACCGCATTGGCATCCCTATGGCCGGGCGCGCCGAGTCGCTCAACGCCGCCATTGCCGGCAGCGTGATCCTCTTCGAGGCGCTGCGCCAGCGCACCCGCGGGCGAACATAGGGAAGGTAAAACGATTCCTGAACCCAACGGGGGGAGGCGCCCGGTTCCCTCCCGCCGGGTAGGGGGATGGGGAAACCCGGTTTCCCCTTTTCCCAACCGCGGTTGGGAGCGGCTGGCGCCCTGCCACAGGCAGGGGTGCGGTTCGACAGGCTCACCGCAGGTGGGGAAACCGGGTTTCCCCATGTCCTAACCGCTGCTGGGAGCGGCTGGCACCCCCCACCGGCAGGGGGATGGGGAAACCCGGTTTCCCCATATTTTCACCTCAGACGGTCATGCGCATGGCGGACAACGCCGCGATGAACATGGGGTATCTTTGGGAGGGCCGCCCCCTCCCTGGCCCTCCCCCGCTGGGGGAGGGAACCGGGCGCCTCCCCGCAGGGAGGGGATTGGGGAAACCAGGTTTCCCCATGTCCCAACTGCTGTTGGAAGCGGCTGGCATCCCCCACAGCGAGGGGGATGGGGAAACCCGGTTTCCCCGTATGCTCACATCGGCACGTTAGAGGGCGCATTGACAAATCGGCCCGGATCGGGCATCCTGAAAGGCGGTTCACCGCCATGCTCGTTACGGATCGTGGATTGATAGCAAGCGCACGGGCAAGCGTCGGAGCAACTGCGAGCCTGCGGCAGCTTCACAACCCACCGGTAGCTTAATAGAGGAACGCTATGACCGTGACCGACGAACTTTCCAGTCTGGAGCAGGAGGCCCATGCGGCCCTTGCCGCCGTGCGCGACCTGGCCGGCCTGGCCGAGTGGAAGAGCCGTTACATCGGCAAGGCCGGGGCGCTCACCCGGCTCAGCCGCGGCCTTGGCGCTCTGCCCGCCGAGCAGCGCCCCGAGGCGGGCCGCCGCGTGAATGCGCTGCGGGAGCAACTCGAAGCCGCCTATGCAGCCGCCGAGGCCCGACTCAAGCATGCCGCTATCGCCAGTGAGCTGGCTGCCGACCGGGTTGATGTCACCCTCCCCGGACGCCGGCCAGCCCTCGGGTACGCCCACCTGACGAACCAGGTGCTGGCTCAGGTGCAGGAGATCTTTGGCGAGATGGGCTTTCAGGTTTGGGAAAGCCCCGAAGTGGAGCTGGACGAGTTCAACTTCGGCCTGCTCAACTTCGCCGAAGATCATCCGGCCCGTGATATGCAGGATACCTTCTACGTGGAGATGCCCCCTGGCGCGCCGTCGGTGCTCCTGCGTACCCACACCTCCCCCGGCCAGATCCACGCTATGCGCCGCTATGCGCCCCAACCGCTGCGTGTGCTGCTCCCCGGCAAGGTGTACCGCAACGAACAGGTGACCGTGCGCTCCGAGATGATGTTTCACCAGTTCGAGTTCCTGGCGGTTGGACGCCACATCACTATGGGCGACCTGAAGGGCGCCCTGGCCTATTTTGCCGAGCGGATGTACGGGGCCGGCACGCAGGTGCGCCTGCGCCCGAGTTTTTTCCCCTTCACCGAGCCGAGCGCCGAGATGGACGTGAGTTGTTTCCTCTGTGATGGCAAGGGGTGCCGTGTCTGCAAGTACGCCGGCTGGCTAGAGATCGGCGGCTGTGGCATGGTGCACCCGGTGGTGCTACGGAACGGCGGCTACGACCCCGCGCAGTTCAGCGGCTTCGCGGGCGGTTTTGGCCCCGAACGGATCGCGATGCTCAAGTACGGCATTGATGATATTCGCGGCTTTTATTCGGGCGACGCGCGCTTTGTAGAGCAGTTCGGGTAGCGTACCTGTTGTGATCGTCGAACGCCACGCCGGCCTGGTGGTGATCCTCGTCGCCTTTCTGGCCCTCCACGCGCTCTACAACTGGGCCGTTCCTCTCGGTGAGGGTCCCGATGAACCGGGTCACGTCGCCTATGCGCTGTTTCTGGTGACGGAGCGGCGTCTGCCCGTGCAGCGCCCCGACCCCCAGGCCCCCGATGTGCCCGGCGAGGGGCATCAGCCGCCCCTGGCCTATCTGCTGGCCACCCCTGCCGTGGCATGGTTGCCTCCCGATCAGCGGCAGATCCGGCTCACTGCCAACCCTCGCTTTCTCTGGGCCGGCGGTGATGAACCGGGCGCCTTCATGCGCGGAAGCTGGGAACACTGGCCCTGGACGGGTCTGAGCCTGGGGTGGCATCTGGCCCGGGCCGTGTCGGGCCTCTGGGGAGCGGCGGCGGTGCTCTGCACCTATTTGGCCGCGCGGCGACTCGCGCCTGCCGAACCGCTCCTCGCCCTTATCGCGGCGTCGCTGATCGCCTTTAACCCGCAGTTCCTCTTCATCAGCGCCCTGGTGTCCAACGATGCGCTGCTGGCCGCCCTTGGCGCAGCGATCCTCTGGTGGTGCCTGGCCTCCCCGCCGTCTTCCGCTGCGTGGCGCTGGGCCATCGGCGCCGGTGCGCTCTTCGGTCTGGCGCTGCTCACCAAGCAAAGTGCGCTACTCTTCGGACCACTGCTGCTCTGGGGCGCCTGGCGCGTTGCCGGGGGCCGGCCCGGTCGCTTTGCGCTCCTCACCTTGATCTGGGGGGGCGTGGCCCTGTTGATTGCCGGCTGGTGGTTCGGGCGCAATGCGCTGCTCTACGGCGACCCGTTTGGCCTGGCCGCCTTCAGGGCCGAGTTTGCCGGTCAGCCCTTCGAGTGGCGCGACCCCCTGGCCTGGAGCGGCGCCCTGCGCCAGCTCGCCGCCTCATTCTGGGCGCGGTTCGGCTGGATGAGCCTGCGCCCACCCGCCTGGACGCTCTGGCTGTATGCGGTGCTGTGCGCCCTGGCCGTGGCTGGCTGGCTGTCCAGGCTGGCCCGGCGCCCGCCCCCCGATCCCGCCTGGGTCGGGCCGCTGGTGGCCCTGGTGATGGCCGGCGCCTGGACGCTGGCCTTCGCTCTCGCTGCGGGCCTGGTGGCCTGGCAGGGGCGCATGCTCTTCCCGGCGCTGGCGGCCAGCAGTCTGCTGCTGGCCGCTGGCCTCCTCGGGCTGCTGCCAACGGCAGGCGCTGGCGCAGCACGCCGTGCCGGGCCCGCGGGGCGCCCCGGAGTCGAGCCTCAAACCGACACGCGCGACCCGTTCGTGGCGATGCGTGCCGCTCTGGCCGGACTCCTCGCGGCGACGCTGTTCATCCTGGCCGCAGCGCTGCCTGTGGCGGTGATCCGGCCCGCTTATCCCTGGACAGCGCTGGCGCCGCGGGAGGCCCTGTCAGGACTGGGCACGCCGGTAGACGCGCGCTTTGCCGCGTCGTGGGAGCAGGGCGTGGCGCTGCGCGGCTGGCGCCTGGACACCACGGCGCGCCCCGGTCAACCCCTGTCCGTAACCCTGACCTGGAACAGCCTGGAACCGATACCGCGCAACTGGACGGTCTTTGTGCACCTGGTTGATACTGCGGGGGCGATTGTTGCGAAGAGCGACAGTGTGCCGCGGGCCGGCACGCTGCCCTTCCCCCTGTGGACGCCGGGTGACTGGATGCGCGACACCCACGTGTTGCCCTTGCCAGTAGAGTTGCCCCCCGGCCGCTACCGGCTACGGGTCGGCCTTTTCAGCCCTGAGCACAACGGCCAGCGCCAGCACGTCTGGTCTGCCGATGGGCAGGAGCGCGGCGATTTTGTCGAGGTGGGGGTGGTTGAGGTGGAGGCGTAGCGGTCGTTTGTGCGGCTGCGCCGCACAACGCCGGAATGAAAATATTATTGTTCCTGGGAGGGCGTAGCCCTCCCAAACCCTCCCCGCTAGCGGGTTGATTCCTGGGAGGGGGCAGGGGCGCGGCGGCGCCGCGCCCCTACGCCCAAACCCTCCCGCGGGCCGCCTCTTTTCACCTCAGCCTTCCGTTTCGCGGAGGGGGCGCTGGGCCACGACGATCAGCCGGGGCGAGTCGATGGTGAAGGCGTGCAACTGCGTGCTGCCGTACCACGCCGTTGGCGTCAGGCCGGCCGCGCGGAGCATGGCGGAGAGTTCGGTAGCGGTATAGATGCGGATGCGGTGGAACCGCTCCTCCTCCTCGCCGCCGGGGGTGCGCCAGCGGTCGAGGGAGGTCAGCAGGCCACGGATCGGGTCGAAGTGATGCCGGCGCCAGACCAGGGTGCCATCATCGAGCTCGTACCAATCGGCTTCCTGAAAGCTACGCACCACCCGATCACGATGGGCCAGTTCCATCACCAGGCGCCCGCCGGGTTTGAGGGCGCGCGCAATGCCCGTCAGAACCGCCTGGTTCTCTTCTTCGGCGTCGAAGTAGCCAAAGGCCGTAAACATGTTGATCGCCGCATCGAAGCAAGCCACGTAGGGCAGGGCGCGCATATCGGCGGCGACGAACTGCGCGTCAATCCGCTCCTCTGCCGCGGTGGCGCGCGACAGCGCCAGCAGCGGCTCCGAGATGTCCACTCCTACAACGTGGAAACCGGCCCTGGCCAGGGCCAGGCTATGCCGCCCGGCGCCGCAGGCAACATCGAGGATATCGGCGGGTGGCTCGGGCAACAGATCGCGGAGCATCAACACTTCGGCGACCGTTTGCTCCGGATCGATCTGGTAGCGACGAGGGTACGTTTCGTCGAAGTATGCGCGCCACCAATCCACGTCTGCTCCTCACCGCTTACGCCCGAACCACCCACCCTTCTTCGGCGTCTCCACCGTCTTGCGCAGCGCATCCAGATCATCCGGGGCGGGGACCGGGCCGGAGGGTGACCGTGTCGGCTCCTCGGCCCGCAGTTCATCCAGCGAGATACGCTGCCCCCCGGTCGGACCGGCGGCCACTTCGCCGGTTCCGGCGACCGGCGCTTCCAGCGTCACTCCCTCGCCGGCCAGCGTCGGCGCCAGGGCGCCATTCATCGCCGTTGCCGGCTCTGCGGGCACTGGCGCCCCGGCGGCATAAGGGTTGCCCCCCTGCTCGACGCCCAGGGCCTCGAGCCACTCCCAGATGCGGGCGCGCCGGGTTGCAGCATCAGCAGGCAGGCGCAGGGGGCGCCCGCGTGCGTCAATCACCAGGCCCAGCAGGCTTCCGGCAATATCGCCGCCCTCGGAAGACACTGTCTCACCCGGCGCCGCCAGGCCAACCCGCACTGCCGGTTGGGGCCGCACCGTCACCTGTCCGAAGCGCCCCGGAGGCAGCGCCAGCCGCGCTATATCGCCGTGACGCACCACCAGGCGCTCGGTCGCGCCGCCAACGGTGGTCAGTTCCACCTCGGCGGCGGGCGATCCCGCGCTTCCCTCGCCGAGGAGCACCAGCACCGCTGCCAGCGGCACGTTGCGCAGCAGGTCACGATCGATCAGCGAAACCGCCGCATCGGGACGCAGTTCTGCCAGCGCCCCGCTGACCGGAAGCAACCCCAGGCTATCGAGATACACGTCTATGATCGGGTGGTCGTGCGCGCCATCAGGCTCCAGGCCATCGAGCAGGGTCAGCAGGGCCAACCCTGGCTGCGGGGCGTGGATCATGCCCCCGCCCGTAGCCAGCACCCAGTCATAGTCAGCCGACGGGATCTCGTCCAGGAGCGCGTCGCGGGTGAGGCGCAGCGCTTCGCACAGTAGCGCGTGCTCGATGTACAGATCCTCACGGCTGGAGGGCAACACCTGGGGCCGTAGCGCGCGATTGAGCAGCCGGTCGGTCAGGGCCTGCGTCGTGATCGGGAATGGCAGCCAGCGCGCGACGGCTTCGACACCGCGCTGCGCCAGCAGTTCGGTCAGCCCGTAGCCCGTGCCCACCGAGCCCAGAATCGCCGGATGAAAGCTCCCCGGCGCGGCATAGAGCATCGCGCTGGCGCTGGAGCCAACATCCACGGTCAACACCCGACGCCCGGTTCGTTCGGCCAGAAAGCGGGTGAGCAAACTCTCGGCGGCACAGACTGCGCGTGTTGGCGCGGCGGAGAGACGTTGCAGATCCGACCAGCCGGGCAGCCGCGGCAGGATCAACTTCTCGTAGAGGCGCGCCAGTTCCTGGCGCGCCGGGTCCAGTTGTTCCTGGTCAAGCGTTGGACGCAGGTTCTCCACCACGAACATCTCGGCCCGATCAGAGAGCGCAGCTATCACCTCTTCCCGGACGGCGCTATTACCGGCATAGATCACGGGCCGGGCAGTCACCGGTCGTCCCGGCAGAACCTGGTCGGCTATCCCCGGGCGCAGCGCCGTCAGGCCCACCAGATGCGCCAGCCGCCTGACGGGCGCGCCTGCGCCGTGTTCGAGGCCGCCGGCGATCAGCACCGCATCGGGGCGCAGACGCAGCAGCGCCTCCACCTGGCGTTCGGCCCACGACCCGCCGTTCGGGTTCTGCGCAGCGCGACCCGTCGCCTCATCGAGAGTCACCATCTGGAGCACGGTGGTGTAGGTCGCGCGGCTGGCGCGCAGGGCGCTGCGCCCCGAGAGGGCGCTGGCTATCGCGGTGACAACCAGGGTCATCGGCCCGGCCGCGCTGGTCACAGCAATCAGGTGGTTGACGCCATTGCCTTCGCTGCTCTGCGGCATAATGATCTGGCCATCGCGCAGCAACTGGCGCCCGGTCATCTCGGAGATCTGCGCCACCGCTTCCAGAACGCCGTAGAGCACGTTCTGGTAGGGCAAATCAGCGCTGCTCGGCGCCTCCGCGTGCCCCACCATACGGCTTTCGCCGTCAACATCATCGACCAGGGTTACACGGGTGATCAGGCTACCGATCTCGGCAACCAGCACCGCCCCCAGGGCGTCTGCCATGCCAACCTCCGCCGCAGTACGAACGGCTATCAGCGAGCTTCACCCGAGCGGCGCGCGCAGCCAGTTCACGATGAACTCCAGCCGCGTGTTGAGGGCCGTGAGGTAGGTCAACAGCACTCCCGCGAGGAAGAAGCCAAAGGCAACCATCAGCAACCAGCGCCCCGCGCGCGCGCTCAGGGCCAGCAGCCGCCCCTGCCCGCGCTCACGGGCAACGGTGAAGTAAAAGGTGCTCAGGGTCAACACCACACCGATAACCAGCACCAGCGCTCCGATGATCTGGAGCGGATCGGCGCCGAGCGGCCGTGCCGTATCCAGGAGTTGCGGCACAATTGTGCCCGCCAGCGCGCCGCCCACTGCCAGGGCCATCGCCACACCGAAGAGCAGGGCCAGCGGAACATTCGCCAGCCACGAAATCGTCTGGCGCCGGGTCAGGCGCGTGAGCAGCAGCAGACCGAGCACCCAGGGCGTCAGGCGCAGGCCAAACAGCAGCGGATCGGTCACGCTTGCCAGCAGGGCCAGGGCCTCGGGGCGCAGCACCTGGTGGTACACGACCACAAAGGCATAGCCGAGCGACGCGCCGACGAAAAGGTACTGAACGGCCCGAAAGGCGGGATTATCGCCCAGCAGACGGCTGAAGACCAGCAGGGTCAGCACCACGGCGATCAGCCCCATGGTCAGAGTAGCAAGCGCATCGCCGCTCACGTCGCACCTCCCGGGGCTTCGCGCCGGCGCATCAGCGCGCTGGCAGCGGCGCCGAGCAGCAGCAAAACGACGAACACCGCCACAGCGAAGGCCAGTTGTCCGGTGGTGCGGCTCAGGTCGGCTGGATCAGCCGTCGGGTCAGTGGCGAGGAGGGCCAGCGCGCCCTGTTGCCCGGCAATGGCGTAGACATTCGGCAGGCGCAGATAGGGCTGGGCCAGGGGTTGGGCGTCCTGGGGCAACAGAAAGGCAATCGGCACCCGATCGCGCACTTGGCGATGCGCCTGCTCCATCCACACCTGCACGTCCTGAGGCTGGTCGGCCAGCACCACAATCAGCGCCAGATCCTCCATCCCGCTGATGCGTGGCGTGCCGTCGGGGTAATTCGCTACCAGGCCCTGGGAGGCGTCCTGCCCATCAAAATCCGAGGTCAGGGCGCCGCGCAGATCCTGGGCCAGGCCCCGCACTGCCAGTTCACCGCCGGGACGGTAACCGAGCAACACGTAGTCGCGGCCACCGAACGATATACCATTTTCATTGTTATAGCCAGCGGCCCGCAGCGGCTCGATCACGTCGAAGGAGAGCAGCGCGCCCTGGAGATCGGTGCTGACCAGGATCAGCCTGGTGCGGTTGGCGATCAGCCGGCGTGTGACGGCCTCCTCCAGGGGCCGCAGTTCGCCGCTGCGCTGGGCGGCCCACTCGTAGGCCATGAGCACCACATCATCGGAGTCAAGGCTATCGAGCAGCGCGCCGAGGGCCGCGGCGTTCCCCGTGACCGGCGCGGTTGGCCGAAACGGGGCGGTGATCTGAGGCGCCAGCAGAGCGATGAGCAGGGCCAGGGCCAGCAGGGCGTAGAGGACGCGGTGAAGGGTGAGACGCGGCTCCACTCGCTCAACTGGAGCGGGCGTCGGAGCGGGCGCCGGATAGGGCGTCGCGACGAGTTGCTGGAGCAGGCGCATGGCCCCGAGTTGCTCGGCCGTTGGGTGGTAAACCGGACGCGGGCGCGCCACTGCCGCGGCGACGGGGGCCTCGACCAGGCTCTCTTCTGCTTCAATGCCGCCGAGGCGTCGCAGCCAGTCGAGTTGCTGGCCGGCGGCAGTCTCAGTGGGCAATTCGGGCTCCGGCACGCGGAGCCAGCCTGGCAATTCAGCTCCGCGAAGGAAGCCAGGGCTTTCATCTTCCTCAGGTGGACGCCTGGCCCGATCTACCGACTCCGCCGACGACTCGCTCGGAGGTGGCGCAGACTCGGCTGGCGCGCCGTGCAGCCAGGCAGGCAGACCAGGCTCGCCTACGCCGGCAGCGACAGGACCGGGTTGGACGCTCTCCGCCGTAACGAGCCAGGGGGGCAGATCGCCGGCGACCGGTGGCGCTTCAGCTTGCGGCGCTTGGGCTTCAGGCGCCTCCTGAAGCCAGGCGGGGACATCGGCGCTGGCGGGGGGCTGGGGGGCTTCGGCGGCCTCCTGGCGCCAGGCGGGGACATCGGCGCTGGCGGGGGGTTGGGGGGCTTCGGCGGCCTCCCGAAGCCAGGCGGGGATCTCCTCGCCCCCGGCGGGGGCCTCGGCCTGCGCCGCGTCGCGGCGCCGGGCGGGGATCTCCTCGCCCCGGGCGGGGGCCTCGGCCTGGGCCGCGTCGCGAAGCCAGGCGGGGGCATCGGCGCTGGCGGGGGGCTGGGGGGCT
>FWPV01010692.1_pt1 | contig 12968 bp, 11 predicted proteins | sample 2228371 | NCBI WGS metagenome assembly FWPV01 (sample SAMEA103939776, study PRJEB20133) | metagenome | reverse complement strand
TTTATCTTGAAAGGTTATCCTATCTTAAACCAGCCAATGGATGATTTCAACTTAAGAATCATTTCAAAATTGGAAAGAGACGGAAGATTAATCTCTCCTTCGTTCCCTTTGCCAAGGGGAGAAATGGTCCCTCTTATAACCCCCCTTCCTCCCCTCTTAGATTAAGGGGGGAGGAAGGGGGGTTACGGGAGATTTTCCGAAGAGCATGTCTTTTCAATTATGGACCCCTTAATAAGAATCGGATGGCTCTGGTCAGCTTGAATAGACAGTATGCGATAACGATTATAAGACCAACAAAGATCAGCTCATAGAGAGGGATTGAGGTTCCCAGGAAAGGGAAAACATTGGTAAAAATCCACTCCTCAAATTCGTCTTCCAATTCAAACTGTTCCTGAATCGCGATGATCTCCTCGACAAATTTCTCGGGCTCAACCGTTATTTTCAAAATATGATGAAATTTTCCCCATTCCGGTTGTGACGGTTTCAAACGTCCTCCGCCCCCAGAAACGATGAGGTTGACTCCTTTTCTTTGACCTCTCCAATAACCGTGGTAATCTCCAAAGAAGCATGCGGTCACCCGATGATTTTCTAATAAAGCAAAGAACTCTTCCTCTCCTGGAAGAGGTAGAGACCCTTCAATATGTTCGGCCAATCCTTTGGGTGGATAGTGAATAAAGACAAAAATATGTTTTTCCCCTTTTCCTTTTTGCGATAGAGTTCTGTGAAGGTAGTCCAAATAAAGGGCCGGAGATCTCAGGTCAACTCCGCAGATGATAAACAGGCAATCATTAAAGATGAAATCAAAATTTCTTGCTCCATAAAGAGATTCATAGATCTCAGGCGTCACCCTCCGGTCTATTCTCTTTATCTTTGACCTGGTGTAATCAATATCATGATTACCGGCGACGAGAAAAACTGGAAAAGGAGGTTTGATCTCAGCAGTCATCTCTGTTAAAAAGAAGCGATGCCTCCAGATGTCAGGTTTTTTGACAAAATCCCCTAAAATGAACATAAAGGAAGAACGATCTTTCTTTAATGCCATTTCGATCAACGTTTCTGCTGCCTCGCTTCCCCTTGTATCACCCACCACAAGAAAAGAGAATGGTACCCCCTCTTCTTTTAATGCGGCAACATTGGCGAGTCTGTTCCCGATCATGTGATTGGAAGGGATGCTGTTATAATCACGGCAGAATAGAATGACAACCCACCAGAGATAAGTGATGGATATCAAGAAGATCGTTGGAAAAACCCATATTAAAAATCGTTTCCTTCTCATCGTTAGCCTCACCGATTGGAGATAAGCACGAGGTCCCAGTGCCCGACCCTCATCTGTTCAATAGGGATGATTTCTATTTTTAAATCTTTTTTAAATTGATCGAGGTCTCTCCTCTGGATCACCATGAATACCCGCCTTGATGAGGCAAAAACCTTATTGAATCTCCCCTGATTCCATATTTCTTCGGTAAATGGTCTCCTGGTGTAGTAGTATAGCCCTGTGGGACGAAAGAAACAGACTTTCAATTCATCTCCCGTCTCCATTCTTTTGAGAATCCTCTCAGAAAAGATCTTCATCGATCTCTGTTCATTAAGTCTCTTTGGAAGGGTATAAGAGAGGTGAAGATGAAAAAAGGCAAACGTTGCCGTGAGGCAAACGAAAGAAATCCATCTCTTTCTTTTAATAAGGAAAAGGGTGGAAAGTAGAAAGCCTGCCAATAAATAAGAGCTGGCCAATAGACTCAACGAATGGTAGGGGCTAAAGTCAGGAGAGAATCTATCTGGAATTCTACACAGAACCCCAACGAAGGCTGTGAGAAAAAGGGAGGTTAAAAAGATCAAGGGGATGAAAAGTTTCTTATCCCTCCCACCTGAATCTAATCGGAGATCCCATAGAACCCCCACCATCAATGAGGCTGCAGGATAAAGAGGGAGAATATAATTATCCTTTTTCCCTTTGGAGAGAGTAAAGAAAACGAATACAGTAACAAACCAGACAAATAAAAATTGAAATGCCTTCTCATTCGTTTCCTCATTCCGGAACCCCCAGACGAAGGCCACCGGTAAGAAAACTGTCCAGGGGATAAATTCCAATGGGAATCGGATAAAATAGAAAAGGATCGATTGAGGATGAAAATGTCTTCTATCTCCTGCCAGCCTTCCAATGTTTTGCTCAAAAAGAATTTTATCTCTGTAAACTTCCCCTCCGATCCAGCAAGCTGGAATTAGCCAAATGGAAACGACCGCGAGGGAAATGATGAAACTATAGAGTAAATCACGGTTCCAGACCTTCTTTGGCTTTTTTTGAATAAAAGAATAGAATAAAAAAATGAGAATGGAGAGGTAGATGGCCGGCCCCTTTGTCATTAATCCCAAACCTATAAAAAAACCGGCCAGCATATAATACTTCTGCTGCCCTTCGATATCTTCATAACCTCGATAAAAGGAGAAGAGGGAAAGAAGAAAGAAAAGCGTAAAAAGGGAATCCATCATCATCCATCTTGATAATTGAGGGAAGAGAAAGCAGGTGGAAAGGATCAGAGCAGAAAGAAATCCTACTCTCCCATTGAACAGTCTCTTACCGAAAAGGAAGGTGATGACCATGGTGAAAAATCCAGACAGAGCTGAAGGAAGGCGATTGGTCAGTTCAGAATCTTCTCCCAAAAAGAAGATAGAAAGGTTGACCAGCCAGAAGAAAAGAGGAGGTTTCTCTGCATAGATTTTCCCGTTAAAGTGAGGTAAAATCCAATTTCCACTCTCCCTCATCTCCCTGGCCACCACAGCATACCGGGTCTCATCCGGATCCCAGAGATCCCTGCCCCCGAGATTGAATAAAAATATGAACGTCCCTACTGAGAGCAAAACAATGAAGAAAAACTTTTTAGAATTTAAATCCATAGCGTTTGTAATCACTGAATTTTAACTAAGATAAAGTTCGTACCCTTATGTTCAATGATCTTAACAGGGGTTATGTAGAAGCCCTCTTGAATTAAATCTTCAATCCCTATTTGTGGTGTAAGGATAAAGATCGCCTTTCTCCCTCCTATTCTCCGTTTCAAATCTTTGATTCTATTCACTTGTGGAATGATTGTATCCCTATAAAAGTTGATTTTCCCAAGGATATCGATATCCATCCGATAGGCGAAAGAAATATCTCTCCAGAACGGTCTTAACTCCTTTTTAATCAAAATCCCCCGAGAGCGATTCTCATTTCCCCGGACCAATTTAAATTCATATCCGTGCCAAACGGTGATCGCACTCAGGAAAATTATCCAAAAGAGGGAGGTCGATCTATTTCTACAAAACCCCCCTACTAATAAGGCTAATGCCGGGAAAGCAGGTAAGAGGTATTTCGAAGCTCTGAACGGATACAGGGTAAGAAGGGAAAATAGACTAAAGAACCACAGGATCAGAAATTTTTCATCCCGATTCTTTTCCTTTTTCCAAAAGTAAAAAAGGAGAGAGGGCAGGAAGATAGACCATGGAGCGAAATCGATCCAGATTCGGTATCCGTAAAGATAGAATGGTTCTTGGCGGGTGAGGATCTTTGTTTCTTGCCAAACCTCCAAAGCCTTACCCCATCCCACATGGGAGAGAAATGGCACAAGCCATGCACCCAAAACGAAGGCCGCCAAAAAATATCCTGAAAGGAAGTCCCTTTGAATAAGAAGTCTTAATTCTCTTTTTACCAAAAGGAATAATGCTATGACTGATAACGGGAGGAGCAAGCCAACGGGCCCCTTAGTCAATCCTGCCATTCCCATAAAGATGAATGAGGTCTCGGTCAGAAGATAATTTCTATATCTCCCTCTCCCTTTGACGGGAGAGAGGGGAAGTGAGGATGAATCAGGGGTATCCTCATGATATCTTAAGTAAAAAAAGTAAAGCGAAAGAAGAACCAATACTGAACAAACCATATCCGTTCTGGCAATCCGTCCCTGCCAGAAATAGAGGTAAGAGGAAATCAAGACACCAGCGGAGATCAAACCATATCGTTCTCCGGCCCAGATTTTTCGGCCCCATAGATAAACAACCATTCCTCCAATCCAGGCGAAGATGGCCGAAGGGAGCCTCGCCAGGAAAGGGGTTACAGATCCAAAGATTTTAGACGGAAATGCGATCAGCCAGAAAAGAAATGGAGGTTTATGGAGATAAATTTCCCCGTTAAAATGGGGGACAATCCAGTCTCCGGATTGAACCATCTCTTTGGCAACCTCGGCATAACGGAGATAATCATGGTTTTCCAGAGTCCTTCCCCAGAGGTTAAATAAAAGAATGAAAAGGCTACCTCCGAGAAATACAAGCAATGGCACCCGATTCAATCTCATTGAAAAGCTTCCGTTAGATTAATACTTTAGTTCTTCGTAAAAGTTATCTAATCCCCCTTCATCCTCCTTTGGAAAAGGGAGGTGGGGAGGGATTTTAACAAGTTTTTTTCAGCGAGTGAAAGGATTAAAAATTATAAATAATGAAGATTAACGTCAGATTAAATGAAAATGAAGATTTCTTAAGGTTGTGATGTTTAGGATTTTTGGATGGGTAGATAAACGGTGAAGGTTGAACCTTTATTCAACTCACTTTTAACTTCGATCCTTCCGTGGTGGGCCTGGGCAATCCACTGGGCAATGCTCAACCCTAATCCCACTCCACCAGTCTCACGGGATCGGGATTTATCCACCCGGTAGAAACGTTTAAAGATATTCTCATGCTCTTCTTTTGGAATCCCAATCCCTGTATCACAAATTCTTATAACCGCTGTCCCTTTATTCTTTTCGAGGTCGATCTGGATTGACCCTTGAGGGGTATATTTTATGGCATTATCAATCAGGTTTGTGAAGAGCTGCTGGAGGCGAACTTTATCCCCCTCTATCCATACCTCTTCAAGGGGGCCTGTGATAAGGGTAAGACCCTTCTGCTCCGCTAATATTTGAAAAAGTGAAACAAGGTCCTGGATAAGAAGATCTAATCGGAGGGGAGACATTTTTAATTCTGCCTGTGTGGCATCTGCCTTGGAAAGAAGAATTAAATCGTTGATCATTCGATTCATATAGTCGAATCTTTCCATAAATCGGGCCAAACCCTCCTGATACTCCTCAAGCGTCCTGGCTTTAGATAAAAGAACCTCTGCCTCTCCCTTCAGGGCACAAATGGGGGTCTTCAATTCATGGGAGGCATCGGCCGTAAATTCAGCGAGGCGTTTAAAGGAGTCATCCAATCGGGCAATCATCTCGTTAAGGATCTGGATGAGCTCATCCATCTCATCTCTCGTGCCTCTTAACTCTAACCGCTCACCTAAATTTTTGGAGGTAATGTTTCGGACCCTACCCGCTATGTAACCAATCGGGGATAATGACCTTTTTGCCAAAATCCAACCCCCTATTGTCCCTAAGATCAATACCATCGGAAAGAAGGTAAAAATATTATTCCTCAAATGGACAAGGCTTTTGGTCACAAAATGAAGATGAGTCCCTACCTGTAGAATATATTGGGTTTTCCCATCTCCATAAAATGGAATGGTAATTATTCGAAACAGTCTTCTCCTTCCAGGGATATGAATATTCTCCCGACTCCCTTCACCCCTCTGGGCTTTTAAGACTCCTATGTCTGAACTGTATTCAATCTCCTTAAACCTACTTGAAGTGTAAAGAGAATAGCCGTTTCCATCTAAAACTCTAAAATAAATCGGATAATAAGTCCTGGCTACCTCTTTAATCTCAAAATTTTTAATCTCCTCGAATGGAAATGGATGACGAGATAACACTTCGGATAATTCCTTGATTTCATCAAGAAGGAAACGATCTATCTCTTTGATAAATTGATGTTTCATACGAAAATAAAGAAAGGTAAAAAGCAACCCCGAAGAAACAACCAAGGTGATAATATACCAGAGGATCAATTTAACATCGGTTCTTCTTAAAAATTTACCCCCGATCTTCCAGGACATATCCCACCCCTTTCACCGTGTGTAGCAATTTCGGTTCAAAATTCTTATCAATTTTATTTCTCAGGGTAGAGACATGGACATCAATCACATTAGTAGAGGTGTCAAAATGGTAATCAAATACCTTTTCAGCAATCATCGTTCGCGTAAGGACTTGACCGGCATGTCTCATAAAATACTCAAGCAAGGCATACTCCTTAGGTGTAAGATCAATTTTAACCTTGTCTCGAAAGACACGATGGCCTTCAGGCTCTAAGACCAGATTCCCCACCTGTAACCTTGATGGGAAACTTCCTCTCTTTTCTCTTCTTAGGATGGCATGGATTCTAGCCAAAAGTTCATTAAACGAAAACGGTTTAATCAAATAATCGTCTGCACCTAAGTTTAATCCATGGACAATATCCCTCTCAGAGTCTTTTGCAGTTAAAAAGATCACAGGAGTCTGGATTCCCCTTGATCTCATTTCTTTCAAAACTTCCCTTCCATCAACTTTGGGAAGCATGATATCCAGGATGATCAGATCATAACTCCCATGGAGAGCCATCGATAAACCTTTCTCCCCATCATAGGCGACCTCCACGGAGAAAGAGTTTTCCAATAACCCCTTCTTCACAAATCGGACAATCCCCCGATCATCTTCAACCAATAAGATTCTCATTGAGCCTATTCTTGGCTAACGATTAAACACCTAAAAAGGAGAAATAGCTTTCTTCTTTCCTGGCCACTCCTGTCTGAAAGGCCGCTTTTTTCACATAATCTGCCACCTGCTCCGGTACCTTTCGATTCAAGACACTGGGAATGATATAATCCTCACTCAATTCTTCTTCTGTAACAATTTGGGCGATTGCATTGGCGGCAGCAAATAGCATCTGATCGTTGATCTCCCTGGCTTGGCAGTCCAAAACTCCCCGGAAAAGACCAGGGAAACAGAGGACATTATTGATCTGATTGGGATAATCTGAACGCCCGGTCGCAATAATCCTCGCTGAGCGACCCACTTCTTCGGGCATGATCTCTGGGTCGGGATTTGCCATGGCAAAGACAATTGGGTTTTTTGCCATTTTCTTCACATCGTTCACTTCAATGACCCCTGGCTGGGAAAGGCCTATAAAGACATCCGCCCCTTTCATAGCCTTAGAAATTGGTCCCTGAATTCTCTCCGGATTGGTATTCTCTGCGATGAGGGCCTTGATAGGGTTCATGTTTTCTTTACGACCTTTATAGAGGATTCCACTTCGATCGCATCCAATAATCTGCCTCACGCCTTCTGAAAAGAGAAGTCGGATAGTTGCAATTCCAGCAGCCCCCAAACCACAGACCACCACTCGAATATCTTCCAACCTCTTGTTGACAATCTTCAAAGCATTGACCAGTCCTGCCAAAATCACCACGGCGGTCCCATGCTGATCATCATGAAAAACAGGAATATCCAGTTCATTTCTCAATCGCCTTTCAATCTCAAAACAACGGGGGGAAGAAATATCCTCCAGATTCACTCCTCCAAACCCAGGGGAGATGGCCTTAACCACGGCAACAATCTGTTTTGGGTCTTTTGTTTTTAAACAGATGGGGACAGCATCGACACCTCCAAACTCTTTAAACAGCATAGCCTTGCCTTCCATCACCGGCATTGCGGCCTCGGGGCCAATATCTCCCAATCCAAGAACAGCCGTCCCATCAGTCACGATAGCAATGGTATTCTTTTTGATAGTCAGTTCATGGACTCTCTCCTGCTTTTCATGAATGGCCATGCAGATTCTGGCCACCCCCGGGGTATAGGCCATGGAAAGATCTTCCCTTGAGCTTAATGGAATTTTATTTTTAATCTCGATCTTTCCACCCTGATGGACCATAAACGTTCGGTCCGTCACGCTGACGACATTGACCCCTTTGATCTGTCTCACCTGTTCCACTACCTTCTCGCCCATCGGGATGTCTGCCACACTGACAACGATGTCCCGGATGGTGATGTCTTTCTTGAACCCCACGATATCCACAGCGCCGATATCTCCTCCTGCCTTTCCAATTGCGGAGGTCACCTTCCCGAGCATTCCCGGTTTCGATAAGATCTCGAGCCTCATGAGGATACTATAACTTGGACTGGGAGTCTTAAACATTGAATGTTCCTCCTTTTATTTAAGGGTGTCCTGTGAGATTCAATGTAGATCTCTATCACAGTTTAAAATTCTAACAAATCCTCTTGGAAATTAAAATCTTCTTTAATAAAGGGGTCATGAAGCTACTAAAAAAATCATCTTTGTGATGGCTATTCAAAATGAGGCAGATTTGGAAATGGAAGAAACTCCTCTCCAATTTTAATTTGGATGGATAGCATGAGGTCCCTTACTTAGTAAATATCATTTTAATTGAAATCAGAAGCAATGCCACTCCAAACACCCTTTCTAAGGTAATATCAGACAACTTGGTGGCAAACTTTGCCCCTATCAGACCCCCAAAAAAGAAACCCATGCAAATTAAGGAGGCTATCTTCAAATCCACATAACCCTGCCTATAATAGGTCCAGGCGGCAAGAAAGCCGATAGGGGGAACGAGTAAGGCCAATGTCGTGCCTTGAGCCTGATGCTGTGACAGACCAAATAAAAATACCAATGCAGGAACAATAATCGTCCCTCCACCAATACCAATCAAACCGCTAAGGGTTCCTGCTACCAACCCTAATATCAGGTAAAGTAAGGTATTCATCATCTCCACCCCCCCATCCTTTAAGATAATTTCGGATCAATCAGGTAAAAGATATCCTTCAGGCAATGACACATCTCTTGATTACAAAATTACCACCTCCTCTGGTTTAAATCAATAGGAATACCCTTTGGATTAAAAAGTGGCAGAACTTACCTAATACCTAAGAACCATCCAAAACCAAACCTTGAAAAATCCTCTTTTCTTTTTTAATATCAATCAAATGAATAAGAAGGATGTTCTATTATGTTCCTTATCGGCCATTCTCCTGATTCTCTCTTTCCCAATTTTCGACCTGGAATTCTTAGCCTGGTTTGCTCTGGTTCCCCTTTTCTATGCGATTGAAGGGAAGGGACTCTACCTCAGTTTTAAAATTGGATTCCTAACCGGTTTTATCTTCTTTCTTGGAATTCTTTACTGGATCATCGTTGCGGTCCATACCTATGGCAATGTTCCTTTGGTCTTAAGCGGCCTCATCCTTCTGCTCTTGGTCACCTATCTGAGCCTGTTTATTGGCGCCTTCACATCCTTAACGAGAGTGATCCAGGTCCGCACGGGGTTTCAGCCCGTCTTCCTCTCTCCCATCATCTGGGTGGCCTTAGAATACCTTCGCTCCTTTCTCCTGACAGGTTTCCCCTGGGCAAACTTATCCCATTCCCAATATCTCAACCTCCCTTTTATCCAGATGGCGGATATTACAGGAGCCTATGGTCTTTCTTTTGTCATCCTCTTGGTCAATGTCACCCTCTTCTGGATCCTCCATCAGTTTCCCCAAAAGATCTTCCCCTATAAAGAGGCTGTTATCACTGCTCTCATCCTGTTAGGGTTTCTGATTTATGGATATGTCAAGATGGGGATTGTGGATCGCTGGAGTGTCTTCCAGCAGGCCTTAAAGGTAGGGTTGGTCCAGGGGAACATTGACCAATCGATCAAATGGAATGAAGCCTATCAAAAGGAGACCATGAAGATTTATGAAAGGCTTTCTTTTAAGGTGGCCCAAGGAAAACCCAATCTCATCATCTGGCCTGAAACAGCCACGCCTTTCTTTTTTCAGGATGCCAAGGAGTTTCAACCCATGGTGTTGGATATTCCTAAGAAGACCCATGCCTTCCTTCTTTTTGGAACCCCTTCCTATAAGGTAGAAAAAGGAAAGATCCATCATTACAATAGCGCTCTATTGGTCTCTCCAGAAGGTGAACTGAGAGGGCGATACGACAAGATTCATCTTGTCCCTTATGGGGAGTACGTCCCTCTTGGGGAATATATTCCTTTAGGCTCCTTAGGAGAAGGGATTGGAGATTTTAAACCTGGGAAAGAAATATTTAATTTCACCCTTCCTCAGGGAAAGTTTGGTGTCCTCATCTGTTTTGAAATCATCTTCCCAGACCTCTGCCGGAGATTTGTTAAAACAGGAGCAAATTTCTTAGTGACCATTACAAACGATGCCTGGTTTGGAAAAACCTCTGCTCCCTATCAGCATCTTACCATTGCCACCTTCAGGGCCATTGAAAATCGGGTATTCATTGCCAGATCGGCGAATACAGGAATCAGTGCTTTTATTGACCCAGTTGGAAGAATTGTGAAACAGGGAGGCCTTTTTACCGAAGAGGCATTCAATGGAACAATCCATCTCTCTCAGAGGAAAACCTTTTATACTCTTTACGGAGATGTCTTCGCTTGGTGTTGTTCCGCTTGCTCAATCCTCCTTTTAGGCATTGCCTTTTTTTCAAAAAAATCATAGATGGAAAAAGATTTCCAAGAACATCAAAATCAGATTTTAATTGATAGCCTTTATCAACACGTCGAGTATCTTTCCGTAAAGGTTGGAGAACGCCATCTCTGGAAGGAGGGCTCGCTCAATCAGACGGTCGATTATATCGAATCGGTCTTTAATGCTTATGGATATGGGGTCCAACGTCAGACTTTTTCCTGTTACGGCCAAAACGTTTCAAACCTCATTGTAGAAAAACCCGGGAAAGAGCAGGAGGTTGTGGTCATTGGCGCACACTACGATACCGTTCCTGGTACACCCGGGGCAGACGACAATGCCTCCGCGGTCTCAGGGCTTCTGGAACTGGCAAGGCTCCTCAAAGAGACCCTCCATCATAATAAAACCTTTGTCTTTGTGGCATTTGCAAATGAGGAACCTCCTTGTTTTGGATCGCACCATATGGGAAGTATGGTTTATGCGAACCATCTTAAAGAACAAGGGGCCCCTGTTGAGGTAATGGTTTCGCTGGAAATGATTGGATATTTCAGAAAGGATCCAATTCAGACTTACCCGCTTCCAGGCATGCAGTTTTTCTACCCTAAAACAGGAGATTTTATTGGGGTAGTAGGAAACTTTCGTTCCCACCGATATGTCTCTTTCTTCAAGAAGGGAATTAAAAAGCATTCCCATATCGATGCGAGGTCCTTAACTGCACCTGAGTTTTTTGGGGGAATCAATCTCTCTGACAACTACTCCTTCTGGCGGAATGGATATAGAGCCGTGATGATAACGGATACCTCATTCTTCAGGAATAGGAATTACCATCAAGAAACGGATACCATTGATACGCTCAATTTTGAACAAATGGCTGAAGTCGTCAAGGGTTTATATTACACCCTTACTATGATATAATTTTAATATGAATTCCTTTAAAAACCCTCAGAAGGGAGGATGAATTTATGAAAAAAAGAAATATAATCCTTTTAGCTTCTTTGGCCTGTTTGATGTTTTTCTTTGGATTTTTCTCAACACCCCCCTCTTATTCAAAAACGGCCAAAGAGATCAACGCAGAGGTCAATGCCGCTCTAAAACTTTTCACTCAACACGTCAAAGGGGGAAAGGCATTTCTTAATTCGGCAAAGGGGGTGCTTGTCATCCCTAACATTGTTAAGGCAGGTTTGGGTGTCGGTGGTCAATATGGAGAGGGGGCATTGCGGATTGAGGGGAAAACCGTCGAATATTACAGCCTTGTTGGTGGATCAGTGGGATTTCAGATTGGGGCACAAAAGTTAAATTTGCTCCTTGCTTTTATGGATGAGTCAGCCCTTAAAAATTTTCGGATCAGTTCTGGATGGAAAGTAGGGGTGGATGGATCGGTGGCTTTTATTGATGTTGGGAAAGGAAAATCCCTTGATACGGTCAACATCAAAGACCCGATTGTCGCCTTCATGTTTGGTCAGAGGGGATTAATGGCCAATGCCACCATTGAAGGGGCTAAGTTTACAAAACTGGTAAGATGATCGGTCTTAAAGGAGTCGAACAGACTTAAGCGATTAGGATTAGAGTCTTAATTCAAATCGCTGTTCTTGAACCTCCTTGCCCCATTGGTTTCCCCTTCGTTGCTCGACCAGCCTGAACCCGAACTTTTCATAGAGGTGGCGTGCAGGGTCTAACCCTTCAAAGGTCCAGAGAAAAACTTTTTTGAACTTTCTTTCCTTACAGAACTGAACCGCCCTCTCAATCAGTTGATTACCAACGCCTTTCCCCCGAATCGCATCGGATACAATATACCAGCGAAGATGGGCTCCTTCGTCTTCTGCATGGAGGCCATCAATCGTAATGGACCCTTCAATCTGTTCCTTTAACAATGCAGACCAGAAGCAATCACGGCTTTGATTATAACGGCTAATAAACTCTGATAATTCTTTAGCCACCTTGGCTTCAAAGAATGAACCAAACCCCCAATGGTTATGGTAATATTTCCCATGAAGCTCGGCTACCCGGCCGATCGCTCCCGGGATGTAGCCTGTTTTAATTTCGATCTCCAGACTCATGAATCATCTATTTACCAGAAAAGAAATAAAAAGAGAAGCCCGCCGGAGTAGCGGGCTTCATAAGGGATAAATTTAATCTTGGCAACGTCCTACTCTCCCACACAGTCACCCATGCAGTACCATCGGCGCTGAAGGGCTTAACTTCCGTGTTCGGAATGGGAACGGGTGTTTCCCCTTCGCTATGGTCACCAAGAATCTTTAATTCATTGTTTCAAGTTACAGGTTTCATGTTCCAAGTTAAACCCTGAAACATTAAACCTTCCAACCTGAAACTGTAAAAAGGAATATGGATGTCCGCAAAAAGCGGATCCGCCTCTGGCGGAAAGGCATCTCAATATAATTTCAATTATGGTCAAGCCGATCGACCGATTAGTATCGGTATGCTCAATGCCTTACAGCACTTACACATCCGACCTATCAACCTCGTAGTCTCCGAGGGGTCTTATTCCCGATATCGCTATCGGGAAGGGATACCTTATCTTGGGGTGGGCTTCCCGCTTAGATGCTTTCAGCGGTTATCCCTTCCGAACACGGCTACCCAGCGCTGCGACTGGCGTCACAACTGGAA
>FWPV01012633.1_pt1 | contig 12971 bp, 12 predicted proteins | sample 2228371 | NCBI WGS metagenome assembly FWPV01 (sample SAMEA103939776, study PRJEB20133) | metagenome | reverse complement strand
CGAGCGTCGCCATCCGCGCCGCCTGCTCCTGCGTGGGGGGAGCTCCGCCGGCGGCGATCTCGTCACCGAGCTCCACGAGGCGCTCGACGGTCCGTTGAACGATAGCACAACCGGTGGGGCGCGTGCACCGCGGTGGCATCATGGTTCCGTGCGGCGCTCGGTCCTCCCCGTCCTCCTCGCGGTCTCGTTGCTCGGTGCGTGCACAGGCGAGGTCTCGCGCACGGGCCAGGCGTCGCCCTCGGGCCACGTGGGCTCGGATCGGCCGAGCGCGACCGGCCCCTCGCCGGCCGCGGCGCGGGTGGAGCGGGTCCTCCGGGCGATCGGGGTGGGGAGCGCGGCCTTCGTGGCGATCCCCGAGCGCCGGTACGTGCCGATGTGGCGCGCCCCGCGCGAGAGCGCCCGGGGCTTCGCCCTCGACGCCAAGGCTCCGCGCGGGCGGGGGACCGCGCCGATGCTCGTGGCCGACGCACGCATCGACCGCCGCGGGACGGACTGGTACGAGGTCTACCTCCCGCTGCGCCCGAACGGCTCCACCGCCTGGGTGCGCGGTGAGGACGTCCGGCTGCGCGTGCGGCACGAGCGGATCGAGGTGGATCTCTCCCGCCGGATGCTGTGGCGCTACGTGGACGGCGAGCTCGTCGACCGCCTCCGGGTGGGCGTCGGGACCCCGGCCTCGCCGACCGCCGTCGGGACCTTCTACGTGTGGGTGAAGGTCCCCTTCCGGCCGCCGCACCCCGCCTACGGGGTGTTCGCGCTCGGCCTCTCGGGCTTCTCCCCGGTGCTCTCGGACTGGCCGGGCGAGGGCAGGATGGCGATCCACGGCACCGCCGACCCCGCGGATCGGGGTCGGGCCGTGAGCCACGGCTGCGTGCGGGTGTGGAACCCCGAGATGCAGCGCCTGGTCGACGTCCCGCTCGGGACGCCGGTGATCATCCGCCCGTAGCCACCGCGGGGGGTGCCTGCCCGCCAGGTAGACTCGGCCCGGCGCCGGGGGCCGGACGGAGGGAAGGAGCGGAGCCATGAGCGAGCCGACCACCGCTCGGGAGCACATCGAGCTCGTCGAGCGGTACAGCGCGCACAACTACCACCCCCTGCCCGTGGTCATCGCGAGCGGCGAGGGCGTCTGGGTCACGGACGTGGAGGGCCGCCGCTACCTCGACATGCTCGCGGCGTACTCCGCGCTCAACTTCGGGCACCAGCACCCGGACCTGGTGAAGGCGGCGCGGGACCAGCTCGAGCGGCTCACCCTGACGAGCCGTGCCTTCCACAACGACCAGATCGGTCCCTTCCTCCGGGACCTCTGCGAGCTCGCGGGCAAGGACCGCGCCCTGCCCATGAACACGGGCGCCGAGGCGGTGGAGACGGCGATCAAGGCCGCCCGGAAGTGGGGGTACCGGGTCAAGGGCGTGCCCGACGGACACGCGAAGATCGTGGTGGCGAGCGGGAACTTCCACGGGCGCACGACCACGATCATCTCCTTCAGCGACGACCCCGTCTCCCGCGCCGACTTCGGCCCCTACACGCCGGGGTTCGTCACCGTCCCCTACGGGGACGCCGAGGCCCTCGCCGGGGCCCTCGCCGACCCCGAGGTCGTGGCGTTCCTCGTAGAGCCGATCCAGGGTGAGGCGGGGGTGGTCGTGCCGCCCGAGGGCTACCTGCGCCGCGCGCGGGAGCTGTGCACCGAGCACCGGGTCCTGCTCGTCGCCGACGAGATCCAGTCCGGGCTCGGTCGCGCGGGGGCGACCTTCGCGTGCGAGCTCGAGGGCGTGGTGCCCGACGTCTACGTGCTCGGCAAGGCCCTGGGCGGCGGGATCGTGCCGATCTCGGCGGTCGTCGCCGACGACGAGGTCCTCGGGCTCTTCCGGCCCGGGGAGCACGGGAGCACCTTCGGCGGCAACCCCCTGGCCTGCGCCATCGGGCGGAAGGTCATCGAGATCCTCCGCACGGGCGAGCACCAGCGCCGCTCGGCGGAGCTCGGGGCCTGGCTCCTCTAGCGGCTCCGCGCCGCCGACCTGCCCACGGTCCGCGAGGTGCGGGGCCGGGGTCTGTGGATCGGGATCGAGCTCCGTCCCGAGGCCGGCACGGCCCGCGCGGCCTGTGAGCGGCTCCTCGAGGTCGGGATCCTGGCCAAGGACACGCACGAGACGACGATCCGGCTCGCGCCCCCGCTCGTGATCACCCGGGACGAGCTCGAGTGGGCCCTGGATCGGATCCTGCCGGTGCTCCGGACCGCCCGCGCGTAGCGTCTTCAGAACCAGCCGACGTCGGGCGCGCGGTCCACGATCCCGCCCGCGAACCCGAAGGCCGTCCGGACGCGCCAGCGCAGGGGCTTCGTGGCGCGCAGCCGGGCCCGGGGGAACCGTACGCGCAGGGCGTCGTCACCCATCCTGGCCCGGACGGAGCCCACGACGTCGTGGTTGCGCCGGCGGAGGGTGCGATCCACCCACCCGCCGCTCGCCGCGTCCCACTGCACGACCGCGAACCGGTCCCGCCGCGGACCTCCCCGGCGGGCCAGGGCGTCGAGGGCCGGGCTCGCCGCCAACGCCAGGGCCAGCACCATCACGATGGTCCGCCGCATCGGCGCCACCTCCTCAGTCCGCCCGCTCCACGACGCGATGCGCGATCCTGCGGGCAGCTTGCGCCACCATCCGGGCGAACCTCGGTCTCTCCCATGGGGGGAGCCGGAATATGGGGCCGGAACAGCTCACCGCTGCGATGGCACGACGCCCAACGATCACCGGAGCCGCGATGGTCACGAGCCCCTCCTCGAGCTCGCCGACGCTCACCGCGTAGCCGCTCCGTCGCACCTCCTCGATGACCGACCGGAGGCGTTCGGGGTCCGTGATGGTCTTCCCCGTGAGACGGCGTAGCGGCCGCGACAGCACGGTCCGCAGGAGATCTGGAGCGCCGAACGCCAGCAACACCTTTCCACTCGAGCTCGCGTGGATCGGGCTTCGCCGTCCCACCCAGCTGGCCATCAGAACCTGTGGGGGCGTGACCTGATCCACGTACACCACGTCCAGCCCGTCCAGCACCGCGAGGTTCGATGTTTCTCCCGTGGAGCGGGTGAGGGCCTCGAGGTGAGGACGGGCGTGGCTCACGATCGGGAGGCGTCGGAGGTCGTCAACGGGGACGACGAGGGCTGGACCGAGTCGGTACCGGGCGGTACGTGGGTCACGCTGCACCACCCCGTGGTGGGAGAGCGTGGCGAGCAGCCGCGAGGCGGTCGAGGGATGGACCCCGAGGCTGCGCGCGATGTCGCTGACGCGGATCCCCTCGTCTGATCTGGCGAGGGAGACCAGCACACGCGCTACGCGCTCTACGGCTTGGGTAGCTCGCATCGTTGCCCGGGGGCCGCGGTCAGTATACGGGCGTTGCCAAGGCGGCATGGCCGGGCAGCCGAGGGAGCCTCCGCACGGCTAGCCTGCGTTTGAACGTGCCCGGGTCCCGTCGGAGGGCCCCTCACGAACAGGGAGGCTGAGCATGTCGAGCGATGGCGATCCGTTCTCGTTGGAGGACGGCGTCTGGTTGAAGGCCGCCCTCCACACGCACACGAGCCGATCGGACGGGGACCTCGACCCCGCCGCGCACGTCCAGCACTACGAGTGGCGCGGCTTCGACGTCTGCGCGATCACCGACCATTGGACCTTGACGAGGCAGCCTTCGACCGCTCGCTGCCTGGTGCTCACCGGGGCCGAGCTAGCGGTGGACCCGATCGCACCGGGTCGCTACACGGAGATCGTTGCGATCGGGATCTCCGAGATCCCCGAGGATCCCGGCGGAGACCGCTCGAACTGGGAGCGCATCGGGAACTACGAGCTCAGGACCTTCCCCGACCTGTCCGCGGCGGGCGCCTACGTGTCTCAGCAGGGGGGCGTGTCGTTCGTCGCCCACCCGTACTGGAGTGGGCTGGTTCCCGAGGTCCTGCTCTCCGCCCAGCACGTGGACGGCATAGAGGTGTTCAACAGCGGCTGCGAGAGGGAGTGCGGTCGTGGGGATTCCTCCTACGTCTGGGACCTCATGCTCGAGGCCGGTCGCCGACCCTGGGGTTTCGTCACCGATGACGCCCATCACCCTGGGTTCGACATCGGCGACGCCTGGACGATGGTGCGCGCCGCCGAGCGTTCGAGCGCGGCTGTGTTGGAGGCGCTCCGGCGGGGACACACGTACGGCTCGACCGGGCCCGAGATCCGTGGTCTGTACGTCGACGGCCCGTCCGTCGAGGTCCGCTGCAGCCCGGCTCGGTCGGTAACGCTCGTTTCTCGATACGAGTTGGGCTGGGCTGTACGCGCGGACGACCGGGGGACCAGGCTCGAGTCTGAGATCCTGGAGCGCGACGATCGCGCTCTGATCACGGGAGCTCTGTTCACGCCATCCGGTGAACTGCCGTACCGGCGCATCGTCGTCGAGGACGAGTGGGGGCGACGCGCGTGGACCAATCCGATCTGAACGAGGAACTGGCCTTCGCTGAGCACCTCCTGGATGTCGCGGCGGGGATCGCGCTGCGATGGTTCCGCCGCCCGGTGCCGGTCGAGACGAAGGACGATGGCAGCCTCGTCACGCGGGTCGATCGGGAGATCGAGTGCGCGTTGCGAGATGCGATCGCAGTGGCCTATCCGGAGGATGGCGTGTTGGGGGAAGAGGCTGGCTACCAGGCCGGCAGCAACGGTCGTGTATGGGTCATCGATCCGATCGACGGTACACGGATGTACGTCGCAGGGATCCCCATCTGGACGACGCTGATCGCTCTCCGCGTGCACGGGCGGATCGAGCTCGGTGTCGCCGACGCCCCCGCCATCGGCGACCGGTATCGCGCTGTGCGGGGGAAGGGCGCCTGGAGGGGGTCGGAGCGCCTGTCGGTGTCAACGACCCGATCCGTCGGGCAGGCGTTCCTGATGCACTCGGGTCTGGAGGGCTGGATGCTTGGGATGCGCGATGACGCTCTTCGCCGGCTCGCTGCCCGGGTCTCCGCGAGCAGTGGATTCGCCGACGGCTGGGCACACCTGCTCGTGGCGCAGGGTTCCACGGACATCGTGCTCCAGCAAGAGGTCTGCTTCGCGTGGGACTGGGCCGCGACGAGCCTGATCGTCGAGGAGGCAGGAGGGCGCGTCACCGATCTGTCCGGGTGCGATCTGCGTCCTGAGGAGCTAGGCCGGACCGAAGGGTTGCTGGTCACCAACGGCAGGCTGCACAGGGATGTGCTGCGGCGGCTGACCCCGGCCCGCGCTAGCGGTCCCGCAGTCGGGGGTCGAAGACCTCGTCCAGGGCGTGAGCGCACATCGTGAAGGCAAGGGTGACGAGAACGATCGCGAAGCCGGGCGGGAGCAACCACCACCACCACCCCGCGGTAAGGGCGCCGTTGCGGAAGGCCTCCTCGATGATGCGACCCCATGAAAGGGCGTTGGGGTCGCCGAGGCCGAGGATCGACAGGGTCGTCTCGGATAGGATCGAGAGCGCTACCGTCAGCACGGCGTTCGCGACGATGACCGGCATCACGTTGGGGAGGATGTGTCGCCTCATGATGCGGCCGTGGCCGGCGCCCAGCGCCCGGGCTCGCTCCACGAAGCTCCGCTCGCGCACGGAGAGGGTCTGGGCCCGTACGATGCGAGCCGTGCCAGCCCATGAGGTAAGCGCGATCACGAGGATGATGGTTGTGAGGTTCCGACCGAGCACCGAGGCGAGAGCGATCGCCAGCGGCACCCAGGGGAGTACGAGGAACCAGTTCGTCACCCCGTTGAGAACACCGTCGATCCACCGGCCGCCGAAGTACCCGGCAGTGATCCCCACGCCCGCTCCGATGAGCGTGGCGCCAACGGTCGCGGCGAGGCCGACCACGAGTGAGATGCGTGCCCCCGCGATCAGCAGGCCAAGGATCGGACGCCCCCACTTGTCGGTCCCCAAGGGATAGATCGCCGAGGGCGGCTGGAAGGCCGGAGCATCGGCGGCGGCGGGGTCGAGGTTGGCAGGATCCACGAGCCAAGGCCCGACCAGGCTGACGATGATGAAGACCGCCAGCAAGGTCAAGCCGACCAGGCCGGCGCGGTTCCGCCGAAGGGCTTCCAACGTACGGACGAGGGCGTGCCTGGGACGTCTGGGCGATCCCTGCGAACCGGGGTTAGCCACGGCGAACCCTGGGGTCGAGCGCCGCATAGGAGAGATCGGCGAGCAAGTTGAAGGCGATCACCATGCCGCTCGTGACCAGGAAGACCCCCTGGAGCACGGGGTAGTCCAGCTGATAGATCGCGTCGTAGGTGAGAAGGCCGATCCCGGGCCAACTGAAGACCGTCTCGATGACGATCGTCCCTCCGACCACGTACCCGTAGCTCAGGAGCACGAGGGTGACCGTGGGGAGGAGCGCGGCCGGAACGGCATGCCGCCGTCGGACGAGATCCTCGGGCAGGCCCTTGGCGCGCGCCGTCCGCACGAAGTCCTCGCCCACCGTCTCGAGGAGGGAGGCACGCATCACGATCGCGTACTCCCCGACGTATCCGAGTGCCAGGGTGAGGCAGGGGAGGAGCAGGTGGTTGGCGACATCCGTGACGGCGCCGAGCCCCGTCATGTCTCCGGAACTGAGGCCCCCCGCCGGGAGCCAGCCCAGGATCCCCGCGAAGACGATGAGGAGCAACATCCCGAGCCAGCCCTCTGGGGTCGAGTAGAGGACGAGCGATCCGTAGAGGGTCAGCGTGTCGAACGCGCCGCCCCTGGACCATCCGCCTCGGATGCCGATGAGGATCCCGGCGGCGATCGCGAGGGTGATGCCAACGCCGAGGAGCAGGAGCGTGGCACCGAGTCGCTCACCGATCAGGGTCGAGACCGGGACCCCCGTACGCAGCGAGATGCCGAGATCACCGCGGAGGACGTCACCGAGGTAGTCGAGGAACTGAGGCACGAGGGGTCTATCGAGTCCGTATTCAGCGCGCAGCCGCGTGATGTCGGCTGGCGTGAGCTTCTCGCTGCGCGTGAGCATCGAGATCGGGTCGCCCGGCATGATCCGGAACAGCACGAAGTTGAAGGCAAGGACGAAGAGGAGCGTCGCCGCGGCGTGGAGGATTTTGCGTGCTAGGTAGATGCGCACAGCCTCAGCCTTCCGCCGCTCTGCGGGATCGCTTGCGCAGCGTGCTCAGGAGCAAGAGCGCAGCGAGGGTACCCGCCGCGGCGGCCCACAGCCAGGTGGGGAAGCCGCGGGACGTCGCCGCCGCGGTCGATGACACGGGCCTGACCGTGAGCAGCGTCTCGAACGAGTACACGGGCGTGATGTACCCATCCGGTCCCGGTGCGGTGGTCCAGTTCTCGAACCGATCGCTCCGGTAAGCTTGCAGCGTATTCGGGTAGGCGAGCACGATCACGGGGATCTGCTCGTAGAGGAAGCGCTGGGCCTCGAAGACGACCTCCCGCCGCGCTTCCCGGTCGAAGACGTTGCGCTGGCGCTCATAGAGAGCTTCGAACCTCGGGTGGCTCCAGCAGCCGTCGCTCCAGACGCCGCAGAGTCCCGCCGTGAACACCGACAGCTGGTAGTCGGGGTCCGGGTCCCCGGACCAGTACCAGATGTACATGTCGAAGTCGCCGGCGGACCAGTAGTCGTTCATCTTCGCGTCGGAGGCAGGCTGGAGCTCGACGTCCATGCCGATCTCGCGCAGGTAGCCGACGATCAGCCGCCCGGCGTCCACCGCTCCGGTCGTCTCCTCGGAAGCGGGCATGAGCAGGGTGAAGGGCCTGCCGCTCTCCGGGTCCTCCCTCACGCCGTCGCCGTCGGTGTCGAGGTACCCTGCCTCGTCGAGCAGCCGGTTTGCCTCGACCGGGTCGTATGGGAGCTCCTCGTCCTCGGGGATATCGAGGTGCCAGTAGGCCGAGGCGGGCCGGATGACCGTGTCACCTGGCTCGGCGAGCCCCAGGTAGACCTTCTCGACGATCTCGCGCTTGTCGATGCTCATGGCGATGGCGCGTCGCACCGTCAGGTCGGACAAGGCGGGATGGGGATCGGCGTCCGGGCTCTGTCCGCCGAAGTTGAAGGCGAGGTTCAGCCACCAGTCGGCCACGACCCGGTGGGTCCGGATCCCCGGGGCGCCGTCGAGCGCGTTGAACAGCGGGGCGGCGAGGCTGTCGGCCACGTCGACCTCCCCGCTCCGCAGGGCCTGTGCGAGCGCCTCCTCGTTCTGGTAGAGGCGGAACTCGAGACGGTCGACGGCGGGTGTGGATCCCCAGAAGTGCGGGTTCCGCTCCATGGTCCAGCCTTGTCCCCGCTGGTGGGACGTGAGTACGAAGGGTCCGCTCCCGACCGCGGGAACGTTCGGCGCGTTCCTGATCTCCTTGCGGTCCCGGCCGTCGTACGGCGCCCACACGTGCTCGGGGACGACGTACACCCACGGAGGGATGTCGGGCGCGAACGTGGGTCGCTGGGCACGCCAGACGAGCGTCCGGTCGTCCGGGGTCTCGAACTCGGGCTCGAACGGGAAGTAGCTCCGGTACTGGGGGATGCCGTTGTCGATCACGAACCGGTAGCTGAACGCCACGTCTCTCGCCGTGAGCGGCGTCCCATCGCTCCACCGCAAGCCTTCGCGTAGCCTGCAGACCCACTCGGTGTGGTCGGAGTTCGGCTCGCAGGTCTCGGCGAGGCCGGGCTCCGGGGAGCCGTCTTCGCTCGAGAACTGGCGGAGCATCGCATACTGGATCGTGGCGACGGTCCAGTCGCTCCCGGCTGTGGCGCCGAACGGGTTCTCGTGAGCCAGGTCGCCGATGGTGCCGATCCGTAGGACCACCGGTGTACGAGGGGACTCAGCCGCCGCCATGCCGGGCGCCATGAGCGCCGCGAGCAGGGCCGCCAGTGCCAGTGCGCAGGACCGCCTCATCACGCCATGCCTCCTTCGATGCAACGTCTCTCCGGCGAGACGGCAGCCTCCGGTGTGGGCCGTGTGTATCGTGCGGGTCCGGTCGATCGTCGTGCTCCACGTGTGTTGCCCCGGCGGCAATCGCCATCGAATGTTCACGCCGCGATCACGTCTCGTCAAGACGCACGCGAGGCGATCGCCCGTGCCGCGACGAGCCCGCTCGCGGCGGCCTGCACCAGCCCGCGTGAGGCGCCCGCCCCGTCGCCGATGGCGAACAGCCCCGGGATCGGCGTCTCCAGCTCCGGGGTGAGGCGGAGCTGGGCGGAGTAGAACTTCACCTCCACCCCGTACAGGAGGGTGTCGCGCGCGTAGAGCCCCGGGGCCAGGGCGTCCATCGCCTCGAGCATCTCGAGGACGTCGGTGAGGTACCGGTAGGGCAGGACGAAGGCGAGGTCGCCGGCGGTCGCGGCCGGCAGGGTCGGGGTGACCGAGCCCTCGGCGATCCGCTCCGGGGTGGAGCGCCGCCCGAGGCGCAGGTCGCCGAGGCGCTGGACGATCACCGTCCCTCCGATGAGGTTCGCGAGGTGCGCGACGTAGCGGCCGTAGGCGATGGGCTCGCGGAAGGGCTCGGTGAACCGGGTCGTGACGAGGATCGCGAAGTTCGTGTTCGGCGTGCGGCGGCCGGCGTAGGAGTGGCCGTTCACGGTGACCACGTCCTCGTAGGTCTCCAGCGTGACCTCCCCGTAGGGGCACACGCAGAAGGTGCGCACGCGGTCGCCGAACGTGCGCGTGCGGGTGAGCAGCTTGAACTCGTACAGGGCCCGGGTGAGCGGCTCCATGGTCTCGGCGGCGCACTCCACCCGGACCCCGATGTCCACGAGGTTGCGGGAGGCGGGCAGGCCCAGGCGCCGGGCCTCGGCGTCGAGCCAGTCCGCGCCGGTCCGTCCCGGGGCGAGGATCACGAAGGGCGCGCGGACGAGCTCGCCGTCCGCGAGGACCCCGACGAGACGCCCGCCCTCGACCTCCACGCGCTCGGCGCCGCAGCCCGTCCGGATCTCGACGCGCTCGGGGGGCAGCTGCTCCCGCAGGCGCTGGACGAGCTCGGGGAGGCGGTCGGTCCCGACGTGGCGGATCCTCGCCGGCCGCAGCGTGAGCCCGGCCGCCTCCGCGATCCGCGTGAGGCGCTCGACCTCGGCGACGTCCGCCCCGTGGAGCTCGAGGGGCGCGCCGAGCTCGACGAAGATCCGGTCGACCTCGGCGATGAGCTCGGCCACCTCCGGCCCGATGAGCTCGGCCAGGCGCCCGCCCGTCTCGGTGGAGAGGGTGAGCTTGCCGTCGCTGAAGGCCCCGGCGCCGCCGAAGCCCGAGGTCCGGTGGGAGGGGTCGCGCAGCCGTTCGGGCAGGTCCGGTCCCTTCTCGAGGACGAGGACCCGCAGATCGGTGGCGAGAGCGAGCTCCCGCGCGGCGAAGAGCCCCGCCGGCCCCGCCCCGACGACGACCACGTCGGGCCCGTGCGCTCCCACGGGGCCAGCCTACGACCGGGCCCGGCTCAGGCGGCGGACCAGCCGCCGTCCACGCTGAGCAGGGCGCCGTTCACGAACGAGGCCTCCTCGCTCGCGAGCCACGAGATCGCCGCGGCGATGCGGTCGGGCTGGGTGGCCGGCGGCATCGTCGCCATCGAGAGCTGGGCGCGCTCCATCGCCCACGGCACCTTCGGGGCCGCGGTCGCCCCGATGCCGGTCTCCACCGGCCCGGGCAGGACGGCGTTGGAGCGGATCCCCTGCGGCCCGTAGAAGTACGCGATGCTCCGCACGAGGCCGATCACGGCGTGCTTCGAGGTCGTGTAGGAGACGCCGGCGGCCCCAGCGCCGAGCGACGCCTTCGAGGCGACCGTGACGATCGCCCCGCCCCCCGCGGCGAGCATGATCGGCAGGATCGCTCGTGAGAGGCGCATCACGCCGGTGACGTTCACCGCCATGACCCGCTCCCACGTCTCGTCGTCGAGCTCGCCCAGGGGGAGGAAGTGGTCCATGATGCCGGCGACGTTGGCGAGGACGTCGATCCTCGGCCCCGCCGCGGCGACGAGCCGCTCGACGTCCGCCTGGACGGTGACGTCGGCGGGAACGAGCTCGATGGGGAGGCCCTCCTGCTCGACCTCGGAACGGAGGTCCGCGAGCGCGGCCTCCGCGATGTCGCAGCCGAACACGCGCGCCCCCTCCCGCGCGAGACGGATGGCCGTGGCGCGCCCGATGCCGCTCGCCGCCCCCGTGACGATCGCGACCTTGCCTGCGTGACGTGTGGGGTCCATGCTGCCTCCCGCACGCGGCACCCCGGCGCCCTGGGCGGCAGCCTAACAGGTCGTGGGCCCCCAGGGACTCGAACCCTGAACCTGCGGATTAAGAGTCCGTTGCTCTGCCAGTTGAGCTAGAGGCCCGTCGCAGTGTAGCAAGCGACGGGCCCCCGCTCCGAGGGTGACCGAGGGGACTCGAACCCCCAACCCCCAGGACCACAACCTGGTGCTCTCACCGATTGAGCTACGGCCACCACGTCCGGCGGCTCGATTGTACCGGGCTTGCTCGGCACCGCCGGCTCCGACATACTTGAACGACGATTCAAACACCCATGGGGCGCGGGTGAGGCCCCCGCGCCACGGATCGTGGAAGGGAGTGACTGGTATGGCGGTGGCGGACGCGGTCGACCTCGACCTCGATCGGATCGACCGGCTGATCGCCGAGGAGGAGGCGGCGCTGGAGCCGAAGCACCGGGCCTCGCTCGAGTACCGGAAGGTGGCGGAGCGCTACGTCGCGGGCGGCGTGGCCTCGAGCTGGCAGGACGCGCCTCCGCACGCGATCTTCGTCGAGCGCGGCGAGGGCAACCGCCTGTGGGACATCGACGGGAACGAGTACATCGACTACCACCTCGGCTACGGGGCGATGGTGGTCGGGCACGCCCACCCGAAGGTGGTCGAGGCGATCGAGCGGGCCGCCCGCCGGGGCACCCACTTCGCCCAGCCCACGAGGGACCTCGACGCCGTGGGGCAGAACCTCGCCGAGCGCTTCCGGCTGCCGCTGTGGCGGTTCTGCAACTCCGGGACCGAGGCGACCCTGGAGGCGGTCCGGCTCATGCGGGCGACCACCGGGCGCGACCTGATCGTGAAGATCGAGGGGACCTACCACGGCCACCACGACTCGCTCATGTTCAGCGTGGTCCCGGACCCGGCGAAGATCGGGCCGCGGGACCACCCCGCGACGGTCCCCCAGGTGCCGGGGATCCCCCGAGCCTTCGCCGACCTCGTCGTGGTGGTCCCGTTCAACGACCTCGGGGCGGCCGCCCGCGCGTTCGAGGAGCACGAGGGCGAGATCGCCGGGATGATCGTCGAGCCCGCCATGATGAACTGTGGCGTGATCATGCCCGAGCCGGGGTACCTCCAGGGGCTCAAGGACCTCTGCCACCGCCACGGCGCCCTCCTCGCCTTCGACGAGGTGAAGACGGGCGCGACGATCGCCTACGGCGGCGCCGTCGAGGCCTTCGGCGTCGTGCCTGACATCGTGTGCCTGGCGAAGGCCATCGGCGGCGGCGTGCCGTGCGGCGCCGTGGGGGCGACGGAGGAGGCCTTCGGGCCGGTCCTGCGCGGGGAGTACGACATGGCCGGGACCTTCAACGGGAACCCCCTCACGATGGCGGCCTCCCGCGTCACCCTGACCGAGATCCTCACGCACGACGCCTACGCGGGCTTCGAGGCGGTGGACGCCGCGCTGAAGCGGGGCCTCGGCGAGGTGATCGAGCGCTACCGCCTGCCCGCCTACGTGACGGGGATCGGCGCGAAGGGCTCGGTCATCTACTCCGCGACCCCCGTGCGGGAGTTCCGGGACACGATCGCGATCGACGAGCGCATCACCTACCTCGCCTGGCTCTTCCAGCAGAACCGGGGGGTGTTCAAGTCGCCCTGGAGCAAGCAGGAGACGTGGACGCTCTCGGTCTGGCACACCGAGGAGGATGCCCGGCGCTACGTCGAGAACTTCGAGGCCTTCGCCGCGGCGGTGACGGGGTAGGGCGGTGGCCGCCGAGGCACCGGGCGGGCCGGTGGACGCGGAGGTCCTGCGGCTTGCCGACGGGCGCGACCTGGAGGTGCGCGTCGTCGGTCCC
>FWPV01012632.1_pt1 | contig 12972 bp, 13 predicted proteins | sample 2228371 | NCBI WGS metagenome assembly FWPV01 (sample SAMEA103939776, study PRJEB20133) | metagenome | reverse complement strand
GCACTGCGGCAGCGTTGATGTGGCTGCCCGATACGTGACAATGGTTCTAAAGTTGGTATAACGTTGGTATCACAAGCGCATTGTCCACCGGTGGCTGACGGCAAGAACATCCCGTGAAAGCGCGTCAAACCTCACAGGCAAAATGCAAACTGCGCATCTCCATCCCCTCGCGCTGATAGAACCGGTGGGCTTCGGTGCGCCAGACGCCGGAGTCGAGATGCAACTGCTGGCACCCGGCGCTCGCGGCATACGCTTTCAACCAGGCCAGCAACATCGCCCCATAACCGCGTGAACGGCATGCTGCCCGCGTTACCAGATCATCCACGTACAAAAATCGACCCCAGGCCAGATTTTCGCTGATGCGGAAACCGGCCACTGCAACAACGTCATGATCTTCGTGCAGCGCCGCCAACCGATAACCAGCGCTGGCAAGCTGTCGCACTCGCGACACAAACTCACTTTCAGCAAGATGCGGTCGCAATTCACGCATCACCGGATAACAGGCTGCAATTGCCTCATCGGTTGTCATCATCTGAATGGCAGGCGTCATCTTTCCCTCTCGTCGTTACCGCTCGCTAGCGCCTACATCTTCGCGATAGGTGCGGCCAGGAAAGCGAATCCGTTCGGCATTGATGATTGCTCGCCCGCGCGCTCCGGCAAGCGTTGCGCTGAGCGCGACCACCGTGACCACATGACCGCCGGTAAGATACAGACCGCCGCCAGTGCCAAACAACCGATCGCGCTGCGCGGGATCATAGCGCAAACCAAACGGCGCTTCGGTCTGGTCGTGGAAGACAAACACCCCCTCTTCGACATCACTGATCCCGTCAACGGCAGCGTTCAACGGGTAGTGATGCGGATAGCCCTGGGTCACCAGCGCCAGCGCCACACTGGCTTCTTCCCGCCAGCGCAGCGGCGGCAGACGGTGAAGGCTGCGGGCAATGGCCGCTTCCAGATACGGTTCCAGATCATCGATCATGCGCGGCAAGACGGCCTGCGCTTCCATATCGCGCAGACTACAACGCAGCCCGATCACGCGCGGCCCCTGCGCGCCGATGATGCAATCGACGCCGATGATACCCCAGTACGGTAACTGCTCGCGGGCGATCGCCGCGACCAGCGGCTGCATGATATGCCGTTCCAGATAGGCCGTCAGACGCTGCGCATAGCTTGAATTGCCGGTGATGGCACCCATTGCCGGCGCAGGCGGACTATCAGGCGCTGGCCCCATGCGCTCGTAGATCCGGGCCGGGAGGAAGGGAATGAGGTGGCTGCCATCGGTAATCGCCGAAAAACTTACCAGCGGCCCTTCAATATGCTCTTCGACTACCACACCGCGGCTGCTTCCCTCCACCGGGCGCGAGACGAACAGCGCGCGCAGCGCTTCCAACGCGGTGTAACGATCGTAATAGACTCCCTCACCAGCGGCAGGATGATCGCCGCGCAGCGCTACCGGCAATGGTTGGGCGGCCAGATACTTCTCGGCCATCGTCATGCTGGTGAAGCAACGCCCCGTCGGAGTTGGCACCCGATAGCGCAGCAGCAGCTCTTTGGCATAGCAGCGGCTCCACTCGATCTGAGTGCTCCGCTGCGGCGCGCCGCACACGCCGATATGCATACTGACCACTTCATCAACCAGGCCAGCCGACAGAAATTCGCTGCTGGCCGGCATGATCAGATCAACGCCTTCACTGAACGCCCATTGCGCGATCTGGGCTGGCTGGAGCGGTTCGATATCCACCTGCGGCGCAATCTGACAGGCGCCGCCATTCCCCGGCGCTACCAGCACCTCAGCCGCCGGGCTGGCGAACAGCTTCCAGACCAGCGCATGAGCGCGCCCATCACTGCCGAGCACGAGGATCTTCATCGCCGCTCCTCATCGCGCCCCCTAGAGCGCAATTCCCAGCCGGTTACAGGTTGCGGTGATCAGATTGCGCATCAGCATGACATTCGTCACCGGGCCGGTGCCGCCCGGCACTGGCGTAATTGCGCCGGCCACCTCAACAGCGCGGGCAAAATCGACATCACCCACTATCGAGCCATCAGCCAACACATTGGTACCGAAATCGATCACCGTTGCGCCGGGCCGGATCATCTCTGCCGTAATCAGATTGGGCCGTCCGGCAGCGGCAGCAATGATGTCACACTCGCGCAGCACCGCACCCAAATCGGGAGTGCGCGAATGGCAGACTGTGACCGTGGCATCAGCGTGCAACAAGAGCAGCGCCATCGGACGCCCGACAATCGGTGAACGCCCAACCACTGCGGCGCGGCGTCCGCGAATCTCGATTCCGTTGCGACGCAACAGTTCCATCCCGCCGGCGGGCGTGTTGGGAACCAGCGCCATGCGGCCCTGCGCCAGCAACCCGGCGTTGATGGGATGGATGCCATCCAGATCTTTTTCCGGCGCCAGCCGCGCCAGCACACCATCGAGCGCAAGACCTGCCGGCAACGGCAACTGCAACAAGATGCCATCGGTGCGATCATCGGCGCTCAGGCCGGCCACTGTGTTCTCAAGATCAGACTGTTCGGTTGCGGCTGGCAAGGCAATTGCGCGACAGGCTGCACCCAACGATTGGCAGAGGCGGTCGATGCTGCGCACATAGCGCGTGGCCGCCGGATCATCACCGACCTGCACCACGGCAATGGTAGGCGGGCGATTGATCCGATCACGCAAAGCGGCCATCTGCGTCGCCGCCTCAGCGCGCAACTCCTGCGCCAGCGCGCGACCATCAAGGATCCGGGCGCTCATGACAGCATCCTTCCCCGGACAATGGTGACGATGCCATCGACTTCATCACCCAGCCCGATTAACAGATCGCGCAGTTGCGCCCGCGTTTCCCGCACAAACAGTTGATCCTCCAGCGCAGCCAGATTGATCTCGACATTGAGCGCAGCGCTCTGGACGGTGGCCCGCGCGAGCAAGGCCGCGACGCCAACATCGCTGACAACCAGGCGGGCGCAATTGTTGGCCAGAGTCGTGCAAAGCGGCAGCAGCGCCGCTGCGGCCTGCGCCGTATGCAGTGGCACCTCCGCTGCCAGCCGGGTCATCTGCTGAATGGCATTTTTGCGGGTTGCTGCATCAGCTTCGGTAGTGCGGGGCAACTTGTACGCCGCAGCCAGACGATTAAAGACCGCCACATCTTCATCGGCCAGTTGCTGCAGACGGGCGCGCAATTGCTCAGCCTGCTCGTGAATGGAGCGCAGCTCGCTCTCCATCTCGGCAAATTGCGGTTTGCCAATAGTCAGCGCGCACACCATACTTACCAGACCGGCGGCCATTGCGCCGGTCAAAGCCGCCACGCTACCGCCGCCGGGAGTAGGCGCGCGCGACGCCAGCGCGTCGAGAATCGTGCCCAGTGGTTGTTGTAACAATGACTCTGCCATGTTGCCTCCCTGAACTGGATGACCAGGTATCAAAATCGCGCGCAACGACCCTGGTCGCAATCATTATAGCGGATCGTTCATACCGCAATGGGAGCCAGCCCTTACGCATAGAGCTTCCCCTGCAATCCTTCCTCCGCGCTCTCGATAACCGCTTCAGCGAGACTTTGATGAACTTCGTGTCTTGGTGGTGCGTTCCCTGGTTGCTGACGGAAAGGATATGCCGTAGCAGTATATCGCGGGTCTGGCAACACCGCGAGGCAGCGCAAAAACAGTGCCAGCCGCACCCCCTGGCAGAGGCGCGGCTGGCACAATGCGCACTGAAAGTTACTTATCGCGTTTTGCGTCGCCGAGTGAGGCCTGCGCCGCAGCCAGCCGCGCAATCGGCACCCGGTAGGGCGAGCAACTGACGTAATTCAGGCCTACGCGATGGAAGAACTCGACACTGGCCGGATCGCCGCCGTGCTCACCGCAGACACCCACCTTGAGATCAGGGCGGGTTGACCGCCCGCGCTCGGTGCCAATCTGCACCAACTGGCCAACGCCACGCTGATCGATGGTTTGGAACGGATCGTCGGGAATGAGCTTCTTTTCAACATAAGCCGGCAAGAAGCGACCCGAGTCATCACGTGAGAGACCAAGCGTGGTCTGCGTCAGATCATTAGTGCCGAAGCTGAAGAACTCGGCAGCCTGCGCAATCTCATCAGCCACCAGCGCAGCGCGCGGCAACTCGATCATCGTTCCGACCAGATAGGGAACCTCAACCCCGCTCTCGGCGAAGACCTCGGCAGCCACCCGGCGCACGATCTCCTCTTGCAGCTTCAACTCACTGAGATGACCGACCAGCGGGATCATCACTTCGGGATGGACATCAATCCCTTCCGACTTTACCTTGACCGCTGCCTTGAAGATAGCGCGCGCCTGCATCTCGGTAATTTCGGGGTAGAGAATACCGAGACGGCAGCCACGGAAGCCAAGCATAGGGTTAGCTTCGCGCAAACTCTCGACCCGCGCCTTCACCTTCTGCGGATCAATGCCGAGCTTGGCGGCAAGCAACCCAATCTCGTGATCGTCGTGGGGCAAGAACTCGTGCAGCGGCGGATCAAGGGTGCGAATGGTCACCGGCAGGCCTGCCATTTCGCGGAACAGCCCCTCGAAATCGCCCTGCTGGAGCGGCTCGATCTTGGCCAGCGCGGCCCGTCGCTCTTCCTCCGTATCGGCCAGAATCATCTCGCGCATGGCATCGATGCGGTCGCCTTCAAAGAACATGTGCTCGGTGCGGCAGAGGCCGATACCCTCGGCGCCGAACTGGCGGGCCACCCGCGCATCGCGCGGAATGTCGGCATTGGCGCGCACGCCAAGTTTGCGGAACTCATCGGCCCACGACATCAGGGTCGCGAAATCGCCGGAAAGTTCCGGTTCGACTGTCGGCATCTGCCCGGCGAAGACCTCACCGCTGCCGCCATCAAGCGTAATCCAATCGCCTTTCCGAATGGTGACGCCATTGACAGTCATCAACTGATCGGCGTAGCTGATCCGCAGATCGCCGGCGCCGGCCACGCACGGTTTGCCCATACCGCGCGCCACCACTGCCGCGTGCGATGTCATACCGCCGCGCGCCGTCAGAATCGCCTGGGCTGCAACCATGCCGTGGAAATCTTCCGGCGCAGTTTCGACGCGCACCAGGATCACCCGCTCGCCAGTTTTGGCCAGCTCCTCGGCTTCATCGGGATCGAACACGGCCTTCCCCGAAGCAGCGCCCGGCGACGCCGGCAGGCCAACGGTCAGCAGATGCGCGTGCTTGCGCGCTTCGGGATCGATCATCGGATGGAGCAACTGATCGAGCGCGTGCGGATCGACCCGCTGCACAGCAGTCGCCTTATCGATCAGCCCCTCCTCGACCATATCGACCGCAATTTTAACGGCTGCTGCGCCGGTGCGCTTGCCGGTGCGGGTTTGCAACATCCACAGCTTGCCGCGCTCGATTGTGAACTCAACGTCCTGCATGTCTTTGTAGTGCTTTTCGAGCTGCTTGGCAATCGTGTGGAACTGGGCATAGACTTCCGGCATCTCTTCGGCCAGTTTGCTCAGCGGCTGCGGCGTGCGAATACCGGCCACGACATCCTCGCCCTGGGCATTGATCAGATACTCGCCGAAAATCTCTGGATCGCCCGTGCTGGGGTTGCGGGTGAAGGCTACGCCGGTCGCCGAGTCATTGCCCATATTGCCGAAGACCATCGCCTGCACATTGACCGCCGTGCCGAGATTGTCGGGAATCTTATTCACCCGGCGATAGTCAACCGCGCGCTTGCCATTCCACGAGCGGAAGACCGCGGCAATCGCCTCGCGCAACTGCTCGAAGGGGTCTTCGGGAAACTCGACGCCCACATCTTCCTTGATAATCGCCTTGAACTTCTCGGCCAGCGCGAGCAGCTCATCGGCGCTCAAATCGGTATCCTGGCGCTGGCCGTGGCCTTTGGCCTCATCCATCTCGTGCTCGAAGCGATCGCCATCGACGCCCAGCACGATCTTGCCGAACAGTTGCACGAAGCGGCGGTAAGCATCAGCGGCGAAACGCGGATTATCGGTCAGGCGAGCCAGCCCCTCGCGCGTCTGGTGATTGAGGCCGAGGTTAAGCACGGTATCCATCATGCCCGGCATCGAGAACTTGGCGCCGGAACGCACCGAGACGAGCAAGGGATTGGCGGGATCGCCGAAGCGCTTGCCCGTCTGCTGTTCAATATCCTTCAATCCTTCCAGAACCTGCTCCCACATTCCTTCGGGGAACTGCTGCCCCGCTTCGTAGTAGGCGTTACAGGCCTCCGTCGTGATCGTAAAGCCGGGCGGCACCGGCACCCCGGTGCGCGTCATTTCAGCAACACCAGCGCCCTTCCCGCCGAGGAGATCGCGCATCGAGGCATTTCCCTCGCGGAAGAGATAGACCCACTTCTTCGTCATAACCGTGTCCCTCCTTGCACAAGGCGACGATCTACAATGATTGAAAACGCCAGCATACTCCTGTATGCCAGCGGCAGGAATGTTCGCGATCGGCTCAGATGCGATATACCCATGCGACACCGCCGGGTCTGCAATTAGCGCGCAACTCGAAACGCCCCTATGATACCACATGATACCGGCGATACCCCACGACACAATTGTAGAGAACGCAACTATCGCGTTGTGAATGACAACTATCGCAACCGACTATTGAGAGGCAGAAAACCGTATCACCTGTTGAACGTTCATCCTCGTTGGCATATCGCGCTATCCGCCACCCGGCGGATGAAACCGACGCGAGATGAGATCGATGATCTCATCGGCGCTCTCTTCGATCGACTTATCGGTGACATTGATGGTTGTCCAGCCATGGCGACGGAATATGCGACGCGCCCATTCAATTTCATCGCTGGCCTGTTCGAGGTTAGTATACGCCTGACCCAGGCTCACCCCCATCCGGCGCTGCCGCCAGCGCCGACGCGCGGCGATCTGTTCAGCTTCAACAATCAGGCCTATAACGCGCCGCGGATCAACCCGGAAGAGTTCTTCCGGCAGAGGAATTTCGCGCACCAGCGGCACATTGGCGACTTTCCAGCCGAGCACTGCCAGATACATGCTGAGCGGAGTCTTGCCGACGCGCGAGATGCCGACCAGAACAATGTCGGCATCGTGTAATTCGCGCGGTTTGTTGCCATCGTCGTGAGCCACGGTGTATTCGATCGCCTCAAGCCGCTCAAAATAGGCCGAGCGCCGCGGCTGATAGAGACCAGGCTTGCCAAGCGGCTCTTTGCGCAGCACGGTGGCCAATCGCGAGAGCACACTACCGACCAGATCGATCTCGACCACGCCCATATCGCGCGCCAGACGCATCAACTCGCGCCGCAGCGCCGGTTCCATCAGGGTGTGCAAAATTGTCGCATTCTGCTGGGCAGCCTGCGCAACCACCTTGGCAATCTGTTCCAGACTGCGCACATTGGGCACAATGATCAGCGGAACATCCGCGCCTTCAAACTGTGAGAGCGTCAGGCGAGCCACCTGCTCGCCCACCGCGCCCGCGCCGCCAGAAACGATGTAGATCGGCGGCGGCGTATTGGTATCTGGTGAGTCACTCATGCCGACATCCGCAAGCGTTTTGTAATCCTCAACCGCCAGGAGGTGAAGCACAATAATAAGCAGTCAGGTGATAGACGAACCGGGTCTGCGCTGGTATCATATCATAGTATAGCGTCCACTCGCTGCGGGTCTCTGGGATATGGAAGTATTTTCGATTGACGGCGCCAAAATCTACGCCATCGATGTCGGCCCGCGCAATGCGCAGTTGGCGGTGCTGATCCACGGCTGGTCAAGCTCATCGTTTGCCATGTCGCCATTGCTGCCGCTGCTTAGCCGCCGCTTTCGTTGCGTCGCCATCGATTTGCCGGGGTACGGCGAGTCGCCGCCGTTGCGCGAGCGGGCAACCATTGGCCGCTACGCCCAGGTCGTTGGCCGTCTGATCACCGGTCTCAGCGAGCATCCGGCAGTGTTGATCGGGCACTCGATGGGGGGCATGATCAGCGCTACCCTGGCTTTGCAGGTGCCACAATTGATCGATCGCATGGTGCTGCTCTGCCCAACCATCTCTGGCCGGCTCTCGTTCTGGATCAACACCTTTGTGTCGCCCATCACCATGCTCGAGCGGTCGCCGATCTTTAGCCGTCTGCTGGCCATGCTCGAACCATCAATGATCTCGGTGACCGATAGCCTGATGAAGCCGGCCTCGTTCGCCGAGCGTTCGGCAATCAGCGAAGCCGACTATTTGCGTTTGCGGGCCGATGCGCGCCGTCCGGGGCAAGGGCGGGTGCGCGCCGAGTGCTTCGTGGCGATGCAGAATCAGGATTTGCGCGGTCGTCTGCGCGACATCGAGACCCCCGCGCTGGTCATCTGGGGCGCTGAAGACAATACAGTGCCGCTCCGCGATGCCGGCGTTGTCGCCGATGAGTGGCGCAATGCCGATCTGCGCATCGTGCCGAAAGCCGGTCACTGGCCGCACTTCGAGACGCCAGAGGTGACGATGCGCTACATCGCCAGCTATCTTGGGCTGCCCTCGATTATCGGTCAACCGGAAGCGCTGGTCCAGCCGGCAGAGGTGACCAGCCAGATCGCTGAATTTCTGGCGAATTCACAAATCGGCAGCGGATTGAGCCTGGCCCAACGCACGCGGCTGGCCGCTCATCTCGAGCGACGGCGGTATCCGCCCGGCGCCCTGATCGACCGCACCAACGAGGAATCGACCGATCTCTACCTGGTGCAAGAGGGCGCGCTGGAGGTCTGGAGTCCGCCGATCGACGATAACCCTGACAGTCAGCGTTTGCTCACCACCGTCGTTGTCGGCCAGATCACCGGCGAGATGTCGCTGCTCGATGGCGGGCGGCGCAGCGCCGATTTGCGCGCCGGCGAAGAGGGCGTCACCATTCTGGCGTTGCGCCGTGACCGCCTGCGCGCGCTGGCCGAAGACGATCCGATGCTGGGCAATGCGGTGCTGTGGAACATTGCCAGCACGCTGGCGCTGCGACTGCGCCTGGCAAACTGGCAACAGCAGGGGCTGGCGCGCGAGTTGCAGGCTTTGAAACGCTGATCGCATGCGTCACCCCGCGCGTCCGTAGGGCGCGAGCGCGCCTCTTCGCCCGCTGCAATCCCCCGCGAGCGCGGCCTGCATGTTTTTCCGCCCAATCCCTCACGTGCAGCATGATAGCCATTCTATGACCCTTGCGCGCCTGCCCCATCATCGCGGCAGAGAAGCCGCGAGTTTAGCGCAGGTTGCGCTGAATGTATGCTATAATCGCTAACACAATTTTTCGTATTCCATAATCTACAACAGGATGTTCACTCAACCCAGCGCTCGGCAGCAACCCGCTTGCGCGAACGCTGTAAGCGTTCCTCGTCACACACGGAGGGACTATGACCAATTCGCTCAACATCACCCTGCACACCCTCACCCCCCTCTGGACCGGCGGCGTGGACCAGACCTGCGACCGCCTGCACGAGACCGGCCTGATCGGCTCCCTGCGCTGGTGGTATGAGGCGCTGGTGCGGGGATTGGGAGGGGATGCGTGTGACCCGACGAGTGAGGACCGTTGCCCGGACGAGAACGGAAAACATTGCGTCGCATGTGAACTGTTTGGCTGCACCGGTTGGGCGCGCAAGTTTCGGTTGAAGACGTCTTCTCCCGTCGAGATCAAGCCCATCAAGGGAAATCTCAAAGCAATTCAGGAAAATGAAAAGATTCAAAAGATTCAACTAGAACTTATTCCTCTGCGACCTATTGACGAAGAGGAATTATGCTTACTGTGGGCAACATTTCGGCTGATTTCAGAATACGGAGCGATGGGCGGCAAAACGATTTTCAAGCCTTCGGATGAGACAGATCGTGCAGGGGAGTTTCACCATCTTGATTTTGGACTTGTCGAAATAACCGCCGAAGGATGGTCTTGCACAAAGAGTTTAGAACAAGTCAAGGGTTACGTGACTTCCGATAAGTGGCGCAAGGGTAATCACAATGACTACTCTTGGGCGTCTATCGCAAACTTCTGGTGTGTCAAAAACAAATACCTGGCAAGGCAGGATGTAGGTACGAGCACCTTCAACCAGGTCTTGGGCAGGAAGCAGAACAAAACAGAGAAGCAACGCCAAGGGAAGCGCGTTATACGCTGTAGTGACTTCTTAGAGAATAGTAACGATGATGTATCTAAATGGCTAGCGGGAAAACAACAGGAGAGCAAGAAAGTCTTTAGTTTCCGCCATCCCAAGGGCACACGGACGTTCGGATTTGTGAAGCCCGGGACAGTGGAGAAGCCCGGGACAGTGGATTTTGAAGAGATGAAGAATCGTCTTGCGCAAGCCTGGCAAGATTTCAAGCCGGATGAAGAATTCCTGACGGGAGATAAAATCATAGCGGATTTGTTTAAGAGGGGAGGCGCGCAATGAAGTACGACTTCTACGCAGCCAAACCATCTAACGGCGATGTATTTACCCGATTGCGCCTGCTCGTGACCAACGGAAACAGTGCCAACGCTGCCAAACAGTTTGTCGGGTTAGTGCACAGCAGCGGGCAACAGCCGAGTCAATATGCTCAGTTTATTGCCAATCAAAAGGGTCTGATGCAAAACGTCGGCCTGATCCCTCCTTCCCCCGACCTCACCCTCCTCCCGCCCGGCGCCTGGTTCCTGCAATTCACCTTCACCCTGGCCAAGCCCTGGATTAGCAAAGACGACGACCCCTTCTACGTGGCCGAGAGCGTCAACCCCGTGCGCAAGGATAAGGTCTTCAAAGTGCCGGTCATGGCCGCCTCCTCCTGGAAGGGACTGTTGCGCTGGACGCTCATGCACACCCGCCTGGCGCTGAAGAAGGACGCACTGAGCAACTCCGACTTCGCCCAGGAGCGCCTGCGCCAGACGTTGCTCTTCGGCGATGAGCAGGGCGAGGAACCTGGCCAGGTCAGAGGGTTTGCTGAGCACGTCAATTCTCTTAAACCCCAGGCTCGCGCCCGGTATGAATGCTTACTACGTCATCACTACAGAGTGGACGATGACGTTCCCCTGCCTCACCACAGTGGCCGCCTCTCCTTCTACCCCACCTTCTTCGATGGGATTGATGTCGAAGTCATCAATCCTCACTCGCGGAAGACCCGCGCCGGCACGCAGCCGATTTACCTGGAATGCGTCCCGACTGGCGCAACAGGCACCTTCTCCCTGCTCTACGTGCCCTTTGACCTGATCGGCCAGCCTGAAGCCACCATTTATCAGCAAGCCGCCGAAGACCTGCGCGTTGTGACCGAGGGCTTGTAGGCGCTGTTCCTCACCTACGGCTTCTCTGCTAAGCGGACGAGTGGATTTGGGGTGGCAGAGGAAAACCTGAAACATGGCAGACTGACAATGAACGCGCCTGATCCCTCTCCTGCACCCTCTCAACCCGCGCCTGTCGCTTCGACCCAACCGCTGCCGAAGTATCTGGAAGCGCCCGGCAAATTGAAACCCGAATATCTCAACCCCGATGGCACGTTCCGCGAGCGCAGCCAGGCGGAACTGAATGCGATGACCAAATCCCAGCAGCAGGAATACGAGAAAGCCAAAAAATGGTGGGAGCGAGAAGGCAAGGCTCTGGCAGAGTCGCCGCCAGCCGAACCGGAAGCATCTTCCCCTGCGCTAGAATCAGATTCCCGCCTGGAACGCGACTTCTCTTCCTTCGATGAGTTGAAGCGGAAGGCGGACGAAGTGGCAAACACATTTGGAGCAGGAGAGGCCAGATGAGCAACTCACCAGACTTCACCATGTTCCCTGATCTCAACCTTACCCTTCAGCGTCTGGCTCGTCGCTATGCCGAAGTCGCCCGGGCGACCCTGGACGATAACCTGACGTCCATCGCCCTGTTCGGGTCGGTTGCTCGCGGCCAGGCCACCCCCCGATCAGACATTGATCTCTTCGTGGTGCTCAAAGAAGCGCCGCGTGGAGCGCTGCGACGACGGGCGCTGCTGGAACCGGTGCGCCAGCAACTGACCGCTGCCCTGGAGCCGTTGTGGGAGCAGGGCATCTACACCGATTTCGTCGAGATCATCCGCAGCGAGGCTGAAGCCCGTCGCTTTCACCCGATCTACCTGGATATGACTGTGGCGGTCGAGTTGCTCTATGACCGCAATGGATTCTTGCGTGATCTGCTGCAAAACGTCCGCCGGCGCCTGGAGGAACTGGGGGCGCAACGGCGTTCGTTGGGAGGCATCCACTACTGGGACCTCAAGCCGAATCTGGCTGTGGGAGAGGCGATTGAGCTATGAACACGAACGAAGGGGCCAGGCGCAGTCTGGATCGAGCTACGTTCATTCTGGAGGAAGCCAATTATCTGGCAGGGAGAGAGGTTTGGAATCTGGTGGTGCGCCGCTCGCGGCAATGCGTCGTAACGGAAGCCGCGCAGAACGCAGATTGGCGCGATCAGCCAGGCAAACGGTGAGGCAAGGCAGAGTGAGGCATAGATGATGAGCGCAGACAACCAGACCACACCACGCCGCGCCCTGCTGGAAGCCGAACTGGCGCGCTACGTGCAGGCGCTGCGCGAACACTACTCTCCCCAGCGCATCCTGTTGTTCGGTTCGCTCGCATCAGGCAGGGTGAACGAGTGGTCTGACATTGACCTGGTCATCATCAAAGAGACCCGCCAGAAGTTTCTCGACCGCATCCGGGAAGTGATGCAGTTGCTCAAACCGAAGGTGGGCGTGGATATCCTCGTTTACACCCCTGAAGAGTTCGCTCAGTTGAAAGAAGCGCGAGCGTTTGTGCGCGAGGAGATTGTTGCCAAAGGGAGAGTGCTCTATGAACGAGAGTGAGCGCTGCTCAAAGGTCTGCCTGATGCGCAAGACGCTGCCCAGGCGCTGGAGATTGCCCGGCAAACGTTGAAACTGGCAAGAGCATGACTGTGACGAACAAAGACGAATCAGCAGGCGTGATCAATACCCTCTCCCCAGTCGTGCAGGCGCTGCGCGCCGGCCTGTGCGGTGATTTGGTGGCTGTCGCCCTCTTCGGCTCGCGGGCGCGCGGCGAGGCCACCCCGGAAAGCGACTGGAAC
>FWPV01010662.1_pt1 | contig 12972 bp, 16 predicted proteins | sample 2228371 | NCBI WGS metagenome assembly FWPV01 (sample SAMEA103939776, study PRJEB20133) | metagenome | reverse complement strand
CTCGGCGAAGGCCTCGACATACTTCTGGGCCACGAAATAATTGATTGCGTTGACGTCGCCCTTGGCGATGGCCTCGGAGACGAAGGCCGTCGCCTTGGCCTCGGCCTCGGCTTCCCGCTCGCGAGCCTCGGCGTCGCGGAACGCCGCCTCGCGGCGGCCTTCGGCCTGAAGGATCGCCGACTGCTTCTGGCCCTCGGCGCGGGCGATCTGGGCCTGCTTCTCGCCCTCGGCTTCGGTGATCACCGCGCGGCGCTCGCGCTCGGCCTTCATCTGACGGGCCATGGCGTTGGTGATGTCGGCCGGCGGGGTCAGGTCCTTGATCTCGATCCGCGCGACCTTGACGCCCCACGGACCGGTCGCGTGGTCGATCGTCGACAGCAGGCGGGTGTTGATCGCGTCCCGTTGGCTGAGCACCTCGTCCAGCTCCATCGAGCCGACCACGGTGCGCAGGTTCGTCTGGGCCAGCTGAGTGATGGCGTACATCAGGTTGTCGACCCGGTAGGCGGCCGCCGCCGCGTCCATCACCTGGATGAAGACGATGGCGTCGACCTTCACCGACACGTTGTCCTTGGTGATGACCTCCTGCTGGGGCACGTCCAGGACCTGCTCCATCATGTTGACCTTGCGCCCCACGGTCTCGAAGAACGGGGTCAGGATCGAGATGCCCGGCTTGAGCGTACGCGTGTAGCGGCCGAAGCGCTCGACGGTGAACTCGCGGCCCTGCGGCACGATCTTGATCGCGCTGAACAGCAGGACGAAGGCGAAGGCCAGGAAAACCAGGACGACAATGCCGCTCAAGACGCTCGCTCCCCAACTTGAAGTTGGATGGAGGTTAGCGCGCTCCCGGGTCCACCGCCACAGAATCCGGCGCCAGCGCAACGGCGGGAACCTCGCGCATGGTCTGGGACAGCTTCAGGGCCAGGGCCTGACCCTTGCGCGCCACCGCCTGCTCGGCCTTACGGCTGGCGTCGTCACAGATCGGGTACTCGCTACGGCGCGAGGCGAAGCCGGTGTTGAAGCGTTCGCGCATCTGAGCGTCGAAGGCCTGATCGGCTTGTTCCACCTCGGTCAGCCGCACCATCCTCGAGCGCCAGTGCTGGTCGCCCTCGCCTTGGCAAACCTGACGTAGGGCGTGGCTTTCGCCCAGCGCATAGGCCAGATCCAACAGGCGCTGGCGATCCTCCGGCGCCCGTTCCTGGGCCAGGACCGGAGCGGCGATCAGGCTCGCCAAGCAGACACCGATGAGAAGCGGACGCGACATGGCCCGGTTATCGCCAACTCCAGCCGCCCTGTCACGACCACGCCTCCCAACGCGCGAACGCAGACACAGTGACGCTTGGGGAAAGTTTCGCCGCAGTGCGAAAAAAGTTCGCAAAATAAAGGCCTTGCGATCGCCGCGGATCAGGTCTTCCCTGTGGATACTGCAAGGAGGTCTGACCATGACTGAGGTGCATTACGGCGTGGTGCGGGTTGGCGACCATTGGGCGATCGTCGGTGAAAACCTTCGGTTCGGCGCCTATGAAACGCGAAGTGAGGCCCAGGCGGCCGTGCGTCGCCTGGCGGCGTTTCCAGCGGGCCTTGGCCTGCCGGTGATGTTGCATGAGCAGGAAGAGGACTGGGTCTTCCCGGGCCCGACGCTTCTCAGCTAAGCGGTCTCAACTTCGTCGGTGCCGTACAGCAGCGGCTTGACGAACCGCCAGACCTGCAAGGTCGACGCGATCGCCCCGACGATGGAGGCGACGACCTGGAACGCCTGCCAGACGAAGCTGATCAGCGGGTCTTCGCCCAGCATGGCGACCAACGGATAGATCAGGTTGCTGACCGCGATCCGGAACTCGGCATAGACCGTGGAGTACTCCACCGAAGCCCCGGCGATGGCTGCGGTGACCACCACCGCCAGCACGGGCGCCCACAGCAGCGGCAACACCAGCAAGAGCGCCAAGGCCGTGATCAGCGACTTGGTCGACAGGCCGACGTCCTTGACCACCGTGATCCCCACCCCGGCGATTACCGCCAGACCCAGCAGGGCCAGGGCGATCGGCAGGACGAGATCGGCCGCCGCCGCCAGTGGCGTGCGCACGCCAAAGACCATGACGGCCATCACCACAAGCGTGCTGACAAACCCGCCCAGCCATAACGCGCCGTACTGACCAAGCCGCCGCCTCAGGTGCTTTCGCGCGATCATCGCCGTCTCCCCCGCGATCGGTAGGAGCGTGCTTCGGAAGAGTCTCGTCGTCCATGGGAAACTAAGCCGTGCGTGGCGCGCTTGTTAGGAACCCACCATCAGGGAAGGTCCCCATGACCGCTATCGCCAGCCTTGTCCGCGCCGTCGCCGACGGCAAGACGCCGCCCTTCTCCACCAATCGGCTGCTCGCGGCCCTGCGGCCTGACGCCCTGGCTGCGTTGGCGCCGCTGCTCACGCCCGTCGAACTCGCGATCGACGTCACACTGTTCGACTCCGGCGACGACGTGGAGACAACCTACCTGCCCTGCGGCCCGACCCAGGTGTCGTTGCTGGTGATCACCGCAGATGGGCAGGAGATCGAAGCCGCCAGCGTCGGCCGGGAAGGTGCGATCGGCGGCGTGGTCAGCGCCGGCTACAAGCCCGCCTATGGCCGCGCGGTCGTGCGCACGCCTGGTCAGGCCTTCAGCCTGCCGACCACACAGCTGGAGGAGGTCAAGACGCGCGTCCCCGCCGTCGCCGACCTGTTCGATCGCTACGCCGACGTGATGATCGCCCACATGATGCAACTGGTGGCCTGCAACGCCCTGCATCCGATCGAGCAGCGCGCCTGCCGCTGGCTGCTGTTCGCCCACGACCGCTCCGGCGATGCGCCGATCCGGCTGACCCAGGAGACCCTGGCCCAGCTGCTGGGCGTGCAGCGCACGACGATCAGCACCGTGGCGCGAGCGCTGCAGGACGCCGGGATTATCCATATCGGCCGGGGTCGCCTGGAGGTGCTGGATCGCCCCGCCCTCGAAAAGCGGGCGTGCGAATGCCACGACGCCGTCGAGGCCCATTTCCACCGCCTCCTGCCGAAGGTCGAGCTCTAGAGCCTTTCGCGACCTGACTGCGTCAGGCCGTGGGCTCTAGTCGTTTGTTTGGCGCATTTTTCTTCACGCGAACCGGGACCACTTCGCTCGAAAAATGCTTTAGGTCCTGAAGGTCGAGGCCCTGGCCAGCGCCGTCTCGGCCTCGGCCATCAGCCGCTTGACGATCTCGCCGGCCGGCAGGACCTCGCGCACGCCGCCGGCGCTCTGGCCCATGGCGAAGCACGACTTGTCGGCGTCCAGGCCCTCGATCTGGCCACCGATGCCGCCCATGGCGCCATTGCGGATCGAGACCATGGCCTGCTGCGGGAAGGCCTGGATGTCGCCCGGCCGCGACTCCCAGTCGTCGACATAGGCGTTCTTCTTCACTCGCATCGGCTTGCCCGAGTAGCAGCGGGTGCGGACCGTGTCCTCGTCGGCGGCCTCGACCACCGCCTGGCGATAGAGGTCGCCGGCATGCGCTTCACGTGACGCAATGAACCGCGTGCCCATCCAGACGCCTTGCGCGCCCAGGGCCAGAGCCGCCGCCAGCCCGCGTCAGTCATGCAGGCCGCCGGCGGCGACCACCGGGATCTTCACCGCCTCGACCGCCTGGGCCACCAGCGGCAGCGTGCCGACAAGGCCCGTGTGGCCGCCGCCCTCGCCGCCCTGGCAGATCACCGCGTCGCAGCCGGCAGCTTCCGCCTTCACCGCGTGCTTCACCGCGCCGCAGACGACCATCACCTTCAGGCCCGCCGCTTTGAGCCGTTCGATGATCGGCATCGGCACGCCCAGGCCCGCGACGAACGAGGAAGCGCCCTCTTCGATGATGACCTCGACCGACGCGGTCAGCGCATCCGGCGTGGCGGCCAGCAGGTCGACGCCGAACGGCTTGTCGGTCAGGCTTTTGACCTCGCGCATCTGGTCACGGATGAAGTCCGGGCTGGTGCCAGCCATGCCCAGCACGCCATAGCCGCCGGCGTTGGAGACGGCGGCGGCCAGCGGGGCGTAGGACACCCCGCCCATCCCGGCCAGCAGGATCGGATGCTCGATCTCCAGCAGATCACACAGCGGCGTGCGCAGGCCCATGGTCGTTTCTCCCCGTTTATCAGGCGAGGATCAGGGCGTGGCCGCCGCCTCACAAGCGTGCCGCGAGGTCAGTCGCGATCGGGCGCGCCCAAGGGGAAGAAGTGCCGATAGGGGCGGCCCTCCTCAACGCAGCGGCTGATCGAAGGCCGAGCCAGCAGGCGGGCGCGATAGGCGCGCACCTTGGGGAACGCCTCGCCGATCGGCCGTACCCAGTCAGCGTAGAACAGCGACGCCGCCGCCGCGCAGTCGGCCATCGTGAAATCCTCGCCCGCCGCCCAGGGGCCGTCGAGATGCGCTTCCAGCCATTGGTAGGCGGTGTCGAGGGCGACGGCCGCTTCGGCCATCGCCTCCTTGCGCCCGCCGTCAGGGCGGATGGCCTCGAACACCGGGACCTGCATCGGCGTCATCACGTAGTTGTCGAAGAACCGATCCAGGAAACGCACCTTCAGCGCCACCTTGGGGTCGTCCGGCAGCAGCTTCACAGGTCCGGGGTGAAAGAGCTGCAGGTGCTCGATGATGATGCTGGACTCCACCACCGTGACGCCGTCGTCGACGACCACCGGAAAGCGTCCCAGCGGCCAGAGCGCCTGGCGCTCCTCCATCGCGGCGGGGTCTTCGGGACCCAGCAGGCGATAGGTGAACGGCGTGGCGTTCTCATAGAAGGCGATCTGCACCTTCTGACAGTAGGACGAGAACGGATGGGCATAGAGCGACAGTGACAAAGGCGGCCTCAATCTGATTGCACTTTGCAAGCGGTTGCCATCTAGCCACACCGATCCTACGTCGCAAGCGGTTTCTGGGAGTCCCAATGTCCAACACTTGCCGTTCCGGCTGCCCGATCAATCTGACGCTGGAGCTCCTGGGCGACCGCTGGAGCCTGATCGTTCTGCGCGACGTGATGTTCGGCGGCCGGCGTCACTATCGCGAACTTCTGAGCCAATCCGAGGAAGGGATCGCCTCGAACGTCCTGGCCGATCGCCTCAAGCGCCTGGTGGCCAACGGCCTGCTGTCGCGGGTCGATGACCCCAGCCACAAGCAGAAGGCCGTCTACAGTCTGACCGAACCGTCGATCCAGCTTGTGCCGCTGATGGCGCAGATGGGCGCCTGGGGGCGGCGGCATACGCCGACCACGCCGCTGCTGGCGATCCGCGCCGAGCTGCTCGAGGCGGGTGGGCCCGAGATGTGGGCTGCGTTCATGGACGAGCTGCGGGCGATCCACCTGGGCGCGCCCACGACGGCCCGGCGCGTCAGCGCGGAACTGCAGGCGGCGTACGGGCGGGTGTTGGCCGAAACTTCAGCCGGGTCTTGAGTGACCTCTAGTCTCGCTGAACCAGCTCGGCTTCCAGGTCCGCGCCATGCGTCCAGAAGCAGGCCAGCATGCTGGTGACGGCCAAGGCCAGCATCAACAGGAAGCCGCGCGGCGGGGCCAGGCTGACAACGTCTTGGGGCGTCATCTCTCTCGTTTCCTCGTCGGCGCCCGGATCTTCTCGTCCAGGCTGCCGTGAGAGAAAGCTTCACACTGCCGGGCCGCCCACGCAAGCCCCTGTTTTACATCAGGTTTTAATGGACGCCTGAGTCCAGAAATCCATCTGCTAGAAGATCGAGTAGCCGCCGTCGATCACCAGGGTCGTGCCCGAGTGATAGCTGGAGGCGTCCGAGGCCAGATAGACGGCCATGCCGCCGAAGTCCTCGGGCTCGCCCCAGCGGCGGGCCGGAACGCGCGGAATGACCTTTTCGGCGAAGGCCGAATTGGCCTGGGCGCCGGCGGTCATGTCGGTGGCGATCCAGCCGGGCAGGATGGCGTTGGCGCGCACGCCGTAGCGGGCGTGTTCGACGGCGACCGACTTGATCATCGAAATCACCGCGCCCTTGGTGGCGGCGTAGGCCTCGTTGCGGGCCGCGCCCTCGATGGCCGCCAGCGAGGCGACGCCGACCAGCGAGCCGCCAGGATCACCGGCCTTGGCGCGCTCGACCATGTGGCGGCAAGCCTCGCGCAGCGTGAAGAACACCCCGTCCAGATTGACCGCCAGAACCTTGCGATAGACCTCGGTGCTCATGTCGACGAACGAGGGCGAGCCATAGCCGATGCCGGCGTTGGCGAAGACGCTGTCGACCCGCCCCATGGCGGCGACGGCCTCCTCCATGCCCTCGCGGACCTGGGCCTCGTCCGAGACGTCGACGGTCTGGGCCTTCACCCGCACGCCCAGCGTGGTCAGGGTCTGCTCGGCGGCCAGGTTGCGCTCAGGGTTGGAGCCCCAGATGACGATGTCGGCGCCCGCCTGGGCCATGGCCTTGGCCATGCCAAGCCCGATGCCCCGATTGCCGCCGGTGACCAGGGCGACCTTTCCCGACAGGTTGAACGGCGCATAGGCCATGACGACCCCTCCCTCATTCTTCTTGAAACACTTGTTTGAAGGAGAGGGGGTCAGAGGCCGAAGGTCAAGAGCCCCAGAAGTGGAAGGTTCGCCAACCCTCGCCGATCGCCGGCCGCGAAACGCCCAAGAGGTCGGTGATGGTCAGGGCCGCAGCGAAGATGAATTCACTGACGCCAGGGACCCAGAAGATCAGCGCGAACAGGATCAGGAAACCAACACGCTCGACCTTGATCATGCCAGTCTGGACCCGCTCGGGCAGGAACGGGCGGATGACGCCATAACCGTCGAGGCCCGGGACGGGCAGCAGGTTCAAAACGAGCGCGCTGGCCTGCAGCATGGCCAGCAGCGACAGGGCGTTGAACAGTGGCGGGCTAGCGGTCGCCAGCGGCAGGCTGACGGCGATGACGACCAGCACCACCAGCGTCCCCAGCGGCCCGGCCAGCGAGGCTAGCGACCGCCAACCGCGCGAGCGCATCAAATCTTCGCGCAGATAGACCGCCCCGCCCGGAAAGCCGATGCCGCCCAGCGCCAGGGCGACCAGCGGGATGATGATCGTCGTGAAGAGGTCGGAATATTTCAGCGGATCGAGGGTCAGATAGCCCTTCTCGACGATCGTGGTGTCGCCGGCCTTGTAGGCGGTGAAGGCGTGGCCGAACTCATGGATCCCGACGCTCAGCACCCAGGCGGCGGCCACGAAGGCGAAGGTGACGATCCCCAGCGGCTCGACCCCGCTGGCCACCGCCCATCCCAGGCCGAGCACGGCGGCGATCAGGATCAGGGCGTTAGGGCTGATCGGCGCGCGCGGCCGGGCGGGGGCTTCGAGGATGGTCATGACCCTGATGTCGGGGACCTTGGTCGGGAGCGCAAGCGGAGACTGGGGTGTGTTTGGGGGAGCGAAGGACGCACTGAGATAAGATCCCGACCTCCCCGGCGAATGCCGGGGCCCAGATTCAGCCTGAGCGGCGGGGGTGTTCGCGCCATCGCTCCGCGCTGACCGAATAGGCGTCAATGGGTTCGATCTGGACCCCGGCATTCGCCGGGGAGGTCGGGTTTATGGAGGGATGCCGGAGACTGGTCCCGCCCCATTGCGGAACTTCACAAGGCCAGCTTCTTAGCAGAGCCCGCCCATGGCGGTCTGAACAGCTACCGAATAGGGATGAGCGGATGAGAACACTTGTGATCCCCCAAGCCGCCGTTCGCGATGAAGGCTCCGTCGAGGTAGCACGTGTATGGATCGCCGAACGGGGGCTCCACTGCGCCTTGAACGTCGGGATGTATGCTGAAGCAGGTTTGCAGCGAGAAACCTCAGCGTGGGGCATCATACTAGCCGACATGGCAGGGCACGTTGCTGATGCGGTGAGTAAAGACGGATTGGGGAACCGCGCTGAATTGTTTCAGGCAATCGTGGAAGGCTTCATTGAAGAGACGGCCGCTCCAAGTTCAGCTCTCACGGGCGAGGCTGCCCCCAAGGTCTCCTAGCCACCCACAACCGACTGTGGGATAGGCCGCTCCGCGACAACGATAGCCGGTCCGCTGCTGACGGCGACGCAAGGAGGGCTCCCCGCCCCTAGCCCCCAAACCGCTCAAACGCTTCCGCAATCACCCGCCGGGTCTCTTCCCACTCAACGAGTTCCATCGCCTCGTCGCGCGAGACAAACCGCGCCTCGGCGGCGTCGTCGCCGGCTACCGGCTCGCCGCCGGTCCAGCGGGCGGCGTAGTCGATCAGCACGTAGTGGCGAGTGATCTCGCCGCCCGGCCGCGCCGGAAACACCCCGTCGATCACGTCGATCAGGCCCAGCAGCGCCGCGTCGACGCCGGTCTCTTCCTTCAATTCACGCAGCGCCGCGTCCTGCAGGGCCTCGCCCCATTCGAGCCGGCCGCCGGGCACGCTCCATTGGCCGAGCCTGGGCGGAGTGCCGCGCTTGATCAGCAAGACCTCCTGGCCCCTAAGACAGACGACGCCGACAGTGGGAACGGGATGGCTCATGCCCAAGCCTTAAGGGAAGCCGACCTTCAGATCGACACTGGACTTCACACCGACGCAATCGCCGCAGTCGTCCAGCCAGGCCTGCGCCGCCGCCCGCCCGCGATCCTTCAGATCGGTCAGGAAGCTCCATTCGGTGTTGAACTTGGTCGACATCGACAGGTCGGCCAGCGGCTTGTCGGCGGTGATGGCGTGGACCAGCATCCGGCGGTAGCGGCCGCGGGCGGTGTCCTTCAGGAGGCCCTCGTCCAGCAGCTTCTGCACGAAGCCGATGGCCCGCAGCTCCGAGGCCAGCGAGGCGTTGAAGGTGATCTCGTTCAGCCGGTCCATGATCTCGCCCGGCGACTTGGGCGTCTCTTCGCGGACGAACGGGTTGAGGGTGACGATCAGGATGTCGTCGGGCGTGTCGTCGTAGAACAGCGGCCACAGCGGCGGATTGGCCAGGAAGCCGCCGTCCCAGTACGGCTCGCCGTCGATCTCCACGGCCTGGAACAGCTGCGGCAGGCAGGCGCTGGCCATGATGTGGTGCGAGGTCAGCTCGGTCTCGCGGAAGACCTTCGACTTGCTGGTCCGGATCTGGGTGGCCGAGATGTAGAGCTTGATCGGGCTTGCGCCCCGGATTCGGCTGAAGGTGACCTCGCCCTCCAGCACGTCATGCAGGGGATTGAGGTTGAACGGATTGTACTCGTAGGGACTGAGCGACAGGGCCAGGGTCTCGGCCATGCGCCAGCCAGGGGTGTTCTTGAGCCAGTCGACGCCGCCGCCAAACGCATTGGTCCAGATGCTGGTGTCGCCGAAAACATTGCGGCCGCCGGCCCGGTTCACATTTCGCCAGAACGATTCAAGGCGCGCCCGCGCCCCCGCCCGGCCGTCGTCGATGAGGCCCTGGGCCAGGCAGACCGCATTCATCGCCCCGGCCGAGGCGGCGGTGACGGCGCGGATCTCCAGATCGTCTTCCTCGAGCAGGCGATCCAGCACGCCCCATTCAAAGGCGCCGTGCGCGCCGCCGCCCTGCAGAGCGAGACTCAAGCCCTTGGGGCCCGAGGGCTTCTTCTTGAACGGTGGAATCGGCATGCGACCTCGCGAAGAATCAGCCCCCGATCCGTAACGCTTCCTCCCGGCGCTGGGCGCCCGAAATCGAGGGCCTATTGGGCGACCCAGCCGCCGTCGAGCCCGAGCTCCGCCCGTGCCTTCTCCTTCGCCAGGGGCCGGAACGGGCCGTTTCCGGCTCTACAGCCACACCCAGCGGCAAAACGTGCTCTACGTCGCCCTGGCGGTCGAGGAGGGCCCCCACCGTCTGGGCGTGATCCGGGCCTCCATTCCGCTCGCGCGCATGGAGGCCCAGCTGACCGACATCCGTCTCGAGTTTCTGGCCGCCGGGGGGATCCTCGCCCTGCTCGCTCTGGCCGTGACGCTCTTGATTTCGCGCCAGTACGGCCGCAAGATCGACGAGCTCAAGGAGGGCGCCGCACGGCTCGCCCGGGGCGAGCTCGGCCATCGCCTTCCGCTGCCTCGCTCCGAAGAGCTCGGGGGACTCGCCCTATCCTTGAACCGCATGGCCGCGGAGCTCGAGGCGCGCCTGGAGACCGTGGTGCGCCAGCGCAACGAGCTCGAAGCGGTGCTCTCGAGCATGATGGAGGGCGTCATCGCGGTCGACCGCGGCGAGCGGATCCTCAGCCTGAACCCGGCCGCCGCCCGCTGGTTCGACCTCGATGCGGAGCGGGTGCGCGGCAAAACCGTACCCGAGGCGATCCGCAACCTCGCCATCCAGCAGTTCATCGCCCGCGCCCTCGAGACGCCCGCCGTGCGGGAGGAGGACATCACGGTCCACCGCGGCACGGAGCGCATCCTGAACATCCGGAGCACGCCGCTGCGGGGTGCCGGCACCGAGGCGGTCGGCGTGCTCATCGTCTTCAGCGATGTCACCCGCCTCCGGCGCCTCGAGGAGGTGCGCCGCGATTTCGTGGCCAACGTCTCCCACGAGATCAAGACCCCGCTGACCGCCATCCAGGGGTTCGTCGAGACCCTCGCGCAGCACGGCATCGAGGACGCGGGGGAGGCTTCGCGCTTTCTGCAGATCATCGCGCGGCATGTCGAGCGCCTGAACGCCATCGTGGAAGACCTGCTGTTGCTCTCGCGGATCGAGAACGAGGGCGAGCGCGGGGAGCTCCGCCGCGAGAGGAGAGCGCCGTCCTCGACCGCCTGGCGGGGCTGCTGGAGAGCGCCCACCAGGTCTGCCGTCCCCGGGCGCAGGAGAAAGGGATCCCGATCACGGTGGAAGCGGATCCCGCCCTGCGGATCGCCGCCGACCCCGTGCTTCTCGAGCAGGCCGTGGTCAATCTCCTGGACAACGCCATCAAGTACAGCGATCCCGGCAAGCCCGTCGCCCTGCGCTGCCGGGAAGAGGGCGGCCTGGCGGTGATCGAGGTCGAGGACCGCGGCATCGGCATCGAACGCCAGCACCTGCCGCGGCTCTTCGAGCGCTTCTACCGCGTGGACAAGGCGCGCAGCCGCAAGGAGGGAGGCACCGGGCTCGGCCTGGCGATCGTCAAGCACATCGCTCAGGCCCACGGCGGCCGAGTCACGGTGGAAAGCCGCGTGGGCGTGGGCAGCCGCTTCCGCCTGGAACTGCCCCTCGGCCGGGGCACGGCGGAGCCCCCGGCGGGCGCCGGTCAACCGAAGCGGCCGGTGATGTAGTCCTGGGTGAGCGGGTGGCGGGGATTGGTGAAGATCCGCTCGGTGGGCCCCACCTCGATCAGGTCCCCGAGATGGAAGTAGGCGGTCCGCTGTGAGACCCGCGCGGCCTGCTGCATCGAGTGCGTGACGATGCAGATCGAGTATTGCGAGCGCAGCTCGAAGATGAGGTCCTCGATCACCGAGGTGGCGATCGGGTCGAGGGCCGAGCAGGGCTCGTCCATGAGGATGATCTCGGGGTTGACGGCGATCGTGCGCGCGATGCACAGGCGTTGCTGCTGCCCCCCCGAAAGGCCGGTTCCGGGTTCCCTCAGCCGGTCCTTGACCTCCTCCCACAACCCCGCCTTGCGCAGGGCCGTCTCGACGATCTCGTCCAGCTCGGCGCGGTTGCGGGCCAAACCGTGGATGCGCGGGCCGTAGGCCACGTTTTCGTAGACCGACTTGGGAAAGGGGTTGGGTTTCTGGAAGACCATCCCGACCTGGGCGCGCAGCGGCACGACATCGACCTTGCGGTCGTAGATGTTCACCCCGTCGAGCAGGATCTCACCCGTCACCCGGCAGCCTTCGATCGTGTCGTTCATCCGGTTGAGGCAGCGGATGAAGGTCGACTTGCCGCAGCCGGAAGGCCCGATCATCGCCAGGACCTCGTTGCGGGCGATGTCGATCGAGACGTTGCGGATGGCCTGCTTGTCGCCGTAAAAGACGTTCACGCCGCGGCAGACCATGCGCGGGTTCTCGACCGTGACCGTGCCCACGGTTTCGCGGCTCTCGCGCTGGGGCACCCCCTGGCCGGGCTCTGGAAGCGCCGATCTCTCCACAGCGGAACCCTTCGTCATGGCCTCGTCAACCCGGGTGAGCGTCAGCATCTCCCGATGCCGCCTTTCTTGTAGCCGATCCGGCCGATGCCGTAAAGCCGAAGCGGGGGCGGCGTCCCGCGCACCGCCGCCGGAGCCGCCCCCGTCAACAGCCGGACCGCCGTGCTTACTTCACTTCCTTCAGCACGACCAGGTTCTTCACGTTTTCGGCCACCTTCTTGCGTTCCGCCTCGGGCAGCGGAATGAGGCCCTTTTCGCTCAGGTAGCCCTCCTTGCCCCAGGCCTTCTCGCTCGTGAACTCGGCCAGATACTCCTTGATTCCCGGAATCACGCCGACATGCGCCTTCTTCACGTAGAAAAAGAGCGGCCGGGAGAGAGGGTATTTCCCATCGGCGATGTTGTCGAAGGTGGGCGGGTGGCCCTCCACCTTGGCGCCCTGGATCTTGTCGGTGTTCTGGTCGAGGAAGCTGAAGCCGAAGATGCCCACGGCGTTCGGGTTGGCGATCAGCTTCTGCACGATCAGGTTGTCGTTCTCGCCGGCGTCGATGTAGCCGCCGTCCTCGCGCAGCGAGGCGAAGACCCTCTGAAACTTCTTGGCGTCCTCCTTGGAGAGCTTTTTCAGCGACTCGAAGGCGAGCGCCCCCCGTTCCATGGCGAGCTCGAGAAAGGCATCGCGCGTCCCGGAGGTCGGCGGGGGTCCCAGGACCTCGATCTTCACGTCGGGAAGCGAGGGATTGACCTCCTTCCAGGTCTTGTAGGGGTTGGGCACCAGGGCGTCCCCGCCCTTGGGATCGGGGACCTCCTTGGCGAGGGCGAGAAAGATGTCCTTGGCCGCAAAGGAGAGCGCCGGGGCTTTCTTGGAGTTGGCAAGGACGATGCCGTCATAGCCGATCTTCACCTCGACGATCTCGGTGACCCCGTTCTTCTGGCAGGCCTCGAACTCGGAGGCCTTGATCGCCCGCGAGGCGTTGGAAATGTCCGGATG
>FWPV01012629.1_pt1 | contig 12977 bp, 11 predicted proteins | sample 2228371 | NCBI WGS metagenome assembly FWPV01 (sample SAMEA103939776, study PRJEB20133) | metagenome | reverse complement strand
GCGTCTGATCACCCACCCGCTTGATCCGGCTACCGGCCAGTGGGGGATCGCCCTGCTCAGGTTGCAGGCCAACCTGCCGGATACCCTCCCCGGCCAGAACGTCACGGTGGTGGCCTTCGGCGATACCTCGCTGACCCTGCCGACTCAGATGGGCGGCAACCCTCAGAATGTGACCGTCCGGGCCGGGACAATGGTCGTTAACGAGCCGTCGCTGGCCGGTGTACCCTTCGCCGGGCCGCTGGGCGATTCCAGCCTCCAGGCGCTGGGACGGCTGGGTGATGATCTGTGGGTGTACGTGCAGCTCCCGGATGGGCAGCGCGGCTGGGTGATGACCATGATGGTCACCAGTGACTTCCGGACGTTGCCAGTTGTGGATAGCAGCGGCCAGCTTGTGGAGAGGGCAGGCGGCGCAGCAGGCGGCGCTTATATGCTGACGACCGGCCTGGGCGAGACATCCTGTCTCCAGGCGCCAGACGGCCTGCTGATTCAGACGCCGGAAGGTGCGCAGGGCGTGGCCCTCAACTTCAACGGCGCAGAGTTGCTGCTCAGCTCCACTGTTTACCTGACCGCGCAGCCAGGCAGCGCAACAACCAATGGTGAGATGACCATCGCCGTGCTGGAAGGGGAAGTCACCGTGACCGCTCTGGGGATCAGTGTGACCGTCCCCCACGGGTTCCAGACGCGGCTGGTGCTGGCCCCGGATGGCCTGGTTGCCTCGCCGCCCTTCCCGCCGGAGCCGTATGATGGCACCCGGATACAGAACCTGCCACTGAGCCTGCTGGAGCGTTTGATCGTCCCATCGCTTCCGGGGGAAGGGCTGACCGGTAGCACAGTCACAAATCTGATCCTCAACGGGGACTTCAGCGCCGGTATGACCGGCTGGACGGTGGAAAAGGACTGCCAGAGCTGCGGGATGCAGATCAACGTTGACCCGACCTTCGGCGACTATCTGGCCTGGGCGCGGGACAATAGTGGGGCCAGCGGCGCCTCGATCTGGGCGCGCCAGCCGCTGGATATCGACATGGCAACCTGCCGCGACCTGCACATCGCCTTCGACGTGCGCGTGGATTGGCACACGCTGCCCAACAGTGGCTGGTGGACAGACGAGCATGGCGGCAATGGCGAATATCCGGTGCTGGTTCGCCTGGCCTTCATGCCTGCCTTACAGGGATCGCAGTTCGACTGGGCGCGTGGCTTCCTGATCGTCCATGATGGTGCAACCAGGGCGTCCAACTGGATTCCGGTGCCGGGCAACACCTGGTGGCACTACGAAGCGGACGTGCTCTCCCCTTCGGAATGGGTGGATGCCTTTGGCAATATACAGACCAATCCCGGCGTGCTGACGGATATCTATGTTGGCGGCAGCGGTTGGGACTTCATCGGGGCGATCGACAACATTGTCCTGACGGGGACAGGGTGCGTCGTCACGGCCCGGCGGTGAACAACAGCCCCGGTGTCGCAGCGAGGGGCGCTGGGGCTGGAGGGGCTTCGTGCGCCCTGTCATAGAATGACCTGTGCTATAATCACAAGTGCCTGCCCGGCGCCGCGATTCGGGCGTCGCCTGTTTCTGTTCCGTTTGTCTGGTATGAGGAGAAGCATTATGAAGAAAAGCTTACCCGTCTTGCTGCTTGTTGCATTGTTGCTTTCAATCACACCTGTTTTTGCCCAGGGCGGCGATACGCTGACTCTCCTCTGCACGCCGCAGGAGGACTGGTGCGTGGCGATGACCCAGGCCTTCCAGGAGCAGACCGGCATCGCTACCTCCTATGTGCGTATGTCCTCCGGCGAGGCGCTGGCTCGCCTGCGGGCGACGGCTGGCAACCCCGAGTTCTCGGTCTGGTGGGGTGGCCCGGCGGATACGTTCTTTGCCGCTGCAGATGAAGGGTTGCTGGAACCCTACGATTCTCCGAACGCCCAGTTGATCGATCCCAAGTATCGGGATGCTGAGGGCAAGACCTGGACCGGCGTCTACGTAGGGGTGCTGGGCTTCTGCTCCAACGTGGATATCCTGGAGGAACTGGGGGTCGAGCCGCCGACGTCCTGGCAGGACCTGCTCAACCCGGCCCTGCAGGGCAATGTGGCCATGGCGCACCCGGCCACTTCCGGCACGGCCTTCACGGCCTTCTGGACGAACGTAACCCTGGCCGCGGACGCCCTGGAGCGCGCGGCCATGGAAGAGCAGGGTATGGATGAAGAGGCGATCGCGGCGGCGCTGGCCGCTGGCGAATATGTCGGCGCGGGCTACGACGAAACCGGCGCCCCGACCCAGGAAGCCATCGACAACGCCTTTACGTATTTTGCCCAGCTGCACCAGAACATCCTGCAGTACACCCGTTCCGGCGCGGCTCCTGGCCGTATGGCTGGCGCGGGTGAGATCGCGGTGGCGATCATCTTCTCGCATGACTGTGTCAAGCTGCAGCAGGAAGGCTTCGCTGATATCCTGGTCACCACCTTCCCGGAGGAAGGCACCGGCTATGAGATCGGCGGCATGGCCATCATCAAAGGCGCAACCGAGCCGGAAGCCGCCCGCGCCTGGTATGAATGGGCGCTGACGCCGGAAGCGCAGGCCATCGGCCCGACGGTCAACAGCCTGCAGCTGCCGACCAACCCCGACGCTCCGGTCTCCGAGCTGTCGGTCAAGCTGGATCAGGTCAACCTCCTGAACTACAACTTTGTTGCGGCGGGTGCGAACCGGACGGCCATTGTCGAGCGCTTTGACGCCGAAATCGCGCCTGAGCCGGTCGAGTAAGCGATCGACCTGCCGCCAGAGCCGGGAATCACGTACAATAGGCCCCCGTCAGCCAGCCTTGGACGGGGGCCATGCGCATAAGGGGAGGTAGCCTTGACTGTTCTACGCCGCTACGCGAACCAGCTCCGCCGTATCTTTCAGGACCCTGTCCTGGCCGTGGGCCTGATCCTGATCAGCCTCTTTCTGCTGTTGATGGTCATCCTGCCGATTGGCGCGATGGTGGGGGAGAGTGCCTCTCCGGAAGGGTTGCCTCTCTTTGCTCACTATGTGACCAGCAGCACTTACCAGACGATCATCATCAATACCGTGGTGATGGGTTTGCTGGTGGCCACCGCGGGGACGGCCCTGGGGTTTCTGTTTGCCTACGTGCAGGTAAAGGTAAAGGCCCCGTTCAAACGCTTCATGCATGTGGTGGCCCTGGTACCGATCATCTCGCCGCCATTTGCCGTTGCTACGGCCACGCTGGTGCTCTTCGGGCGCAACGGGATCATCAGCCGCGGCCTCTTCGGGGTGCGCTACGACATCTACGGTCTGGACGGCCTGACCCTGGTGCTCTCGCTCTCCTACTTCACCGTTGCCTACCTTAACCTGAAGGGCATGATGCAGGCTCTGGACCCCGCTCTGGAGGAAGCCGCCACCAACCTGGGCGCCAGCAAGTGGCGCATCTTCCGCACGGTGACCGTCCCGATGCTGATCCCCGGCATCCTTGGTTCGTTCCTGTTGCTATTTGTGGAGGCCATCGCCGATCTGGGTAACCCGCTGGTGCTGGGCGGCAACTATGAGGTGCTGGCGACGCGCATCTATATCTCGGTCATCGGCCTCTACGACACAACTGCGGCGGCGGTGCTGTCGGTCATTCTGCTCGTTCCTTCGTTAACGGTGTTCATCGTCCAGCGATACTGGCTGAGCCGCCTCTCGGTGATCTCAGTGACCGGTAAACCCAGTGGTACACCGCAGATGATCACCAACCCCTGGGTGCGCTGGCCGCTCTTCGGCGTGACGATGTTTTTCACGCTGCTGATCGTCCTGATCTACGCGATGATCTTCTACGGCTCTTTCGTGCAGGTGCCCGGCGTCAACAACACGTTCACGCTGGCCAACTTTGACTTCGTGATCAACGGCTATGGCTCCAAGGCGATGACCGATACCACGCTACTCTCCGCCATTGCCACGCCGATCGCCGGGATACTGGGCATGCTGATCGCCTTCCTGGTCGTGCGCAAGGAATTTCCGGCCAGGGGGGCGCTGGATTTCGCCGGGATGCTGGGCATCGCTGTGCCCGGCACCATCCTGGGCATCGGTTTCCTGCTGATGTACAACAATCCCATCACGCTGACCCTGCCCTTTGGCGGCACGCCGGAGCAACCTTTAACGCTGACCCTGCTCCCCAAACTGACCGGCGGACGGGCGATCTTTGGCGGTGCCCTGGCGATCGTGATCGTGTTCGTGGTGCGCAGCATTCCCGCGGCGCTGCGAGCCGGGGTGGCCTCGCTCAGCCAGATCGACCCTTCGATCGAAGAAGCCTCGATCAGCCTGGGGGCGGATAACGCGCGTACCTTCCGCAGGATCACCCTGCCGCTGATCCGCCCGGCTTTTCTCTCCGGTCTGATCTACGCTTTCGCCCGCTCGATGACCGCGCTCTCGGCGATTGTCTTCCTGACGACGCCGCAGACCAAGATCATGACTCACCAGATTCTCAATGAGGTGGAAAACGGGCGCTACGGCAATGCTTTCGCTTACTGTGTCATCCTGATCGGGATCGTGCTGGTCGCGATCGGCATCCTCTACGCGACGGTTGGCTCCACCACCGGCGCGGAGCGTACGCTGGAAGGAGGCGCGTAACATGGCCATCAAAGGTTCAGGCGGGCAGCGCGGCGGCGACCTGGTCCTGCAGGGAATCGCCAAGACCTTCCCCCAGCGCGATGGGCAGGGCGAGGTGCGCGCCGTGACTGACGTCTCTCTGACCATCCACAGTGGCGAGTTTGTGACTTTGCTTGGCCCTTCTGGCTGTGGCAAGACGACCACCCTGCGCCTGATCGCCGGCTTTGAGCTGCCTACCGCTGGCAAAATTCTGCTCAATGGCCGGGACATCAGTAACCAGCCGCCCAATAAACGCGATATGTCGATGGTCTTCCAGAGTTATGCCCTCTTCCCGCATATGCGCGTCTTTGACAACATTGCCTACGGCCTGCAGACGGCAGGTATGCCGAAGGATCAGATCCGGGAGAAGGTGGAGGCCGCGCTGAGCCTGATGGATCTCAAAGGGCTGGGGGATCGGCGGCCTAACGAACTTTCCGGCGGGCAGCAGCAGCGCGTGGCCCTGGCCCGCTCGCTGGTGATGGAACCGAGCGTGTTGCTCTTTGACGAGCCGCTTTCCAACCTGGATGCCAAGCTGCGTGTGCAGATGCGGGCCGAGATTCGCCGTCTGCAGCGCCGGTTGGGGATCACTACTGTTTATGTCACCCACGACCAGATCGAAGCAATGTCCATGTCCGATCGGATCGTGGTCATGCACCAGGGCAGAATCGAACAGATCGGCTCGCCGCAGGAGATCTACCGCTATCCGCGCACACGCTTTGTGGCCGACTTCATCGGGCGAGCTAACTTCGTGGAGACCCGGGCTGAGGCCGTGGCTGACGGGCGGGTAACCGTCCGCGTGCTGGGGCGCACGGTCAGCGTGCCGATGGTCGATCCGCCCCGGCCCGGAACTCCGCTGACGGCTGTGCTGCGCCCGGAGGCGCTAAGTCTGGAGGAGACTCCCGGCGTTTGCCCGGCCCGTATCGAACAGGTGATGTATCTCGGCGCTGAGACGGAATACCTGCTGGAAGCGGAAGGCCAGCGCCTGGTCGTCATCGAGGGCGGCACGCGCGCGCTGCGCGATTTCGTTGAAGGGCAGGTGGTTGGCGTTGTTTACGAAGACGCCGCCGTCCATCTCCTGCCGCCGATCTGATCCCCATCCTCTGGCGCCAGCGTCGGTCGGGCGTAGGTGAGCCGTAGCACAGCTGTCAAGCGCGCTCGAGCGGGGTGGATTATCATGGCTCCTGGTTGCCCGGCATGCTGAACGGGTGGCCCATCGCAGCATAGCACTTCAGCATAAGAGGAGAAAATCGTGATGACGACGGCAACAAAACTGTTCTTTGGCCTGGCTTTGTTGAGTGTCCTGATCATGGCTTTGCCCGCCGTGGCCCAGGGGGAGGGGACGCCCATCGCTTACGGCGAGGCCGTGCGCGGTGAGATCACCGCCCAGGCGCCCGAGGTTTTCTATGTCTTCAGCGGCAAGCAGGGGGACACCATCACCATCACCATGACCGCCCTCCAGCCGGGCCTGGACAGTTTTCTGGAACTGACGATGCCCGATGGCACGCTGGTCAGCGATGATGACAGTGCCGGCAACCTGAACAGCCTGATCGGGCCGCTGACCCTGCCCGCTGACGGCGAATATCGCCTCCGCGCCAGCCGCTTTGGCGGTGTGGAAGGTGGCAGCACAGGCGCGTTTGAGATCGCCATTCGTCCGGCGACGACCCTGCCGCTCACCCCGAACGAGACGGTGACGGTTACCGTTGGGCCGGATCAGCCCCTGGTCTTCCTGACCCTGACTGCCCAGAGCGGCACAGTGTATGCGTTGACCGGCCAGGGCCTGGGAGGAACGACGAGCTTCAGCGTCAGCGTGCGCGACGCGCTGGGCAGCTATGTCAACCAGGCCTTCGCTCCGGCGGAGGGGCTGGCCCTGATCGACCCGCTGCTGGTGGCTGCGGATGGCACCTACATGGTGACTGTACTCCGCCAGCAGGATGGCCCGCTGTTTGACCCGGCCTCGACCGTGCGCGTGGCGCTGACCCTGCGCATCCCGGAGACGCAGCCGATCGCCGTTGGCGAGACGGTCAGCGGCACCCTGGACAGCAGCAACCCGATCGCGCATTACACCTTCGAGGGGCGGCTGGGCGACCTGTTGCGCCTGGAAGGCCGTCATGAGGCGGGCACGCAACCGGTTGACGTGCAGGTGATCGCGCCCGCCGGGTACATCAGCACCGGCATGGGCACCGCCTACGGGCCGGAGGAGGGGCGCTTCGTCCTCGACCCGTTCATCCTGGATATGGATGGCCGCTTCGTGCTTGCCGTTCGCCAGGCCGCCATGGGCCCCGGCCCGATCACCGGGCCGAGTGTCTTCAGCCTGACCCTGACCGAAACCCAGACGCCGCTCCTGGCGATGGGGGTGGCCATGACCGGTACGGTTGACCAGGCTATGGCTTACGAGAAGGTCTTCCGCTTTGAGGGTGTGGCTGGCCAGCGCGTGGCCATCACCCTGGAGAGCGTGGACGAGGCGTATGTCCCGGCCCTGGATGTGCAGGGGCCGCCCGTACCCCCGCCGGCGGCTACCAACCCCGGTATGGGCGGTGGCGGCGGGATGGGCTTCATCTTCAGCTTCAATGGTGCGGTGCCCGGCAAGGTGCAGTACACGCTGGCCCTGCCCGTGGACGGCCTGTACGTGTTCCGCGTGCGCATGGGGTCCCCCTATGCCTTCCCGCCCGTATCCGGCCCTGAGGCGACAGAGCCGCTGAGCGGCACATTCAGCCTGCGGGTAGACCCGGCCAGCTGAATCCTGCGCTGAAGTTGCCCGAATCAACAGACGCCCGCACGGGGAACCGCGCGGGCGTTTTGCTGGCTTTTGGGAGGCAATCAGTCCGGGCGACCGGCGTCGTCGTCAATGAAGATCGGCAGGTGCCCCAGGGCGATGATATCCGACCAGCGGGCACGGTCGCCTTCCGTGAAGATGGCTACCTGGGCGGCTACATGGGCGTTGACCTTGTCCATCAGGACGCGCATGCCCTGCAGGGTGCTGCCGGTGCTGATCACGTCATCCACCAGGGCAACCTGCCGGCCAGCAAGCATGGACCGGTCTTTCTCATCCAGGTAGAGCTTCTGCGGTGCGCCGGTAGTGATGCTGACGGTGTGGGCTTCCAGGGCATTGCCCATGTAGGGCTTGTAGACCTTACGGAGCACAACGTAGGGCATCCCCAGCTCGACGGACAGTGCATGGGCCAGAGGGATGCTCTTGGCTTCAGCGGTGACCAGCACCTCAGCATTGGATTTGCTGATGCGCGGGGCCAGCTCACGGGCCACCGCCTGAACCAGTTCGGTATCGCCCAGGATGTTGATGATGGCGATGCGTACACCGGGCGCGACCTCAAACAGGCGCAGGTCGCGCGTTAGCCCGGCGACGGTGACGGTGTAGACTTCGCGTTGTGGCGCGGACATGGTTACTCCTTCGTACCAGGCCGGTACGGGCAACAGCCGGCCAGGGGCCTCGATGCCCCTGGCGCGTAATCGTACCGCATCCGGGGCAAAATCCCAACTGCGGATCTGGCCATGCCGGGCAGGCCATCCGGCGGAGACTCCGACGGTGCAGTGCCCTGACCGGCGGCGGAACGTTTTTCAGCCGAAGTGGGGTTCTGTGATAGCCTTAAGAGATAAGCCAGCGACCCGAACAAAGGGAACACCCGGCTGGCTGCTGTTGGGAAGGAGGTTGTATGAGCATCCCGACTCTGTCGGCTGCCCGGTTGACCGTCCGGGAATACCGCCCTGACGATCTGGAAGCCCGTCACGCTCTGATGGCGGAAGCCTTTGGTAGCAACGATACGCTGGAAGATACCCGTCGCTGGCTGTCCTGGACGATCACCAGTTACCGCGAACTGGCCCGGCTTTACCAGCCACCCTATGGTGATTATGCTGTGGTGCTCGGCGATGGCACAGTGATTGGATCGGTCGGGTTGGTGCCCGCTGGTGTGCCCTGGGCAGCTCTGCATGGTTTGCCACGTCCGCACCTGGTCACGCCGGAATTCGGGCTGTTCTGGGCGATCCGGCCCGCCTATCAGGGGCAGGGGTATGCTACCGAGGCCGCTCGCGCCCTGGTTGAATATGTCTTTGCCGGGTTGAATGTCCGGCGGCTGGTCGCCACGACCGAACATGCGAACGCCGCATCGCAGGGGGTGATGCGTAGGCTCGGCATGACATTGTTCCGCAATCCCGGCCCGGAACCGCCCTGGTGCCAGGTGGTGGGTGTCCTCGATCACCCTGCCGCGCGCGGCCAGGAGGACATGCCGGGTTAGCTGCCCCGTACCGATCGCCGGGTCACCGCCATATCCGGAGCATCCCCGGTTAGCAGACCGGCGCCCATCGGGCCTGACTCATCGGCCCCACTCTGAGAGGTCATTGCGCAACATCAGCCCTTCCGCGGGCAGGCTGGCCGCGATCCGGGCCAGTGTTCGCCCGTCTTCAGGATGCACATATTCCGGGGCGAGATCGGCCAGCGGGCGGGCCACATGACTGAAGCGGACGATGTCACGATCGGGCACGTGCCAGGGCTTCTCCCCGAAGTCGAAGATGGCGTCATCCCACAGGCTGATATCCAGGTCGATAGTGCGTGGCGCGTTCCTGTTGGCGGGATCGCGCACACGCCCCAGCGCCTGCTCGATCGGCACGATCACAGTTGTGAGGAATGCTTCCGGGGTCAGGCTGGTCTCAACCAGTACCGCCGCGTTGAGGAAGTTCGCCTGTTTGGCAAAGCCCACTGGCGCCGTTTCGTAGACCGGTGAGACAGCGATCACCCGCGTCCCGGCCCGCAACAAAGCCAGGCATGCCCGCAAATTGGCCACCGGGTCGATATTGGAACCAAGCGAGAGAAAGACGCGGTGGAGGGGAACTGGGTCAGGGGGCATCTCCGCCCTCCAGCGGCGTTTCGGCCCCGGCTGCCTTCCGACGCGCCTTTTTGGGCAGGAAGTCCCTGTGCCGCCGGGTGATGATCACGCCCACATTATCGGTGAAGCGCAGCGCCCCCGGTTTATAAACGGCCACCCTGATCTTGCGGACACCGCCTTCGGTGATGGCGACGCGGGCCACTTCCGTGGCCAGCGCTTCGATGGTATTGAAGCGTGCGCCATCCACGGCCCGGATCACGGCCTTGTTGACCGTGCGATAGTTGAGCAGGTCGGCGGGATTGTCACTGGCCCCTGCCGGACGGAGATCGGTGAACAGCCACATGCTGATCACAACATCCTGCATCTCGCGCAGTTCGTGTTCCGCAAAACCGATGTAACAGCGCAGGCGCAGGTTCTGGATATGAATGACATCTTTCATGTTGTCTCTCCTCGGTCACTGGCCTCGATCATACAACAGAGCGGAGCGGCTTCCCATCGGCTCCCTGCGCCGCCACGCTATTAATCACTCAGGAACGGCAACGTGTCATAGGGGGGACTATCGTCGTATAATAAAGTGGCCGTTTGTCACGTCTTAGGGTAAAGCACGTTGAAGCACCTGTGAATTCCAGTACAATAAGCTTACAACCAACCTCTCGCGAGCCATTTCTTGCACAAGGAAGCCAGCCATGCAAACCCCTGCATCAGACTCGTCCGCTCCCCCACTGGAACATTCGCAGGTTGATGTGATCAAAGTGTCCGCGCGTTCGCGCTCTACGGCGGTCGCTGGCGCTATCGCCGGTGTGATCCGTGAGCACAACCGGGCCGAGGTGCAGGCTATCGGCGCCGGGGCGGTCAACCAGGCCGTTAAGGCCATGGCTATCGCCCGCGGGTATCTGGCCGAGGATGGCATTGACGTTGTTTTCGTGCCGTACTTTACTGAGACGTCGATTGATGGGCAGGAGCGGACGGCCATTCGTATGGTTGTCGAGACTCGTTAGGGTAGTTCACCGACGAGTCAGGTTGTGACCAACCGTCCTGCCATGCTCCTCAAGCGAATTGACCTGCATGTTCACAGCACCGCCTCCGATGGCGATCTCCGGCCAGCGGAGGTGGTTGCTTTGGCCCGTCGTCATCGCCTGGACGCGATTGCCCTGACCGATCACGACACCACCGCCGGGCTACCGGAAGCGCTGGCCGCTGCTGCTGGCTCTGGTCTGCTGGTGCTGGCAGGTGTGGAACTGTCCACCACGCAGCCGGATGGTGAGACGATCGATCTGCTGGGCTATGGCGTAGACCTTGCCGATAGCGCTTTTCAGGCCAGATTGGAGGCCCTGCGGGAGGCGCGCCGGGATCGTGCTGCGCAGATCGTGGCCCGCCTGGCCGCGCTGGGCGCTCCCATCGATCTGGAGCGCGTCTATGCGCTGGCGGATGGCGGCGCGGTGGCCCGCCCCCATGTCGCCCAGGCCCTGCTGGAAGCCGGGCATGTCACCAGCTGGCAGGAGGCCTTCGATCGTTACATTGGCAATGATGGCCCTGCTTATGTCCCCCACCTGCAACTGCCGGTTCCTGAGGCAGTCGCCCTGATCCACGCGGCGGGGGGCGTGGCTGTGCTGGCCCACCCCATCCGTGTCCGGGACTATGCGGCCCGTATCAGCAGCTGGGTGGAAGCCGGGCTGGATGGCCTGGAAGTCTACTATCCGGATCATGATCCGGCCTTCACCCGTGACGCCCGCGTGATCGCGCGCCGCTATGATCTGATCATGACCGGTGGCAGCGACTTCCACCGCCCGGAGGCCGACGGCACGATCCGGCTGGGTAGCCTGCGCGTGCCGCCGGCCTGTGTTGAGCAGATTCTCAGCCGGGCAGCGCGCTACCGTTGATGTGATGGGCGGCAGGGGCGTTCAGGCAGGCAATTCCTCCCAGCGTCCCTGCAACTTCTCCCGCACCTGCGGCAGCGTCGTGTATTCCATCTCGTCCATGGGCAGGCGGTGCGGCTCAAACGGCCCGTGCTGGCGCAGCTGGTCGGCCAGGATATTGCACGCCCGCCGTGCCTCGTCAAAGCCGGGGTCATCGAACATATCCCGCGGCCCGATCAGATGGCCATCAGCCAGCTGGAAGCCCAGGGCAATCACGCGCGGCGGCCCGTCAAAGCGGCTTGGCGTGGCGCTGCGCAGCGGGACGGGCATCAGCGGCCCGTAGTGCGAGCCGCGCATCCAGCCTTCCACGATATGAGGCAGGGTGAACGGCTCCAGAATTTCCCCGATGGCCGGGAACTGGCCCTGCCCGCGAACGATACACACCGGGTCATCCTTGCCAACGTACTTGCCGGCGATCAGGGCCAGCCGTTGCGTGGAGGACACCGCGCCAATCTCGCCATTGCGGGCGTAGACTGCTTTGATCGGGTAGCGACCCGCTGCTCCGATGAACACCAGCAGGTCATAGTATTCCGCCGGTGTATCGAAGAAGATTCGCTTGCTCTGCTTGACATCGTGCACTTCGAAGCGAAAGCCCTCGTGTAGCGGCGGCGCGATCACCAGACCGGCAGTATTGAAGGGGTCGGCGAACATCTTGCAGAGCGGCAGGTTCCACGCCCCGGCGGAGGTTTTATCCGCCATGAAGATGATGAGTGGCTCGGATGGGCGCTCTTCAAAGGTCATCTCCGCCACGCCTGGCCCTATGCCTTTCACATTGCCGGAGAAGGCATCCGCCAGCAGGTCCTGCCCCGCGCCGTAAAGCTTCAGGCGCCTGGCGACCGCCGTACACGCCTCAAAGATTTCCCATGCCCTGCGGTGAATCGTCTCGTCGTCAACGCCCCTGGTGTGGGTCATGATTAACTCCAGGTCGTCCCCGCAGGCAGTCACATGAAAATCGATGAGCAGCCCGTCACGTCGCGCTCCTTCAAGCTGTTTGCTGGCCTCGGCGATCAGGTCAGCATGCATGGCCGAGTGCCCGACATAGCCCCCGATATCGGCCTTAATCACGCTGAGGGTGATCCGGCTCATGGCCTGCCTCCTTCCTCATAGCCGAACGCTGACGGTCGGGAAAACAAAAAAACCGAAGGCCCGCCCTGCAGATGCAACGACGCCTTCGGCAGCTACCCACAGACTATGATGTTTGTCTACCGCTACGTTACCTGCACTGATTTCACTATAGCACAGTTTGACCGGGTCGTGAGGCCGGAATCGGCGGACAGATGCTGACCGGAAGCACCGGCAACTAGCGGATCTCGCGCAGGGCGGCCAGGATCATGGCGCGATCTGGCCAGCCGCGCAAGCCCTCCGGTGTGGCATACAGGCGACATCCCAGGGCATACTGCTCATGCCCTGCCGGGAACAGATCAGCGCCGTTGACGCGAATCGTGGGTGACCCCACAAAACGGATCGCCCGGGCCTGATCCCCGGTTTCTACGCGCACAAGCCTGATCTCTGCCTGAATGGCCAGCGCCTGCAGCGCGGCGCGCAACTCCTCCAGTGCCGCCTGCCAGGAGGGGCAACCAGCAAAGAACAGCAGTTCGACGTCCACAGTTTGGCCTC
>FWPV01012628.1_pt1 | contig 12978 bp, 12 predicted proteins | sample 2228371 | NCBI WGS metagenome assembly FWPV01 (sample SAMEA103939776, study PRJEB20133) | metagenome | reverse complement strand
CAGCGCCCGCAGGGTAATGGAGCAGAGCGGCCTGCGGCCGGGTCAGGTGGTGGAGATTCGCGGATACGCCGCGACCCGTCCGCGCAAGGGGCTGAAGCCCTCGGACCCCGCCAACCGCCGGGTGAGCATCCTGGTGGTGACCAGAGGCGTCGCTCCCAGACCCGCGAAGCCGGATGCCGGCGGCCCGGCGGCGGCTGCGCCGGCCGTTCATCCAGCGGCTCATTCTCCCGCCCCCGGCGGCGCCGGTCGCCCGCATTGATGCCGGTCTTTTGAAGCCGGGTGCGTCCGGCGGGAGTCCTGGAGGGCGGATGGCGCGTTATGCTTGATGTGCCGCGCCGGCCCGTTGAGCGGCGCGCCCGGAAGGATGCCCTGCGGATGATCCCGGAACAGCCTGCCGTGACCGCTATCGGCACTTCTCAGTTCGAGGAGTGCGTCCTGAAGCGCGGCACCCCCGTCCTGGTCGATTTCACGGCCGACTGGTGCGCTCCCTGCAGGATGCTCCACGCCGTCCTCGAGGAGATAGCCCGGTTGTTCGCGGGGCGGGTGTCCGTCGTCTCCGTGGACGTGGACGACAACGCCGAGCTGGCGGATGCCTTTGATGTCCAGTCAGTGCCCGCTCTGATGCTCATCGCACGGGGAAGGCTGCTGGGCGTGTGGGTAGGGTATCAGACGGCGGAGCAGCTTTCGGACAACCTGCGCGCCGCCCTGTCGCGTCTGGAAGTCTCGCACGATGACTGAACCGACCCGTTCGAGCCGCAAAACTGTGCTGGCCATCATCCTACTGGCCCTGCTGTTCGCCGCCATCGTGGGGGCCCGCACCTCGGGCCCGGGCACCTGCACCGCGCCGCCTCGAGCCGCGGGGACAGCGCCCGGCGCAATCCCTCCCTGACGCGTCCCGGACTGCGGCGGAAGGGGAAACGGGCATCCCGGTCTAAGAGAGTGCGGGGCCGGCGCGTCGGGATGTGACGGGTCTTTCCGTCTCTCCCGGGCCCGCGAATCCCCGCATGCTTGGATGAGGACGGTCCCGCTCTTGTCTTTTCGGTCCCGGTCCGCTGTCTTTCTCGCTGCGACGGTCTTGCTTGCCGGCGGATGCGGCCTGCGCCAGTCCGCAAGGCGGGAGGCCGTCCCGCCTCCCCCTCCGCCGCCCCCCGCCGCTGCAAAGAATATCCCGGAAGTCGTGCTCCGGGGCGCCGGCCTCCGGCTGAAGGCGCCGGACGGGTGGACTTTCGTGGAGCATCCCGAACACGTGCAGGCGCAGTGCCGGCCACGCGGCTCGGAGGACGACCTTCCCGTCATCCTGGTGCAGGCGGATTCGGTCAAGACCGACCTCACGCTGCGCGCCATCGTCTCCGGATTCAGCCGGCAGATTCCCCGGGCTCTGGAGGAGCCGGTCCTGACGCGTGACGAGGAGGTCCCCGTCGCGCTGGAGGGAGTGGAATCCTACGAGATAAGCTGCACGGGCCGGCTGAAGGACCGGCCCGTGACGATGGTGCAGCGGATGCTTCGCAAGCGGGGATGGCTGGTGGTCATCACCTTCATGGCGCCGTCCCCCGACTACGCGGCGCACGAGCCCGCATTCCGCAGGCTTCTGGACACGCTGGAGTGGTAACCTTCCTCCTGTCCTAGTTGTAAGGCCCGCAGACCGTGTCCGTGTAGTCGTAGGACCAGGTGCGCCACTCCGCGTAGGGCATCTCTCGCGCGTGTCCGTCCGCGAACAACGCCATCGAGCGCGCCACCTGCCGGTACTGGGTGCTGGTCAGCGTGCGCTGCGACTGGGCGATGGAGAACGCCTCCGAGCTGTGGAAGTATCCCGGCTCGTACATCACGGTCATCCGCGAAGGCTCCGGTATCGAGTCGAGCTTGCCCGTGTAGACCACGTTCCGCTTCCTGCCGCCCGGCACGTTTATCACTCCAAGCCTCGTGTTGAACCAGTAGGACCCTCCGCCGTGATACCGCCAGAGGGGCTTGAAGTAGGGGATGTCGTTCGGGACGGACATCTGCCGGCCATCCGTCAGGACGAAGGTCAGGTTGGTGAAATAGCCCTTGTCGCTGCGGCAGCGCCAGTGCGCTGTGGTCTTGGCGTAGGGGAGCAGCGCGTCCCAGATGAGCGGCGGACGCGGATTGAGGGTGTTCCAGTTCATCCCGTCGCTCGGGTCCTGGCCGAAAGGCATGAACCCGCGGTTGTCGTCCGCGTACATCCGGAACTGCAGGCCGATCTGCTTGAGGTTGGCGAAGCAGACCGCCTTCCGGCCGTTCTCGCGGGCGGCGGCGAACACCGGGAAGAGGATGGCCGCCAGGATGGCGATGATGGCGATGACGACGAGAAGCTCGATGAGGGTGAAACCCCGCGCGTGGTCTCGCATGCTGGCCCTCCTGCAAAAGGGGTATCTTCTATAGCGTGAAACGGCGCGAGCGCCTCTGCCCGTCGGCCCGCTGCAGTCCGCTCTGACGCCGGATTCCGTTGTCTGACACCAGTATAACACAGGGAATGATGCGCATTCCGCGCTCCGTCCGGCGCTCTGAAAAAAGACCCCGGGGGATGTTGCCGCAGGGCGCGGTTTCGGGTAACGTATTCCGGCCGGGGCACGGGTCGCCGGAGCTCCGGACAACCTGAGTTTTCTCCCGCCGGAATCACTGTTGGCGAGAGGGGGTGTTGACAATGCCTTACTGCCCGGTCTGCGGAGCGGAGTTCCGCAAGGGGTTCGCAGAATGCTCCGACTGCGGAGTGGAACTGGTCGAGGACGAGGAAGACGAGTTGTATCCTGACGACGAGGACGAGGCTGAGTCCTCCGAGGAGGACGAGGACCTGGGCGCGGAGGAGGAGGCCGACCTCATCGAGATCTTCAGCGGCCCGCCGTTCGCCGCCCAGATGCTGGCCAATGCCCTCAAGGAGCAAGGCATCGGCGCCGTGGTGGAGAGCGACTCGGACAATGTGCTGATCGGCCCCACCGAGAGCTCCGTCTTCGTCACGGAGGCGGAGTACAACGAGCACGACGACATCATCCAGGAGTGCCTGGAGCTCGTGGAGTCCGAGAGTCCGGACGACCACGGGGACGCCTTCGAGGACGAGGAGGAGGAACTCTGAGTCCCGGGGCTCGTCGCCCGGATGCACCCGCCCCGCCGCCTTCCGGACGGCGGGGCGTCGCTTTTGCGGGTGGCGCCCACCGGCGCGCCGTCGCGGCAGGAGAGCGCCTGCGCGCGCGAGAACTCAGGAGCAGAGGCAGCCGGCCGCTCTTCTCTGGCAGGCGCGTGGAACACGGGGGAAGACACGGACAATGGGAGAGAACAGACCATCAGCCGTCATCACGGGAGGCACGGGGGGACTCGGGCAGGCCGTCTCGCTGGCGTTCCTGGAGGCCGGGTGGAAGGTGCTGGTCACGTTCGTGGAGGAGGAGCAGTTCCACGAGCTGCGGCAGAAGGCGGGCGCGCTGGAAGGGGCCCTGCGCGGCGTCTGCGCCGACCTGACCCGCGCCGACGATGTCGAGCGCCTGGCGGCTGAAGCGCGCCGGGAGATGGGCTCCATCGCCGCTCTCGTCAACCTGGTGGGCGGCTTTGCGGGGGGCTATCCCGTCACGCAGACCCCGGAGGCGGTCTGGGACCACATGATGCGGCTCAACCTGAAGACCTGCTTCCTGGCGGTGAGGGCGCTGGCTCCACTGGTGGTGGAGAACGGCGGGGGAGCCATCGTCACGGTGGGCTCCCGGGGCGCTGTGGAGACCCCTCCCGGACTGGCCGCCTATGCGGTCTCCAAGGCGGGTGTGGTCGCGCTCACGAAAGCGCTGGCCGAAGAGCTGCGAGGCGACCGGGTGCGCGTGAACTGCATCCTGCCGGGCATCATCGACACGCCCGCGAACCGCGCTGCGATGCCCGATGCCGATTTCAGCCGCTGGGTGCGCCCCGAGGCGCTCGCCCGGACCATCCTGTTCCTGGCGGGCGACGACTCGGCGCCCGTCAGCGGCGCCTGCATCCCCGTGTACGGAGATTCCTGACTTGGCGCACACGGCCCGTCCCGATTTCCGCGCTCGACGGCAGGCCGTTGCCGCGGGGCACTACCTGGCGGCGATGGCCGGGCACGACGTCCTGCGCGATGGCGGCAATGCCGCCGACGCCGCCGCCGCGGTGGCGTTCTGCCTTGCGGTCCTCGAGCCGCATCAGAACGGGCCGGGCGGCGAGTGTCCGGTGCTGCTGCATTTCGGGGACAGGACCTTCGCCGTGTCGGGGCAGGGGACCTCGCCCGGAGGCCTCACGCTGGAATGGTTCCGGGAGAGAGGCTATCAGCTCATCCCGGGCGACGGCCTTCTGCCCGCCACCGTCCCGGCGTTCATCGGGACCTGGCTCCTCATCCTCCGCGAGTTCGGCACCCTGCCGCTCGCACGGGTGCTCGAGCCGGCCATCGAGCTGGCGGAGACCGGGTTCATCGTCTATCAGAGTCTGGCCGAGACCATCGAGATGCACGCCGGGCGCTTCCGGGGGGAATGGCCGTCCTCCGCCGAGGTCTACCTGCCGGGGGGCCGGGCGCCGAAGGTGGGCGACGCCCTGAAGCTTCCGGCTGTTGCCGATACCTTCCGCCGGATGCGCAATGAGTCGGCGCGGAAGTCGGACCGCGTCCAGGGGCTGCAGGCCGCCTACGAGTGGTTCTACCGGGGTCAGGGCGCGGCGGTCATCGAGAGCTTCTGCCGCTCCACGAAAGTCTGCGACAGCGCCGGACGGGAGTCGCCGGGCTTCCTCACGCAGGAGGACATCGGGACGTGGCGCCCGCGTCTGGAAGAGCCGGTCCGGTTCACTTACAGAGGGGTCGAGGTCTGCAAATGCGGGCCGTGGACCCAGGGCCCCGTCTTCCTCCAGCAGCTGGCCATCCTGCAGCATTTCGACCTGCGGGCGATGGGCTGGGGGACTCCCGCGTATTTCCACATCCTCATCGAAGCCGCCCGGCTTGCCTTTGCGGACCGGGAGGCGTGGTACGGCGATCCGGACTTCGACGACGTCCCGCTGGAGAGGTTGTTTTCGCCGGCCTACAACCGCCAGCGGGCCGCCCTGATAGACCCCCGGGCGGCGGCATCGGGGCTAAGGCCGGGCGACCCCTTCCAGCGAAGGGCCGTGCCGGACGTCTCGTCCGCGGCTGCCGCGCCGGAGCAGGGCGCCGGAGGGGAGGCCGGAGCCGGGGACACCACCCACCTGGACGTGGTGGACCGCTGGGGCAACTGCGTCTCGGCAACGCCTTCGGGCGGATGGCTCCAGAGCTCGCCGGTCATCCCGGACCTCGGGTTCCCTCTGGGCACCCGGGGGCAGATGTTCTATCTGGATCCCGAGCGCGCCAACTGCTACGCCCCCCGCAAGCGGCCGCGCACCACACTGACGCCGTCTCTGGCCCTGCGCGAAGGACGGCCCTGGCTGGTTTTCGGCACGCCGGGAGGCGACGGGCAGGACCAGTGGTCGCTGCAGGTCTTCCTGAACGTCGTGGAGTTCGGGATGGAGCCCGCAAGGGCGGTGGAGGCGCCCACGGTGACGGTCCGCTCGTTCCCGTCCTCGTTCTACCCGCGTGAGTGCTTTCCCGGCCGCGTATCCTGCGAGTCCCGCATCAAAGTGGAGACGCTCAAGGCGCTTCAGCAGTGGGGGCACGAGGTGCACGTGGAGCCCGCCTACGCTCACGGGCGCCCGTCCCTCCTGCGCCTGGAGGAGAACGGCTCGGTGACGGCAGCGATCACCAGCAGGCTGGAGACCGGCTACGTGGCCGGCTGGTGACGGTCCGCTAGACCGCCCGGACGTAGATCTCCCGGGCGATGTCGCGGTCTATGGCCACGTCGGTCTCTCCGACCCGCACCACGTATGACGGCCTCTTCTGATGGAGCCGGAGCTCGGCTCCGGGCGTCAGCCCCAGCACTGCCAGGCGGTCCAGCCGGATGTGGGACCGGGGCGCGATGAACACCACGCGGTATCGCTGGCCCACCGCGGCATCCGCCAGCGGGGCCACCAGCGGCGGCACCTCGCGCGTGATGCGGCCGCAGCAGCGTCCGCGGGGGATGGGCCGCCCGTGAGGGCAGTGCGGCGGATGTCCCAGGAACGCGCAGATGCGCTCCACGACGTTCGAGGAGATGGCGTGCTCCAGGCGGCAGACGTCGCTGCGGCTCTCGGCGGTGTCCAGGTCCAGAAGCTCGGTCAGCAGGAGTTCGGTGAGCCGGTGCCTCCGGATGAGCTCCTCGGCCCGCGCCGCGCCCGTCTCGCTCAGGCGGACGACGCCGTCCACCTCCTCCACCAGCCCCGCCGCCTTCAGGCGCGGGAGGTGCTCGGTGATGTCGCAGCCGTCCTGGCAGTCCGTGCCGTCGTCCGAGTGCTGCAGGCTGCAGGCGTGCCCGGCCGGCCCGGCTCCGGGCTTCGCGGAGATGTCGCGCCGGTCCTCCGCGGCCACCCAGAGCTGCTCCAGCAGATGGTCGGTCTGCTCGCGGGTCAGCTTCTCCGGCCCTTCAGCCTGGCCGCCACCATTTCCAGAAGGTCCACCACCGAGGACCTCATCCTTAGCTCGATGCCGCAGTTTGGACAGCATGACACTCCCGCTCCCGCGTGCTGCTTCCTGAGGACGCAGCCTTCGCACTTGCGCAGCAGCTCTTCCTCCCGCCCCCGATATCCGCAGAAATGACACTGGAACCCGTTCAAAGTATGCCCGCCTTCAACAGAAGCCGCACGGCTCCTCCCGTCAGGATGGCGACGGGCACGATGAACGCCGCCATCGCGAACGCCGTCTTCCAGCCCCGCTCTCTCCCCATCACCAGGAAGTTCGCGATGCACGGGATGAACAGGGTGAGAGTCACGACGCTCACCAGCACCTGGTCGTCGGTGAGGCGTCCGGCGTCGAACATCGTCTTCAGGCCCGCCCCGCCGTAGTCGCGGCGAAGGAAGCCCATGATGAACACTTTCGCCGCCTCCTCCGGCAGCCCCAGCACGCCGGTCACCACCGGCGCGCTCCACTGCTCGATGGTGCCCAGCAGCCCCAGACGGTCCAGCGCAAACAGGACCAGCGTCCCCAGGACGAACAGAGGCAGAGCCTCTTTCAGATACCATTCCGTGCGGGCCACGGTCTTGAACACGATGTTTCCCAGTCGCGGGACGCGCACAGGCGGCACTTCCAGGATGAAGTCCGAGCTCCGGCCCGGCATCACCCTGCCCGCCAGATATCCGACCACCAGCAGCACCAGCCCCACCACGCCCGCCCAGATGAACAGCGACTTCGCCGTCGTCAGCAGCCCCAGGATGACCCCGAGCTGGGCGGAGCAGGGGACCCCGAGCGCCAGAAGGAGCGTGACGATGGCGCGCTCCCGCCGCGTCTCCAGGATGCGGGTCGTCAGCGTGGCCATCGTGTCGCATCCCAGCCCGAGCACCATTGGGAGCACGGCCTTACCGTTCAGACCCAGCTGCCGGAACACCTGGTTCATCTGGACGGCCAGACGCGGCAGGTAGCCCGAATCCTCCAGCACGCCGAACGTCACGAAGAAGAAGAAGACGATGGGCAGGACGATGGCTATCCCGTAGGTCAGGGCCATCGTGATGATGCCGTACTCCCCCACGAACAGGTCCCGGATGAAGGGGACGGGGACGAGGGAGAACACTCTGACGGCGGCGGGGTTGATGTGGCTGTTGAACAGGCCTTCCTCGATGAAGTCCACCACCGTCCCGGCTCCGAAGACGCCCACCACGAGCCATGTCAGGTAAAGCACCGTCGCCAGCCATGGGATGCCCCACAGCGGGTGCATCATCGTCCGTCCCAGGAACAGGGCCACGGCGCCTTCGCGTCCCTCGCTTTTGTGCGTCACCAGCGCGTAGAGCCTCTGGATGGCGAGCGCCCGGTGACGGCTGATGATCTGCGGGAGGGGAAGACGGCTGGTCGCGGAGAGCGCCGCGCGGATGCCCTCGATCTTCGTGATGGCCGCCGGGTCCAGATGCCGCATCAGCCACCTGTGCAGCGACTCGTCCCCGCTCAGGATCATCAGAGCCACGCCGCGCTTGCCCGGCGCATCCGGGGGGAGCATGCTGCCGATCTCGGCGATCGCCTCCTCCACCGCCTCCGGATACTGCACCACGAGGTTCGGGCGCCGGTCGTGGTTCAGGTTGTGCAGGAGGCGGTCCACGCCGGTCCCCTCGACGGCCACCGTGCCCACCACGGGGATGCCCAGTTCCGCGCTGAGCCTCTCTACGTCGATGTGGATGCCGCGCATCCGGGCCTCATCCATCATATTGAGGGCGAGCGTGCACGGCAGCCCCATCTCCGCAAGCTGCAGCGTGAGGTTCAGCACGCGCTTCAGGTTCTTCGCGTCCCCCACCTGCAGCACCAGGTCCGGCGGCTCCTCCAGCAGGATGTCCCGCGTGACCTGTTCGTCCTCGGACATGGGGAGGAGGCTGTTCGTGCCGGGAGTGTCCACCACGGTGACCCGCTCGCCGTGCAGCGTGGCCGTTCCCCGCAGGATCTCCACCGTGGTTCCGGGGTAGTTCGAGACGATGACGTACTTCCCGGTCAGTCGGCCGAACAGGACGCTTTTGCCCGTGTTGGGATTCCCGACCAGGCAGATGGTGCGCTGGGATGTGAGGTTGATCGTCTCGACCGCCATGACCTTGAGCCAGATGCCACCAGGTGGCATCTGGATTCCCCTAAATAAAGGGCGAAACGCCCCTCTCAATGCTACTCGTTCGCCGCGCCCGCTGTCAACACTTATTGCCAGAAAGTTGCAGGACACTTCCGAGCGCCGCGCGCGCCGTTTGGGATATACCGTACCAAGGCAGATGCGGGCTCCCCGGCGAGGGGCCTGGCCGGAGAGGACAGAATGCCGGCACGCAAGCACACGGCGATCCCTGCTGAACAGGCCGCGCAGTTCACGCGCGTGGCGGACATCTACGACGCCCTGATGTCGGGCATCGCTTACGACATCTGGGTGCGCTACATCCGCAATCTCTGGGAGTCCCGGGGGGTGGAGCCCGGCTCCGTGCTGGATATCGCCTGCGGGACGGGCAATGTCTCGTTCCGTCTGGCGGCGCTCGGCCTGCGGGTGGTGGGGATAGACAACGCCCCCGCCATGGTCGAGGCGGCCGCTGCCAAGCTCAGCCGCAGCCAGCGCCTGGACCGCAACCCGCAGTTCTTCTGCCAGGATGCGGCGGAACTCGACCTGCCGTTCACCTTCGACTCGGCTCTCTGCCTGTTCGACAGCTTCAACTATATCCTGGACTACGGACGCCTCTGCTCCGCCTTCCGCAGGACCTGTCAGCATCTCCGCCCGGGCGGCGTGTTCATCTTCGACGTCAACACGGTCTACGCTCTGTCGCACGGGTTCTTCGACCAGGACAACCTCTCGTCCGGCTCCTATCCGCGCTACGTCTGGCGGAGCTCCTGGGACCCGCTCAAGCGCCTGTGCACCGTGGAGATGGACTTCGAGGCTCTCGGCGACGCCGGAGTCGAGCGGTTCCGTGAGGTGCACGTGCAGAGGGGCTACACGCAGGAGGAGCTGACGGAGGGCCTGGCGGCCGCCGGGTTCCGCGACATCTCCGTCTTCCACGCCTACACCATGCGCCCTCCCAACCGGAAGACCGACCGGCTCTACTTCGTGAGCCAGCGGCCGGCAGGCTGACGCCGCACGAAGCGTCTTCCGTCTTGCGGGGAGGAATCCGCCGCTGCGGCGGCGAAGGCGGCGGCGGAGCCGCCCGCCGTCAGAGCTGATCACCGCGGGCGGCGGAAGGATGCGACCCCGTATGACGAAGGTTGAGGAACCCCTGACCGGCCAGCGTCTGCCCTGGTACAGAGGCGTCTCGGGATACGCCTGGCTGGTGCTCATCGTAGCCGCTCTGGGATGGCTCTTCGACACGCTGGACCAGCAGCTGTTCACCCTCATCCGCTTCCGTTCTCTTCAGGACATCCTCAGCCTCCAGTATTCGGGCGCCGCTCTGGATGAAGCGGTCCAGCGATGGGGATACAAGCTGACGTCCATCTTTCTGGTGGGGTGGGCGCTGGGCGGCCTGCTTTTCGGGATTCTGGGCGACAAGATCGGCCGCGCGCGCACGATGATGATCACCATCCTCATCTATGCGCTGTTCACGGGACTGAATGCGCTGGTGCACACGCCACTGCAGTATGCGCTGTGCCGGTTCTTCACGGCGCTTGGCATCGGAGGAGAGTTCGCGGCCGGGGCGTCGCTGGTCGCCGAAGTCTGGCCGGCCCGGTCCCGTCCGATGGCGCTGGGGTTCCTGCAGGCGCTCTCGACGGTGGGCAACATGATGGCCGCCATCGTCACCTTCGTGCTGGCGGAGGTGAGCTGGCGCTGGGTCTACGTGGTCGGCATCGCCCCCGCCCTGCTGGTGGTCATCATCCGCCTGTTCATCCGCGAGCCGCAGAAGTGGCAGGACGCGCGCGCGGAGACCGCCGCCGACCCCACGAAGGAGCTGGGGAGCATCCGCGACCTGTTCACCCTGCCCGGAGTCAGCCGCAACACGTGGGCGGCCCTGCTCATCGCGCTTGCCGGCGTGCTGGGGCTCTGGGGCATCGGATACTTCCAGCCCGACCTCATCAGCAAGGTGATGCAGGCGGCAGGCGCGAGCGAGAGCGACATCCAGCGGGCCAAAAGCACGGTCTTCTTTATCTTCCAGATCGGCGGGTTCATCGGGATGTATTCCTACGCCGCCGCCAGCGAGCGCATCGGGCGCAAGGCCGCGCTGCTCATCATCTACATCTGCGTGCTGGCCGTCGTGCAGGGAGCGTTCTGGACCATCCACAGCGTGACGCACGCTTACGCGTGGGCGTTCTTCCTGGGGCTCTTCACGCTCTCGCCGTTCTCGGCGTTCGCGGTGTACTTCCCCGAGCTGTTCCCCACCCGTCTCCGCTCCACGGGGGTGGGGGTGTGCTACAACTGCGCGCGGCTGCTCGCCGCGGTCGGCATCTTCTATGTCGGGAGCATCGCCGCCAGCTTCTCCCGTCCGGGCGACCCGGTGTTCGGCTACAGGATGGCGGCCAGCATCATGTCGGTCATCTACATCTTCGGGTTCGTCGGGCTGGCGCTGGCGCCGGAGACCCGGGGCCGTCCGCTGCCGGAGTGATGCGGGAGGCCAGGCGGCAGAGATGGCTCCGATGCGCAGACGCGATTTTCTGAAGGCCGGAGCGGCTTCAGCCGCAATAGCGGCGGCGGGCAGGTTGCCGTCCTCCGCCGCGAGCGCCGGCCGTTCGAAAGATGGAGGAAGAATGAGACTCGGGCTTGTCACCTACAACTTTGCGTCCGACTGGGACCTTCCCACGCTCATCCGCCGCTGCCGGGAGACCGGATACGAAGGCGTGGAACTCCGCACCACGCATGCTCACGGAGTGGAGCCGGACATCAGCGCGGAGCGCAGGCGGGAGGTCCGGGCGATGTTCCAGGACTCCGGAGTCACGCTCTGGGGACTCGGGACGGCATGCGACTACCACCGCGACGACCCCGCCATCGTGCGGGAGAACATCGAGTCGACCAAGCGCTTCTGCGAGCTCGCCCGCGACGTGGGCGCCGCCGGGGTGAAGGTGCGCCCGAACGGACTGGTGCAGGGTGTGCCGGAGGAGAAGACGCTGGAGCAGATCGGAAACGCCCTGAGAGAGTGCGGGCAGGCGGCTGCGGAGAACGGCGTGGAGATCTGGCTGGAGGTGCACGGACACGAGACCCAGCATCCGCCCCGCATCCGCCGGATCATGGACGTCTGCGGGCATCCCTCGGTGGGGGTGTGCTGGAACTCCAACCCCACGGATGTCAAGGACGGCAGCGTGCGCGAGTATTTCGAGCTGCTGCGCCCGTTCATCAAGTCGTGCCACATCACAGAGCTCGCCAGCGACTATCCGTGGCGCGAGCTGTTTTCCCTGTTGCGGGACGCGGGCTACGACCGCTTCACGCTGCAGGAGATCCAGCCGCTCAAGGGCACCCGTGAGCCGGACGACATCGAGCGCTTCATGCGCTATTACCGCGCGCTGTGGGCGGCGCTGCAGCCCGCCTCCTGAGATGAGTGCGACAATGCCGGGGGCGGTGAAATGCCCGCCGGCGCCGGAGATGACAATCCCTGCATGAGTGTAATCTCTCAGCACGAGGCAGCCCCGGGACAGCGCTGGTTCCAGGGGATACCGCGATACTCCTGGCTGGTGCTCATCATCGCGGCGCTCGGCTGGATGTTCGACTGTCTGGACCAGAACCTGTTCAATCTGGTCCGGCAGGTGTCGGTGCTGGAGCTGCTGGAGCCCCACTACTCCGACCCGGCCGCTCTGGAGAAGGCGGCGGCGCGCATCGGACCGCTCATCACGGCGTTCTTCCTGGTGGGGTGGGCGACGGGCGGCTTCGTGTTCGGGATCCTGGGAGACCGGCTGGGCCGTGCCCGGACGATGATCATCACCATCCTCATCTACGCGTTCTTCACGATGCTGAGCGGCTTCGTGCGGACGTGGGAGGAGTACGCTGTCGCCCGCTTCCTGACGGGCATCGGCATCGGAGGCGAGTTCGCGGCCGGAGCCGCGCTGGTGGCCGAGGTCTGGCCCAACAGGTCTCGCGCGATGGCGCTCGGGACTCTGCAGGCCCTTTCCGCGTTCGGCAACATGGGCGCGGCGGTCATCGTGTATCTGCTCAGCGATGTCGGTTGGCGGGTGGTCTACTGGGTGGGTGTCTTCCCGGCTCTGCTGGTGGTCTGGATCCGGATGAGCATCCGCGAACCCGAGAGGTGGGAGAAGGCGCGCGAGCAGGCGGCCGCGGAGGGCGTGCGCAAGGAGCTGGGCGCCATCGGGGACCTCGTTCGCGACCCGGTGCTGCGGCGCAACACCATCGCCGGGGTGCTCATCGCCATCGCCGGGGTGGGGGGACTGTGGGGCGTCGGCTTCTTCCTGCCGGACCTTGTTGGGGCGGTGCTGAAGCCGTCTCTGGCGCACCTGTCCGAGGAAGCGCAGAAGGCAGCGCTGGCGCGCTACCGCAGCCAGGCGTTCTTCATCCAGCAGGTCGGCGCTTT
>FWPV01005195.1_pt1 | contig 12978 bp, 9 predicted proteins | sample 2228371 | NCBI WGS metagenome assembly FWPV01 (sample SAMEA103939776, study PRJEB20133) | metagenome | reverse complement strand
TCCGCCGAGACGTGGACCTTCGGCGGCTCGTCCTCGCGGCGGTACTTCACCGCGTTGCTGATCAGGTTCTGGAAGACCTGCGCCAGCTGCTGGGCGTCCGCCTCCACCATGGGAAGGGGATCGACCGTGACCGTCGCCCCCGCCTCCTCCAGGATGCCGTCGAGGGCGAGCAGGGCCTGCGCGAGCACCTCTTCGGGGCGGATGGGCAGCGGGGCGTGCGCCTGACTGCTCACCCGGGAGTAGTTGAGCAGATCGGTGATCAGCGCCTGCATCCGTTTGCCGGCGTCCACGATGTAGTCGATATACTCGCTCGCGTCGGTATCCAGACGGTCGCGGTAGCGCCGCTCCAGCAGCTGGGTGAAGGTCACGATCGTCCGCAGGGGCTCCTGCAGATCGTGGCTGGAGACGTAGGCGAACCGCTCCAGGTCCTCGTTGGACCGCTTCAGGCGCACCGCGTACTGCTTCAGGGCCTCTTCCGCCCGCAGGCGCTCGGTGTCCTCGATGATGTAGCCCTTGGTCTGGACCAGGCTCCCGCCCTCATCGAAGATCCCGACGATGTTCTCGACGACATGGATGCGGGTCCCGTCGTGCCGCTTTCGGAACCGTTCGACATTCTCGAGCCTTTTTTCCCGCCGCAGGCGGCCCAGGATCTCCTCGCGCTCCCGGGGGTAGATGTAGGTCTCCAGGATATTGGCAGACGCGGCCTCCTCAACAGAGCCAAATCCAAACATCTTCGCAAATACAGGGTTGCAGTCCAGGATCCGCCCGTCCAGGTCGCAGATGAAGTCCGCGGTGATGTCGTCGTCGAAGAGGCTGCGGTACTTCGCCTCGCTCCTCCGCAACGACTCTTCTGCCCGCTTGCGATCGGTGATGTCCCGCAGCATCCAGCGGAGGGATTGGACGGCGAGTTCCTCCCCGAATATCGGGGATACGCTCGCGGATACGCAGACTCTCTCTCTCTGGAGCGGGCGGAGATCCAGTTCGAAGTCCTGCTGGCGTTCTCCGATCCGAGCACTGCCCAACCGGGCCTTGAACTCCTCTCTGCTCTCCTCTGCGACGAATTGGATGAGGTTGCGGCCGGGCAGGCTCTCCTTATGGAGCGAGAAGAGTGCTGCCGCCGCGTTGTTCGCCTCCAGGATCGTGCCGCTGCGGTCCGTCACCAGGTAACCCTCCGGGGCGGCATCGAAGAGGTCGTAGTAGCGCCGCCGCTCCTCTTCAGCCGCTTTCCGCGCGGCGTTCAGCTCGGCGTTCTGCCGGTCTAATGTGGCATTGATCTGCAGCAACTCGTCGTTTGCGATCCTGAGCTCCTCATTCACCGTCGCCAGTTCCCCGGTCGTCGCCTGGAGCCGGGCATTGGCCTGTGCCAGTTCGGCGGTCCGCGCTCTCACGCGGTCTTCGAGTTCGTCGCGGGCCTTCCGCAGTGCCGCCTCCGCCCGCTTCTGCGCGGTCAGATCCAGCATGACGGCGGAGAAGACCGTCGTTTCGTCCCCCTGCAGGCGGTTGATGGAGATGTATACGGGAATCCGGCACCCGTCGCGCACCTGGAGATGGATCTCGGCGTCGCTCCCGCCGTCCTGCATCAGCAGCTCATCGAACCGTTCGCGATCCGCGGGCGAGATGAACGACCGGATGGAATGCCCGATCAGGTGCTCCAGCGGGATCTGGAGCAAGCCGGCGAGGCTGGCGTTGCCGTAGAAAATCGTCCCGTCTTCGGAGATGAGCGCCGACCCTTCCTGCATCTGCTCGATGATCTGGCGGTACAGCCGATCGGCGCCCTCGAGCGTGTAGGTCTTCGCTCCCGTATCGGTGGAGATGACGAACGCGTCGACCTCACCGCGCCGTATCGCACCCAAGAGTTCTTCGGCTTCGCGGAGGCGGGATGAGAGATTCTCAATCGTGAAGAGGAGCTCCTTCTCCCGCGCGTCAAAGGGGGTCTCCTTCACCATCGTCCCATCCGAAATCTGTGCAGTGTCACTCCTTCACCCGCAGGTCCAGCCCGAGAAGGACCCGTTCCGTATCCGACATGTCCCCGATCAGCCTGCGGAGCGGCAGGGGGAGCTGGCGGATCAGCGTGGGCGCCGCCAGCACCTGGGCCTCCCGCGCCCGCTCGGGCTGCTGGTAGATGTCGATCACCTCGAGGTCGTAGCAGCCCTCAAGGTGCTCCTCGCAGATCCGCTTGATGTTCTCGATGGCGGCACGCGAGCGGGGTGTCATGCCGGTGACGTAGAGCCGCAGGATGTACCGCGTGCCCGTTCGGCTCTGCACCGCCTGATCGAAGGCATCGGCGATCGATGGCTGCGCAGGATCTGGTTCGTCTCTCCTGTCCATGCTGGCACGCTCCTGTGCTCACCGCGCCGGCTTGATGTCCAGGCCCACGAGAACCTTCTCCGTATTTGAGAGGTCGCCGATGATCTTGCGCAGGGGCGGCGGGAGCTGGCGCACCAGCGTGGGAACAGCCAGGATCTGGTCGCCCCGGGCGAGCTGGGGGTGCTCCAGCAGATCGACCACCTCGATGCGGTAGCGCCCGGCGAGGTGCTCCTCGCAGATCTTCTTCAGGTTGGCAAAGGCAGCGAGCGACTTCGGCGTCTGGCCAGCGACATAGAGCCGCAGGACCCAGATTTCCCCCGTCTCATCCGCCTCGCGGCTCATGGCATCTGTCATCGGTCCTTCTCCATGGCATCTCCGCCCGTATGTGCGTTTCTGTCATCTCCGGCATCGGTCTTCCCTGTCGAGCCGATGCGCCGATCCGGCAGGATCTGCCGTTGCACGCCCGCCTCGCGGGGGGCGATTGGCGTCCCCATCGACTCCCGCTCCCGGGTCCCGATCCTCTCCCTCCGCACAACCGGCTCGTGGCGGGCGCGGTCCAGGACTGTTCCGCCCGGGCCGCCGGGGCAGGTATCCTCGATGACGATGCCGCCGTCCGTGATCCGGTACTCCCGGATCTGGTTCGAGTGGGCCATCCCCCGCGACTTCAGGATGAACATCCCGCGGTTGTGCTCCCCCCCGCACTCGATGTACCGGAGATGGATCAGGGTGTCGATGATGGAGGAGACGGCGAGATCGCTCGGCTGCAGCGCTTCGCGGGTGTGGATCAGGTGCGTGAAGAACGCGGTGATCTGCTGCATCTTCAGGTAGTCGACCAGGCGTACGAGCATCATCTTGACGTCCTTCGTGGAACCGACAGATGAGGTCGGAGAGCGGATCCACGATCACCGCCTGCGGCCGCACCTCCCGGATCTCCTTGAGCATCAGCACCAGGTGCATCTCCAGGCCGAACAGCGTCGGGCGGGACGAGTGGATCCGCAGGAGACCGCTCTCCAGGTGCGGCGTCAGGTCGATCCCGATGGACTGCACATTGCGTATGATCTGGTCGGGCGACTCCTCGAAAGAGAAGAACAGGCACCGCTCCCCCCGCCGGCAGGCGGCGTCGGCGAAGGCAGCCGCAAAACTGGTCTTGCCGGTGCCGGGGGTTCCTGCGAGCAGGATGGTGGACCCTCGGTAGAACCCCCGTCCTTCGAGCATCGTATCGAGGCGCTCGATGCCGCTCGATACCCTATCCTTCGTGACCGTGTAGGCGAGCCCGACGGAGGTGATGGGCAGCACCGAGATCCCGCCCTCGTCGATCAGGAACGGGTATTCGTTGGTGCCGTGGGTCGAGCCCCGGTACTTCACCACCCGCAGGCGGCGCGTGGAGATCTGATCCTCGACGCGGTGGTCGAGCACAATGACGCAGTCGGAGATGTACTCCTCGAGGCCGTGGCGGGTCAGGGCCCCCTCGCCGCTCTCGCCGGTGACGATCGCGGTGACACCCTTCTCTTTCAACCAGAAGAACAGGCGGCGGAGCTCCGCCCGCAGGATGCCGGCATTGGTGAGGCCGGAGAAGAGCGACTCGATGGTGTCCAGCACCACGCGCTTTGCCCCGATGCTGTCGATGGCGTGGTTGAGGCGGATGAACAGGCCTTCCAGATCGAACTCGCCGGTCTCGATGATGTCGTTTCGGGTCACGTCCATATGGTCGATGGCAATCTGGTTCTTCTCCATGAGCGCCGTCAGATCGTAGCCGAGCGACGCGAAATTCTGGACGAGGTCCCTCTCCGTCTCCTCGAAGGAGATAAAGACGCCCGGCTCATGGTACTCCAGAGCGCCGCGCAGCAGAAATTCCATCCCGAGCAGGGTCTTGCCGGACCCGGCCTTCCCGACGACGAGGGAGACCCGCCCTTTCGGGAGCCCTCCATCCGTGATCTCGTCCAGGCCCTGGATCCCGCTCGGGCTTTTTTGCAGCTCTGCATGCAGGGACTGACCGATCTTTCTTCTCTGGAGCATGGTTATCAGCGATATTCATGCATGGTCGCCCGGATGGCATAAAAGTACCCACACCCGCAGGACTGCAGCATGGGAGCACGGAACGCCGTTTCCCGTGCCGTACTCCCTTTCAGCGCTGGTGCGTCACTGCGGGCAGGGTGAAGTGGAAGACCGATCCCTTCCCCGGCTCCGATTCCACCCAGATCCGTCCGCCGTGCCGCTCCACGATCCGCTTGCAGATGGCGAGCCCGATGCCGGTGCCGGGGTACTGCTCCATGGTGTGCAGCCGCTGGAACATGACAAAGATCTTATCCCTGTATTCGGGATCGATCCCGATGCCGTTGTCCCGCACGGAAAATTGCACCATCGTCCCGGAGGGTCGCACGGAGATGTGGATCTCCGGCCGTTCGTCCTCCCTCCGGAACTTGATGGCATTGTCGATCAGGTTCTGGAAGAGACGCACCAGCTGGGAGTTGTCTGCCATCACCCTCGGGAGCGGATCGTGCGTGATGCAGGCCCCCTGATCCTCGATGGTCTGGTTCAGGTTGTCAAGCGCGTGCCGCAGGGCACTCTCGCTCTCCGTGGGTTCGAGGGGTTTTCCCTGCGTGGACACCCGCGAGTACTCCAGGAGATCGTTCACCAGCGCCTGCATCCGCATCCCGCCGTCGACGATGAACTGCAGGAACTCGTCGGCGTCCGGATCGAGCCTCCCCTGGTACCGCCGTGCGATGAGCTGAGCATAGCTGGTAATGGCCCGGATCGGCTCCTGCAGGTCGTGGGAGGCCACGTAGGCAAACCGCTCCAGCTCCTGGTTGCTCTGGCGCAGCGCAGCAGCGATCTCTTCCAGCCTTCTCTCCTGCTCCTTCCGCTCGACGATCTCCCTCGAAAGCCTCTCGTTCGCGGCAACGAGGCCGGCGGTTCGCTCCTGGACAAGGTTTTCCAGGTAGACCCGGATCTGCTGCAGCTCCTCCTCCGCCATTTTGCGATCGGTGATATCGCGCAGTACGCCCTTGATGCCGGTGACAGCACCCGACTCATCGGTGCAGACCGAACTGTATTCCTCAATCCACCAGACCGCCCCCGATCGGTCGCGGAACCGGAACTGGGTGGGGAACTCTTCGGCGGTGAGCATTGTATGTTCGAAATCGGCCAGGACCCTCTCACGGTCCTCCTCAAGAATGAACTCCCCGATGTGGCGGTTCACGATCTCCTCCGGGGTGTAGCCGTATCTCCTGACCTGGGGGCTGATGTAGGTGATGTAGCCCTGCCTATCGATGGCGATAAAGACGTCCTTTACCCTCTCCATGAAAGAGCAGAGTATATGCAGGTTATTCCCGTTGCGGTTCATCGTCTCTCGTCCCCGCTTCCGGGTTTCCGATGACCCTCATCCCCACCGCACCCTGATGCGGAGACAGCAACCTCCAGCCATCGGGGCTGATCCCCATATCATCCTTTAAAAGTATTTAATCGTGTGCCGGGATTTAATACAATCCGGTGGTTGAATTACAACGAGATTGAAAATTTTAACGCGATTTTATGGATCCGGAGATATTCAGGATAGGATCACCGTTTGCCCCCGAACCGCTCCCGGCACACTGCATCGAGAACCCGGATTTCCAGGCAAGGCGATCCCGCCGTTAGGACAGCATCTTTTTCGTTACTTCCCGGGAGAGACTCCTGTAGTGCTCGAAGAGTTCCTCCCCCCAGGCGCGGGCGGATGGGTCGAAGCTGACGATGTCCCGCTTGGGATCAAAGACGCCGTTCCTGAAGAAGAACGATACCGAGAAGAAGATGTCGGTCACGACAAATGCCAGTCTGATATCATCGGGGAATACATAGAGGTGCGCATTCTCGTACTGCAGTCCCCGCATCAGTTTATCGCTGTAGTCTTTCTCGATCTTGGAATACGCACCTTCCGTGAGCAGAAGGGAGATCTCCATGCCCCTCTCGGCCAGCCGCAGGAAGAACTCCGGGTAAATGGGATGGACGAACGGAGCGATCCCGACAAGTCTCCTCGATCGCAGGATGTTGTCCAGGAACTCCCGGTGGGGTTCATAGATCTCTTCGGGATTGCCCTCGACGATCTTGATATCCCCGAGCTCTCCTATCCGCGCCAGCAGGCGAGGGGGGATGGCACTGTGATCGTGCTCATTCCAGAACGCACCCAGTCTTTCGAGGACGTTCAGGGTTTTTATCAGGGGCTCCAGATGCGCGGCGACGATCTCGCCCCGATCGGTGAGCCGGTACCGTTTCCCATCCTGTTGCACCAGATGATTCTCTGCGAGGATTTTGATCTGGGGCAGCATACCGGTGGCAGTGACCGCAAGGGAGGTCTTTATCTCCTCCCAAGTTTTCGGACCGGACCGGAGAAGAAGGAGGAGCCCTTTGCGCTTCTCCGAGGATGTGACGATCTGTAAAAGGTCTCCCATTCCCATATGAGTATCCGATGCAGGATTAAAAGAATCTTGGGTTCTGGAGAAGATCCGTCCTGCCTTCCCCGGCGTCAGGACCACCGCTCGACCGCGGCGATAGGGGCAGGGCGGAGAGAGGATGGTTCGAACCGCCCTGCTCTTCGGCGCGCGGGTCTCAGCGATCGGGTAGTAACTACTGGTTGATGTGCACCACTTTGGCCGGCGGGAAGCCGTTGAAGCAGGTCGAGGAGGCGTGGGAGTAGGCTCCGATGTTCTCCGAAAAGACCAGGTCGTTGATCTCCAGGTCGGGGAGCTCGGCGCTCTGCGTGATCGTGTCGAAGGCGTCGCAGGTCGGTCCGAAGACGGCGGATATTCTGGTTTCGCCATCCTTGAAGGCCCGGACGGGATAGAGGCAGTGGTCGAAGATCTGCCCCGAGTAGGTGTGGTAGACCCCGTCGTTTATGTAGTAGCAGGGCTTCCCGTCGCGGACCGCCTTGCCGATCACCTTGGCGACGAGTGTGCATGCATTCGCCACCATGAACCGACCGGGCTCTGCCAGGAACTCCATATCGGGGGCGAAGAGGCGCTTCATCTCGGCATTCAGTTTCCGCGCCAGCGTGCGGAACGACTTCACCGACGGGTTGTACTTCACCGGGAACCCCCCGCCGATATCCAGGATCCTGATCCGCTGACCAGCACGGGTCTCCGCTTCTTTCAGGATGCCCTTTGAGATCTGCAGGGCCTGGATGTAGTTCTCGAAATTGATACACTGGCTGCCGACGTGGAAGCTCAATCCTTCAACGACAAGACCGCTATTGAAGGCCTCCAGGATCAGGTCGACCGCCTCCCCGGGATGGGCGCCGAACTTGGAGGAGAGCTCCACCATGGAGCCGGTGTTCGGGACGCGGATCCGCAGCACCAGCCCGGCATGGGGGGCATAGCGCTGGATTTTTCTGAGCTCTTCGCAGTTGTCGAAGGTGACGAGCGGCCTGTACTGGTCCAGCACCTTCAGGGTCTCGATCGGCTTGATGGTATTGGCGTAGATGATCCTGTTCCAGATCCACTCCTGGCGCTCCCGGGCGGGCATGTTCTTGATGTTATCGTAGACTATCATGAACTCGGGCATGGACGCCACATCGAAACTGCAGCCCATGTCAAAGAGGGTCTTGACGATGCCGGGATTGGAGTTGGCCTTCACCGCGTAGTAGGCCTGGACATTGGGCAGGTGCTCTCTGAACTCGCGGTAGTTCTCGCGGATCTTCTCGTGGTCGATGACGAAGATCGGCGTGCCGTATTCTCTGGCCAGATCGTGCAGAAGCTCCTTCTGCTCGTCGCTGATATGCGGCACGCCGTTGGTATGCCCGCCTTTGTGGGGTGATTTTATGGCTGCAGCCATGGGGGATCCCTTCTAACGTGGTTTACTGCACGAATATGAAGTTTTTGAATTGCCAGATATCTCTGCAATCCGGGTTGTTTGCAGGATTCTCTCTGAAATAAACGGCCCGATTCTTCAGCGGCGTCCAGTCCGACGGGCCGCTCCTGAACTCCCCCAGGTAGGGGCGGGCGATGTTCAGCACGTATTCGTGCGGCAGATCGTCCGGCAGGCAGAATCCGCAGCGGGGATTCTCGATCATCCACATCACCGCAGCGACCACACCGATCGCCGTCTGGATCGTGGTCGCGTTCTGCGCGGGGAGGAGCCTCCTCGCCTCCTCGATCGTGAGGATGCTTCCCGTCCACCAGGAGCCGTAGGGGTGCCCCATCAGCAGGGCGCCCAGGATGTCGGCGCCGGAGACGATCTCGGTGTCGTCCATGATCCGCCCGCTGCCCTGCAGTTCATAATTGCGGCAGCGCAGCTCGTGCAGCGAGACGATCGTGGCATCGGAGGGCATGTAGGCGTAGTACACCGTCGGGCGGTAGAGCGCCGTGCCATTGTTCCAGACCGTCCAGCGGTCGGAGATGCCGAAAGCCTCGCCGTGGCGGATGAGCATGCCCACGATCTCGCAGTCCGGAACCCATGAACGCACCCAGGTGTTCATGCCCATCTGGGCGAGCATGATCTGGTTCTTCGGCCCGACGGGCGGCACGTGCGCCAGGGGCGGGAGCTCCTTCTCGTGCGTCCCCCACCCCAACTCTGCAGGCGCCGTGCCCTCCTCGCGCAACCCCTCGATGCTCCAGGTGCCGACGAACTCGTCCACCCGTTTGGGCCTGTGAGAGATCTGGGTGTCCCGTTCGGAGCAGTGGATCACCTTGATCCCGACCTCCATCGCCAGCTCGGCAAACCGCCGCTGCTCGATGAAGGCCTCGAGCAATGCGGGATCGCGGGCGATCCCGTCGGCGATCATCCTGCGGGCGATGTCGATCAGCCCCTGCCGGGCGAAGTGGGAGATCAGCCCCGGGTTGGCCCCGTGGTCCACGACGCAGGTGGTGGCGCCCTGCCATTCCCGCGCTATCTCGCGCAGGCGCATGTGGCGGCAGTAGAGGGACTTCTCGTAGGGGCTGGCAGTGAATCGCTCGCTGTAGGAATCCCAGACCTCGACGGAGGCATTCACGTAGAGCACCTCGTGATCGTGGCACCACCGGAGGATATCGCCGCAGTCAATGTTCCAGGCCAGATCGATCAGGAGTCCGCCCGGAGCCAGGTACTCGGAGAGGACGGTGTCCAGGTTCTGCGGCGTGATCTCCCGCTGGAAGAAGCGGATGCCCCTCTCGGTCCAGGGCCCGAGCTCCTGCGACTTGTCGAGAGTGTCCAGGATCGTGATGTTCTCGAACGGTACTGCGATGTGCTTGAGCAGAAGGGGCAGCACGCACCTGGCAACTGCACCATAGCCGATGATCAGGACAGGGCACTTGAATTCCATCGATATCCCCTGGGATCGAACCGTTGGGAATGGAATCTGCATCTTGGTCCGATCACTGTGGATTCTATTGCCTGAAAAAATGTGATTACTTGAACCGGGATCCGGCCGCAGGATGGGCGGGGATCGCCCGGGCGGCGATCGCTGCCGCGCGGGCAGCGGTGTCAGGGACCCGCGGGGGGGGCGCGTCTCCTGCCCCAGGCGGCACCCCGCACGCCGACCTCCCCCGGCCGCCGGGGAGCCTGCCGCCTCTCGCCTCCGAAGGTGCTTGGCAGGGGGTGCAGAGATGCAGCGATCCGGGCAGCGAAGATGCCCAGGGCCTGCACGCATCAGGACTCGAATGCCACCGGCGGTATACCCGCACCGATCCGCGGCAGGCTGCCGGTGTCTCCTGCTCCCCGCCCGCGTGCTCGAAGAGGTGCATGGCCGTATCGGCTGCCGTCTTCAGGAGCATGTAGAGGACGGGCCCGAACCCGCTCAGGAAGATGAACGAGAAGACGATGGCGAGGTGCATCGGGACGATCCGGGCGCAGGGGACGAGCAGGACGCGGCCCAGGTGCTGCCGGCGGAGGGAGTCGGCCCGGTAGTTCAGGGCGAAGGAGAGGGCGTGGTTGAAGAAGAAGAGGAGCGCCCCCCGGGAGGACGAGGGGGGCGACATCCGCGGTCAGCGGGACCTCGGTCCAGAGGAAGGCCATGTAGCCCAGGTGAAAGAATCCGTAGTAGTGGACTGCGAAGAAACCCGCAAGGCTCCGCAGCGACTGTCTCGTCGGGGCTACCGGCATGCCGTTCGAGGTCATGCCATCGGTGGTGAACTGCCGCAGCGAGAGAATCTTGAAGAACTGGAAGAAGCCGATGATGACGCTCTGCGACCAGTAGATCCAGAGCACGGTCCCGATCTCCCCCTGCTGGTAGAGGGCCAGGGCGAGCACGCCGATGTTGGTGACGATCAGGGCCGCGGTGGAGGCGTCCACGGTGTGGACGACCCGGGACAGCCCCTCCATCCTCTCCCTGCCGGCGAATGGCCCGGGGGTTGCGGGCATGCCTGAGCGTGGGCAGCGGGAGGTAAAAAAGCGGCCTGATTCATTCTGGTGACGGGACCGAATCCTGGATAGGAGACGGGCGGCATGCAGGAATTTCCCGTCGGTCGTCCCGATACGTGAGCGGGGTGCAGCCACGGATCCTATCGGGCAGAACGGCGGCGTGGATGGGCTTCCGGGCTCACTGTCGGCATGAACATGGGTAGGAGGGTGGTGAGGCTGGGCGGCGATGCAGACCCGGGGATGCCCTTCCGGCCAGAAGGCGGGGACTGCGAGGGATCCCGGGAGTGCAGGATCGGGATCGAAGGGAACGGTCGTCCGCCGTGGCAGCGGCTGCAATCCTGCGGGTGCCTGGCCGCAGGAGCGCCTGGCAGACGGCCCGCGTGCAGCCTCCGCTGCGGATCGTGCACCGCCTCTTCCGCTATCTCCCCCCCCTGCTGCGGTTGCAACTGGATCCCCCTGAAAAAAGGGGGGGGATTACGTGGTTTTCGTTCCTGTCTCGTTCTCCGGGGCGGGAACTTGCATGGTCTCTACGGGCGGGGCGGCGATGACCGTGATGTCTCCCGTATCCGTGCAGAACGTGCCATCCGTGAGGGTGACGTCCAGCGTGACCGGGAAGGTTCCTGCTGCGTTGTAGGCATAGAGTGGATTCTGCTCCGCACTGGTATTCCCGTCGCCGAAGGTCCACAACCACGTATCCGCGGTGGCGTTGCAGCCCTCCGATATGCTCACCTCGCCCTGGAACATGACATCGCTATCGATCTGCGGCGTCTCGGGGCTCCAGGTGAGGTTCACACTACAGTTGCACACCGTGGGGGCTTCCGCGACCACCGGGACCTCATGCGTTGCCATGCAGACGGTCTCGTTGTCGAAGGTCACGTCCAGCTCGACGGTATAGTTGCCAACGGTCGCGTAGGTGTGGCTGACCTCCTCTCCCGTGCCGCTGCTGTTGTCGCCGAAGGTCCAGTTCAGGATGCGCCCGCTCAGGTTGCAGGTTCCCGTGGTGTTCACGACTGCGCTGAAGTCGAGCGATTCGTTGACTATCCCCGGCTGCGGCATCCAGGTGAAATCGGCCGTGCAGTTGCAGGGCACCACGCCGATGGTGACGTTTCTCGTAACGTTGCAGGTGTTGCCGTTGCCGAGGGTGACCATCAGGGAGACGGCGTAGACACCGCTCTCCTCGAAGGCATGCGTGGCGTTCTGCCCGAAGGTGGCGTTGCTCTCATCCCCGAAGTCCCAGGTCCAGTTCCGCACCGTGACGGTATCAGCACAGGTGCCCGTGAGGTCGTAGGTTCCGCTGAAGTTCACGCTCCCGTTCGCCATGGGGCTGTCCGGAGTCCAGGTGAAGTTCGCGGTACAGCCGCACGGTCTGCCGGACGGCGGGCAGGTGAATCCCGCGGGACAGTTCCGCTGCGGCGGGCAGACGGCTCCCGGAGGACAGGGCGGGCCGTAGATCTCGGCGCAGTCGGGGCATATCGCCGTGCATGCCTCGTCTCCGTTGATCCTGTAGAGGACGAGGTCCCATCCTTCATCTGTCTCTTCGTAGTAGATCACGTAGTCGCAGGAGATGGCGGGAGCGATCTGGTCGATGGTGTCGTTCGTCAGCTGGTACTCCCTCCCGGACGTGAGGTTGTACAGGAAGATCTCCCAGTCATCCCCCTCGCGCCGGTCCTGGTAGACAATCCGGTGGCCGAAGATGTCCGCATGGACGGCCGTGTCGGGAAAGATCTCCAGGGAAACGGTCTGTCCGGGGATCCCCGGTTCTCCCGTCGTGAATGTTCCCTCTGCAGGGGCCGAAACGGCCGGGGCGATCAGGACAATCGGTATGATCACCAGCATGGCAGCCAGCAGGGCATACCCTAGTTTCTTGGAGCTCATGGTGGAGTTAAGCGCTGAACATTCTATTTGAACTTTAGTATAGATTGACTATTATATTGACAATATGCGGCTGTAATCTGCATCAGGAGGACTCCGGGGTGATCTTCGGATCGGGAGGCCAACGTATCCACCCTATCAGTGGCGTGAATATCGCAATTGACGAAAAAAAGGGAGGGAATCCAGGAAAAAACCAATACCTCCTTTCAGTTCAGACTCCGAAGCTGTAGCGGGCACCCATCCGGCATCCCCCCTCTCCGGGTGCCGTTTGCGCGATTGCGGGATCTCCGGAGGCCAGAAGAACGGGAAACGAGGCAAATCGAGCGGATGGGCCTACCGCGGATCAGACCGCTCTTCAGCGCAGGCGGGTGTTCCGGTACACGCCCGCTCGGTATACAGGATCCATCCGGCATGCCGCGCCAGGGCGGTCTATGCGGAGCCCGGGGCGTTCTCTATGGCCTGATCCGCAGTCTGCGGATATCCTGAAGGCCGAGC